>Ga0316201_10003712_pt1 | contig 11330 bp, 13 predicted proteins | sample CS6wburrow_MG_FD_204516 | JGI IMG/M metagenome (GOLD analysis project Ga0316201, IMG submission 204516) | Coastal sediment microbial communities from Delaware Bay, Delaware, United States - CS-6 worm burrow | ecosystem: Environmental > Aquatic > Marine > Coastal > Sediment | place: USA... | reverse complement strand
GATATCATATTAGGTAATCACGCGACATCCAGATCAATGATCTCAACTTTAGGGAATCAACCGTGCTTGTAGCAGGATTGACCGGCGGTATCGCATCAGGAAAATCGACCGTGTCCCGTATGTTCGCCCGTTCCGGCGCCATTGTCATCGACGCGGATAGCATCGCCAGGCAGGTCGTCCAACCAGATCAGCCGGCGTGGAAGGCCATTGTCGACACATTTGGCCGAGAGGTGATTTTTAATGACGGCAGCATAGACCGCCGGCGGCTGGGAGAGATCGTATTCAAAGACGCCCATCTGCGTCAACTATTGGAAAAGATAGTTCATCCCGGCGTTCAGGCTGAAATGGAATCTCAACTCAGGCAAATTCGAGCCCGCACACCCCATGCTGTCGTGATCAAGGATATTCCGCTGCTGTTTGAGAGCGGGATGACCGGTGGCCTGGACGAGATTGTGGTGGTCTATGTCACCCCCCGCGTTCAGCTGGAGCGCTTGATCAAAAGGGACAGCATATCCAGGCAGGACGCCCAGTTGAGAATCGATGCCCAGATTCCACTGGAGGAGAAGCGGCACAGGGCATCCATTGTGATTGACAATTCTGCCGACACAGAGCATACGGCCCAGCAGGTTGCCCGCCACTACGCGGGCTTTGTCGAAAGGGCCAAAGATGCTTGAGGATACCAAGAAAAATGGCGCCATCGGCGGCACGATGCAGAATTATAATTTGACAACCCCTTACCTTAAAACTATAAACGTCTGGAATTGAAATTCGCTTGAATTCAGAGCAGGCTTCCCCCTGGTATAGGCTCGACTGCATTGTTCTGAGAGGACTATCTGAATGGCACTAGCTGCTGAGCTGTTGAACGATCCCGCTGGTATGACCCGCAGAGATATGCGCTCCCTTCTGCTGATCGCTTCGGCCTTGGGTCAGAAAGATGAGTACACCCATGCCCATGCCTATCGGGTGGCGTATTATGCCAAGCGACTGGCCCTCTGCGCCGGGTTGGCCATGGCGGACGTCATGCAGGTTGCCATGGGCGGCATGCTCCATGACACCGGCAAGCTGGCCTTGAGCGATACCATTTTCAGCAATCGTAAAGCCGCACTTTCCAGGGAGATGCTTCGAGAAGTATACAACCATCCCCTCATCGGGGCGAGCATGCTCCGAAAGATCTCTTGCCCTAAAGCTGTTTTCGACGCCGTTCTATTTCACCATGAGCGCATGGACGGCAGCGGCTACCCCTTCGGTCTCAAGGGTGAGGCCATTCCGCTGAGTGCCAGGATCGTCAGCATTGCCGATTGTTTTGACGCCATTACCACGGATCGGCCCTATCAAAAGCGCAAAAGCTGCGCCTCGGCCATCCTCATGCTCGAAAGAGTCTCGGGAAAGCGCCTGGACAGTGACCTGGTCAACTTGTTCATCAGAGAGATCCGGGCCCGCGGCATGGCCGCCGCTTCACAGTAAAAGGTCGTGGCCGCCGGTCAGGCGAGTTGGTCCCTGACGTCTATCTGAACATTGTCGATCAGCCGTGTCGTGCCGAACTTGACCGCCAGGGCGATGAGGACCTTGCCCTCGAGGGTTTGCAGCTCCGCCAGTGATTCGGCGTTCACAACAGCCACATAGTCGATGACCGCTCCGTTGACGCCGTTGATCCTTGATTCGATCGCCTTCCTGACGGCAGGTCCGCTGCGCTCTCCTTTTTCCACCATCTCGCGGGACATGATCAGCGCCTTGTTCAGTTGCGGTGCATTTTCGCGCTGTTCAGGGGTTAGGTAGGTGTTGCGCGAACTCATGGCCAGGCCGTCAGTTTCGCGAACGATGGGGCACACCACGATGCTGAGGTCGAAATCCAGGTCGGCCGCCATTCGCCGGATGACGGCAACCTGCTGGGCGTCCTTTTGTCCGAAATAGGCGCGGTCAGGAGCCACCATATTGAACAGTTTGGCCACGATGGTGGTGACGCCCCGAAAGTGGGTGGGTCGGGACTGGCCGCACAGCACTTGCGTCATCGGGCCTTCGACATCCACGAAGGTGGTGTAGCCCTCCGGATAAAGCGCTTCCACCGTTGGGAAAAAAGCGATATCCACGGATTCCGCAGTCATCAGGTCGATATCTCTCTGGGCGTCCCGGGGATAGGCCTCCAGGTCCTCATTGGGCCCGAACTGGGTTGGGTTGACGAAGATACTGGCGACCACCAGGTCATTTTCCTTCCGTGCCCGGCGCATGAGGGAAAGATGGCCCCGGTGCAGGAAGCCCATGGTGGGAACGAAGCCAATGGTCTTTCCATCGCTGCGGGCGTTTTTGATGCCCTGTCGCAGCTCTTTTCTTGATTGAATGATCTGCATGTTGATCTCTGATTTCGTCGCCCCGGTACCGGATATCTGCCTGGCGGCGGCGCGGTGCTGGCGTTTACAGTTTTGCCAAAACCTCTGCATCGATGGGAAAGCTGTGCTCCGGGGCCGGGAAGGCGCCGCTGCGCAGTTCCTCAATATAGGACTTTACCGCCGCCACGGTGATATCGCCCCCATCGGCATAGGGTTTTACGAATTTGGGCCGCATTTTGCGAAACATGCCCATCAGGTCCTGGATGACCAGCACCTGTCCATCGCAGTGCACACCGGCACCGATGCCGATAGTGGGGATTTCCAACCGCTCGGAAATGAGCCGGGCAAGTCCGTCCGGAACGCATTCCAGGACAATGCCGAAAACTCCGGCATCCTGGAGCAGTTGAGCGTCATCGACAATCTGCCGGGCTGTCTCGATATCTTTGCCCTGGAGTTTGAAGCCCCCAAAAGCGTTCACGGACTGGGGGGTCAGCCCCAGGTGCCCCAGCACGGGGATTTGTGCTTTGATGATGGCGCGAACCTTATCGACGATTCCCTGGCCGCCTTCGAGTTTGATCGCCTGGGCACCGCCCTCCTGCACGAAGCGCCCAGCGTTGCGGACAGCCTCTTCGGTACTGACATGATAGGAGAGAAATGGCATGTCACCGATCAGCAGGGCATGGCGTGTCCCCCTGGCCACAGCTTTGGTGTGGTGAATCATGTCATCCATGGTGACCCGCAGCGTATCATCGTATCCCAGCATCACCATACCGAGGGAATCGCCCACCAGAAGACAATCCACACCGGCTTCGTCCAGCAGGGAGGCGGTCGTGTAATCATAAGCGGTCAGCATGCTGATGCGTTCACCTTTTACCTTTGCGGATTTAAAGGATTGGACCGTAAATTTTTTTCCAGCCATAATGGTTTCCTTTCTGCTGTCAATCCAGCAAGCTGCGGACGGCGTCCACTTTTTCGGCTGATTGAAGGATACTTCTGCCCGCAAGACGCAAGGTCCGGGCACCCATGAAGGTATACAACGACCTGATCTCGTCCAGACCGTGGCTGTCAAGGGACTCGAGATGTGTCCGAATGGTTCCGCTGTCACCGCGTGCAATGGGACCGGTCAGCGCCCTGGCGGTGCCCATTTCGGCTATATTGGCCAGGGTGCCTTCGATCAGGGGGCGCATGGCCTGGAAGCCCTGGCGCGGATCGATGCCGCTGTGCTCCAGTGCAGATAGTCCGGCATCCATCAATGTCACCAGGTAGTTGGACAAGATGCAGGCAGAGAGGTGGTAAAGACTCTTATGGTGAGCGCTGATGGTAAAATAGGGATTTCCCATTCGCCCCAACAGCGTCTCGATCAGGTGCAACCGATCGGTTTGGCCTTCCAGGCTGAAAAACGTGCGAGGAAGTTCCGCCACGGCTTTGTCCTCTTCAGCAAACGCCTGAAGAGGGTGCAGACTGAAGATCATGGCGCCCTGCGCTTGCGCCGCTTGGAGGATGTCGGATGCATGAGCCCCGCTCATATGCCCGACCGCGTGGTGGCGGGTGACGCCACCCTGCCGGCACAGCGCCTCGCAGGCCTCGGCAATCTGGTCGTCCCGCGTTGTGATGAGAATAATCTCACTGCAGGCTGCCAATTCCAATGCGCTCCTGCAGGCTTTGCTCGAAGTGGCCCTGGCGGCATGATCGACCTTATCCGGGTGGCGGTCAAAATAGCCGCTGACGGCTTCGCCGCAGGCGTGCACGTAGCGGCCAAATGCGGTGGCCACTTTTCCGGCGCCAACGAATCCGATGTTCATGAGTGCTGTCCTCTTCTTGGATTGTCTCTGAGATACCTATTACCGCGGCCATATTCAATGGTTTTATTTAAAAAAAAGTTCGCCCGACCCCAACCACGGCACGTTGCGCTATCGGTCTTCCGGTTTTTTCCGGGTGATCGGGCGGGTGTCGATCATTGTCACTCCTGCTATTTAGGCCAGATTAGGCACGACCCGACACTCCCGTCAAGTTACAGGACCCTGCGGGCGGGCTCGGACCAGACATTTTCGCGGTACCCCCTTTTTACCTTTTCCCATGGAGGCGCCAGTGCTATACTCATAACGTTTGCCCGGCAATGAAAGGGCACCCGGCATGTTCCGACAAACAGGGTAGACCGTCCCATTGCGACCACGGCAAGACGTTACAGCGCAACTCCCTAAAAATAGCAGGGCCTGGCTCCATGACCGATGACTTCAGCCTCCGTAGCGACCCACAGTCCGGTTTTTCACTGATCGGGAACGGTGCACTTGGCGGAAAAGCCAGCGGACTGGTATTCCTCAATGATCTGTTGCGGTCCAACCTCCGCTTGCAGGCCCTTTTTCCAAGTGTCCGTCTTTCTGTTCCCGATACCCTGGTGATCACCAGTTCCGGTTTTGATGCATTTGTCCTGGCCAATCAACTGGGTCACCTGGCACAGGCGGAGACGACGGATACGGCGATAGCCGAGTCCTTTCTCGAAAGCAAGATGCCAGAAGCCATAACAAATGCCTTGCGGTCTTATCTGGCTGCCGCAGGTTATCCCCTTGCCGTCCGTTCTTCCGGCATGCTTGAAGATGCCCAGTACCATGCCTACGCAGGCCTTTACCAAACCTACATGCTGTCCAATGACCAGGAAGACATCGATGGGCGCCTGGCCCACCTGGAGCGTGCTGTAAAGCTGGTCTACGCTTCCACCTTTTTCCGCGGCCCCAGAGCCTATGCCCGGCGGGTCGGCCATCCCATCGAATCTGGAAAAATGGCAGTTATCGTACAGAAGGTGGCCGGCCGCAACTTCGACGGTCATTACTATCCAGCCATTTCCGGCGTGGCCCAGTCGCGAAATTACTACCCCTTTGCCGGCATGAAAACGGAAGATGGATTAGCCACCATTGCATTTGGATTGGGAGAGCAGGTCGTTTCCGGGGAACAGGCCCTTCGGTTCTGCCCCAAATTTCCCAAACGCCTGCCCCAGCGCAGCAGCGTGGAAGAAACCCTCTCCTACGCCCAGCGGGATTTCTATGCCTTGAAAATGAATACCCTCAGCCACCTTGAAAAAGACGGCCACGACAACCTGGTTCGACTCCAGGTTGCCGATGTGTCCGATCGGTTTGCCGAGCACCTGCTCATGGGCACCTACGTCCTTGCCGAACACCGCATCCGGGATACCGTCCAGATAGAGGGGCCCCGGGTTCTCACCTTTGCAGGTCCGTTGAAGTACGATCTTTTCCCTTTGGCAAAACTTGTGGCAACTTTGCTTCAATTAGGGGAGGAGGCCATGTCCGTTCCTGTGGAGGTCGAATTCGCTGTCAATCTGCCGGAAACTGACCAAACCGAGGCGCAATTCTTTATTCTCCAGATGCGGCCGATGACGGCGCGCAATTCGACTGACGCGGTCGACGTATCGCCTGAAGAAATTTCCGGGGCGATTTGTTATACCCAACACGCCATTGGCAATACAGATGGTCAATCCATTGAAGATATCGTCTATGTCAAACCGAGCTGTTTCGACCCCGCAAAGACACGGCTCATCGTTCCTCAGGTCGCGGCCCTGAATGCCATGCTTGAGCAGCAGCAGCGGCAGTATTTGCTGGTGGGGCCCGGTCGCTGGGGGTCGGCCGACCCCTGGCTGGGGATTCCGGTCCGCTGGGCCGATATTTCGAATGTGGCCGCCATTGTGGAGACTGTATCGCCGGAGCTCAAAGCGGAGCCCTCCCAGGGGGCGCATTTCTTCCATAATATTGCTTCACTGGGCATCAGCTATCTGAGCGTTTCAGCACTGCCCCCGGATCAGATCGACTGGCGCTGGCTGACGGATCAGGCCATTCACGTCGAAAAGGATTTTGTCGCGCATATCAAACTGGAGCGGCCCTTGGTCATCAAAGTCGACGGTCGCAGTGCGCAAGGTGTCGTTTTCATTGATACCGGCGGTTAAGCCTGTCGTCCGCACTACCGCCGGTTCATTTTAAGTCGCAAGCAAGTGTCCGACAAGGGGAATACACCACACTAAAAGAGAGGAGAACCCATGAACACCACCATTGAGCGGGTCAAAGAGAAAGATCCCAATGAGAAAGAGTTCCACCAGGCGGTTACCGAAGTCATCGAAAGCATCCAACCGGTGATGGATCAGAATCCGGAATATCGCAGCGCAAAAATCCTGGAGCGATTGGTCGAACCCGAGCGGGTTATCCTTTTCCGGGTGCCCTGGACGGACGACCAGGGCGATATCCATGTCAATCGTGGATTTCGCATCGAAATGAACAGTGCCATCGGCCCCTATAAAGGGGGTCTGCGCTTCCATCCGTCGGTCAACCTGGGTATTCTCAAGTTCCTGGCCTTCGAGCAGGTATTTAAAAACGCTTTGACCACCCTGCCCATGGGGGGCGGCAAAGGCGGGTCTGATTTTGACCCCAAAGGCAAATCCGACATGGAGGTCATGCGGTTTTGCCAGGGCTTCATGGCCGAGCTGTTTCGCCATATCGGCCCCAACACCGATGTTCCCGCCGGTGATATCGGCGTGGGCGCCCGCGAAATCGGGTATCTTTTTGGGATGTACAAGAAGCTGCGCAACGAGTTTACCGGGGTCCTGACCGGAAAGAGCCTGAATTGGGGCGGCAGCCTCATCAGACCGGAAGCCACAGGCTACGGGGCGGTCTACTTTGCGGCGGAAATGCTGGCGACCCGCGGCAAAAGCCTGGATGGGCTGACCTGCCTGGTCTCCGGAGCCGGCAATGTCGCCCAGTTCACCATGGAGAAAATTCTTGATCTTGGCGGTAAACCGGTCACCTTTTCAGATTCCAGTGGATACATTTACGATGAAGCGGGTATCGATCGTGAAAAACTGTCCTATATTATGCAATTGAAGAACATCCGCCGTGGTCGTGCGAAAGAGTACACGGATCAATACCCCGAGGCTGTCTACACGGAATTGGATCCGCAGGCGGACGCCAACCCCCTGTGGAACCACAAAGCGGACTGTGCCTTTCCCAGTGCCACCCAAAACGAGATCAGCGTTCAAGACGCTCAGAATCTGGTGAACAACGGTGTTTTTCTGGTCAGCGAAGGCGCCAATATGCCCACCGTTCCAGGAGGGGTCGATATCTTTCTTGAAAACAAACTGTTGTATGGGCCGGGCAAAGCCGCCAACGCCGGCGGCGTTTCCGTATCCGGTTTGGAGATGACCCAGAACAGCATGCGACTGGCCTGGAGCCGTGAAGAGGTTGACGATCGCCTGAAAATGATCATGAAAAACATACACCAGACCTGCATTGATGCTGCAGCGCAATACGGTAAGGCAGGAAACTACGTGGCCGGTGCCAATATCGCCGGATTCGTGAAGGTGGTGGATTCCATGATCGACCAGGGCGTGGTTTAGCGGGTCAGTTCCTGGTAGGCTTCCTGAATCTCCTTGAAGCGCTGTTCGGCGAGGGCCTGGAGTTCTTCGCCCAGATGGGCCGCTTTGTCCGGATGGTACCGGTTTGCCAAGTCGCGGTAGGCCGCCTTAATCTCTTCCTTGCTTGCACCGGGAGCCACGCCCAGGACGTCATAAGGGGATTGCGGCCGGGGGGCGGTCGCCCTATCCGATGCACTGTCCTGGCGCCGGCCAGAGCCGGAGGGCTGGCCGTTTTGGGGCCCCATGCGACGAAACCGGGCCAGGTAGCGATACAGCAAGATCAATACAATCAGATCATCGATCCAGCCTGCCGCATGCAGACCCGGGATGAGGTCGTAGGGCGACAGCAGATAGACTGCCGCCAGTATGATCCAGAGCCACTTCATCATTCCCAGCGATTGCCGCCCCGGTGTTTGAGGTCAATGATATCCACCTGGCCGCGTTCATTGATAAAGGCATTGAGGGCCCAGCTCACCAGGCTGATGATAAGGGCACCGAGCACGGCCGGCCAGAAGCCGTTGACGTGAAACCCGCCGATGACTCCCGATGCCATCTTGAGCATGACCGCATTGATGACGAAGGTAAAAAGACCCAAGGTCAAGACGTTGATGGGCAGGGTCAGGAGCAGCGCGATAGGCCTGAAAAATGCGTTGAGTATACCGAGAATGGCCGCGGCGCCGATTGCCGAGACGAAACCGTCTATGCGGATTCCGTCCAGCATGTAAGAAGCCAACAAAATAGCGCCGGTCAGGGTCAACCAGCGTAGCGCAATACCGCGCATGATCGTGTCTCCTGTTCGATTGGTGTGGATGTCGTCCGCATGGCTGCGGTTATCGTTCCACGTCCATTAAGATAAACTGTTCCGGGAACGTTGGCAAGATGCGGTTACCAAATGGGCCGGCTGGCGGCACTGGATGCCGATTCCGCCCGACACGCTGCCGGGATAAGGTGAAGAGCGAGCCTGAGAGGTTCAGTTGTTGTCCACCTTTGACGGCGGCGATGGTTTGCCGTTGGCCCCATCGGCGTGGCATTTACCGGCATACCAATTGATTTGCCGGCAAATGCCGCGGATGATGCTGACCTCGGCCGCCCGCAGCTGCAGTCTGGAAAAGAAGCGGCGCAGCTTGTTCATCCAATAGTCAGGATTTTCCGGCTGGATGTAATTGATCCTCACCAGAATATCTTTGACCTGATCGAGCATGCCGTCCAGCTCCATACGGCTGGCCATTCGCGGGGCAAATGCTTTGGGTTCAGGGATACTCGCTTTAAACAGCTCGTAACAAAGGACCATCACGGCCTGGGCTAGGTTTAGGGATGCGAATTCGGCCGTTGGAATGTTGACCAGCAGATGACACAGGCGGATCTCTTCATTGGTCAGCCCTCGATCTTCAGGGCCAAACAGCAAGGCGACGGCATTCTCCCTGGAAATGGTCACCAAGGACTGCGCCACCTGGGCGGGAGATGTTACCGTCTGACGCTCTCCACCCAGCCGCGCAGTGGTACCGACCACATACTGAAAAGAGCCCAGCGCCGACTGAAGATTGTCGCATCGGGTGATGTTGTCGACTACCGGTGCCGCTGCATGGGTGGCTAATGTTGCAATGCGGTTGATGTCGAAGTTTTCAGGATTGACCACCACCAGTCGGCGAATGCCCATGTTGCAGGCTGCCCGGGCCGCCGACCCGATATTTTCCGGGTAACGGGGCCGATTCAGCACTATGGCAACATGCTTCAGGTCGATCCGGGTGGTCATCAGACCTGCTCGAACGCATTGAAAAAATAGCTTGTTTCAAACGCTGCAGTTTCGAGAGCATCGGAGCCGTGAACCACATTTTTTTCGATATCGGTTGCAAAATCCCGGCGAATCGTCCCCTCGGCGGCCTCCTTATAGTTGGTGGCCCCCATCATCTCACGCCAGCGGCTGATGGCGTTCTCGCCCTGGAGAATCATCACCAGTGCGGGCCCCGATGTCATGAAGCCGGTGAGGCTTTCGAAAAAAGGGCGCTCTTTGTGAACCGCGTAAAAACCTTGGGCCTGGGGGCGAGTCATGTGGATCAGCTTCATGGCGATGATCTTCAGACCGTCGGCCTCGATGCGTTTGACGACCTCGCCGATGATGCCGCGGCTGACGCCATCCGGTTTTACGATTGCTAGTGTCTTTTCCATGGTCACAATGTTCCTTTCAGTCTTGCAGACAGGGGGGTTCAATTTGGCGCTGGTGTAGCAGAAGGGGTGGGTGAAGTCAACTCGGGCCGCGGTATGGACCCTGGTGGCAGGGGACGTGGTGTTCCCTTCGTCTGAGCCGGTGCAAGGTTGACAATTTTGCCGTGCAGTCCTATTAGCCTGCTATGAATAGGTGATACTGTGAATAAAATCTTCAATTGATCGACAAACTGAGGTGATCCGATGCCTATTTATGAATTTTATTGCGAGGATTGCAATACCATCTTCAATTTCTTTTCCCGTTCCATCAACACCCGTAAGCAGCCTAATTGTCCGAAATGTAATAAAAAAAAGCTCAGCCGCCAGATGTCCGCTTTTGCCGTCACCGGCCGGGCGACCGAAGATGGCGAGATGGACGATCTGCCCTTTGACGAAAACAAGATGGAGCAGGCCATGCAGATGCTGGCCGGGGAAGCTGAAAGCATCAACGAAGACGACCCCAGACAGGCGGCCGATCTCATGCGAAAACTCTCGCACTTGACCGGCATGGAGCTCGGGGCCGGGATGGAGGAGGCCTTGCAGCGGATGGAGAGTGGGGAGGATCCCGAGCAGATCGAGGCCGATTTAGGCGATATCCTTGAAAACGAAGATCCCTTTACCCTGGCCTCCAGGAAAACCGGTGCCCGCCCGAGACCCGCACCGGCTAAAGACGACACCTTGTACGATCTCTAATTTCCGATGGGCTGAGACGATCGCAAAGCTGTATTGTTTCGCGAGCATTCGCATTGCGACCAATCGACAGGTGCATGGCCCGAACCCATGCGTCTATTCAGAGGTGGAAATGATGACGGTCGACGCGTTGTTCCACAAGATTGCCCTTCAACAGGGCGACATCACCCGAATGGCGGCGGATGCCGTCGTCAATGCCGCCAACTCGACCCTTCTGGGAGGTGGCGGTGTGGATGGGGCCATCCACCGGGCCGCCGGACCGGAATTGCTGGCAGAATGCCGAACCCTGGGAGGCTGTCCTACCGGGGAGGCCCGTATCACCAGAGGCTACAACCTGCCTGCCAGGTATGTCATCCACACCGTCGGCCCAGTCTATCGTGGGTTGCCGGCGGATGCCCGCATGTTGTCGGCTTGCTACCGCAATTGTTTGAACCTGGCCGCTGCGCACCAGCTGGAAACCATTGCCTTTCCGGCCATCAGCTGTGGTGTTTACGGCTATCCCATTGCCGATGCGGCCGCTATCGCCATCGAGGCGATCCGCGACGGTTTGAGCCGGCACCACAGCATCAGGGAGATAACGGCTGTGCTTTTTTCCGGCACCGATTTGAGGGTATACGAACAAACCCTGTCAGCGCTGCGGAATCGATAGCGTGCGACGCTGTGGCTTCCGGATCGTGCGATCCCGGTTCTGCGATGCCAACCCC
>Ga0316201_10003711_pt1 | contig 11331 bp, 7 predicted proteins | sample CS6wburrow_MG_FD_204516 | JGI IMG/M metagenome (GOLD analysis project Ga0316201, IMG submission 204516) | Coastal sediment microbial communities from Delaware Bay, Delaware, United States - CS-6 worm burrow | ecosystem: Environmental > Aquatic > Marine > Coastal > Sediment | place: USA: Delaware... | reverse complement strand
TCGTCGTCATTGATGGCGTCCTCGAGTTTTTCCACCCGCTTTTCGATGGCGGTGAGGCGTTGGCTGATGCCGCGCATTGCGGTGGCGAGGCGCGCGGAAGGGTTGGCCATCGGACTCATGACGGGAGGCCCGGCCTGGGGTGTCGGGGGAACCGGACCACGGCCGCGGAATTGATGTTGGGGACCTCGTGGCGGAGTGCCCGGGCGTTTCCACATCGGCGGCGGACCCGAGGGCCGGTCGGTGGGTTTGGCGATCGGAGGCCTCGGGGGAACCGGGCCGCCACGGCGGGCATTGGGTTGGGCCACCTGCGGTGGGGTGCCGGGACGCCGGTCGGTTTGCGGCCGGTCGGGCCTCGGGCGGTCGGGTCCCGGGCGTTTCATGTCGGGGCGGCCACGCTCCGGACTTCTGGCCTAGGGGCGTTTGGCGTCAGGGCGCCCGGCCTCGGGACGCACCGGGGCGCCGCGCTTGGCCCGTTCGGTGTGTTCGCGGACCGCCTTCTGGAGCTGCTCCTGCTGTGCGACCATCTGCTTCCGGGCGTGGGTGGCCTTTTCGTGCAGATCCTTGCGCATTTGTCCGGCACGTTCCTTGAGCATGTTGGCTTCGCGTTCCAGTCCGGCTTCGCGGAGATGATTGGATGCGACCTGCATGTGCTCAAGGCGCTGCTCCATCTTGTGCATGTGCTCCTTGAGTTCGGCGGACTGCTTCTTGGCCATTTCAGCATGGGCCTTGACGCGCTGGGCGAGTTCGGGATTCGGTCGGTCGGGGCCGCGACGGTCCCGCTCCGGCTCGGCGGTGGCCGGGAGGGTGAGGGCGGCCGCGAGGGCCGCGATGAGAAGGCGGTTTCGTTTCATGGTTTTCTCGGTAATTGGGGTGATCGGACCAATGCGGAAGCACGAGGCCTGTGGGTGAAACGCTCGGAATCACCGAAAGTTTCTGTGAAATTTCGTCATTTGCGGGGTGTCCGGAGGGTTCAGCGGTCTGGATTGCGGGTTTGGGATGCAAGGAATGGAGCGGTGCCCCGTATTGATCGACCCATGAAGCAGATTCTCGCACTTTTCCTGATGATCGGGCTTGCCGGACCAGTGGTGGCCGGCAAGCCGAACGTCTTGTTCATCTTCGCCGACGACATGACCTACGAGGCGATTCACTCCCTGGGGATGGATGAAATCCGGACGCCGAATCTGGATCGCCTGGTGGAGGGCGGCACAACCTTCACCCATGCCTACAACTCCGGGGCCTGGCACGGGGCGGTGTGTGTGGCGAGCCGCACGATGTTGCTGACCGGTCGCCAGCTCTGGCACGCGAACCGGGTGGACAACAAGAAGGCCCTGCAGGAGCAGTTCGTGGACCGGGGGAGGTGCTGGTCACAGCTCATGAGTGCGGCGGGATATGAGACCTTCATGTCCGGCAAGTGGCACGTGAAGGCGGACACACAGCAGATTTTCGATCATGTCAGGCACGAGCGTCCGGGCATGCCGAGATCGGTGAAGAAGGCCTACAACCGCCCGTTGGAGGGGCAGGAGGATCCGTGGGATCCGACCGACACCTCGATTGGCGGGTTCTGGGAGGGTGGCAAGCACTGGAGCGAGGTCCTCGGTGACGACGCGCTCGAGTTTCTCGGCATGGCGAAAAAAACCGACAAGCCGTTCTTCATGTACATGGCCTTCAACGCGCCGCATGACCCCCGGCAGTCGCCGCAGGAATTTGTCGACATGTATCCGGTCGAGAAGGTGAAGGTGCCGGAGAACTTCCGGGAGGCCTACCCCTACCGGGATCAGATCGGGTGTCCGCACAAGCTGCGGGACGAGCACCTGGCCCCGATGCCGCGCACGAAGCACTCGATCCAGGTGCACCGGGGGGAATACTACGCGCTCATCACGCACATGGACGCGCAGATCGGGCGGGTGCTGGATGCCCTGGAGGCGAACGGGCAGGCGGCGAACACCCAGATTGTGTTCACGGCGGACCACGGTCTGGCGGTCGGGCGTCATGGCCTGCTCGGCAAGCAGAACATGTACGAGCACAGTGTGCGGGTGCCGTTCATCGTGGCGGGACCGGGCGTGCCGAAAGGCGAGAAGCGGGAGGCGCCGGTGTATCTGCAGGACGTGATCCCGACGGCCCTCGAGTGGGCCGGGGCGAAGGTGCCGGATCACATCCAGTTCGAGAGCGTCCTGCCGCACCTCGCGGGGAAGGGGACGCCGAGAAAATCGATCTACGGGGCCTACATGAAGGTCCAGCGGGCCGTCACGGTGGATGGATACAAGCTCATCGTTTACCCGAAGGTGGGCAAGAGCCGCCTGTATCACCTTGCGGAGGACCCCTTCGAGATGACCGATCTGCTGGAACAGAAGGAGGGGCGGGCGAAAGCCGTGAAGAGGGCGAAACAGTTGCTCCAGGAGCTCCGGCGGCTCGAAGCGGACATGGGCGGCGACCTGATGCTGGACGAGGCCTGGGTGCAGTGAGGCGGGCATTATTTCCCGGTGCCGGGGAGGTAGCGGTAGTAGACCTCGAGCATGAGGGCGCAGAGGCAGTTGCGGTATAGGAGGCCTTCCGCGTTGTCCTGGGCGTAGTGGGCGCCCACGGCGTTCGGCTTGCCGGCTCCGCCCGGGCGCCGGAAGGAACCGTCGGGCTGTTGGGATTCGAGGAGTTGTTTGCCGAAGGTCGCGTTGTAGGTGTCCCAATCCCTGCCGCCGTGGCGGAGGAGGGCCTGCGAGCTGTAGTAGTGGGCGTAGAGGTCGGAGTCGGCGGTGTTGTAGTTGAAGGGAGTCCCGCGGCTGATGTAGCGGATCCCGCTCCGCGCGGCGCGGCTGGATGCACGGTCCCAGATCTGGAGGGCCAGCACGCCGACGCCGGTGAGGCTGTGGACGTTGATGCCGGCCGGGCTGGTCCCGGTGTATCCGAAGCCGCCGTTGGAGGCCTGGCGGGCCTCGGTGTATTCCATGGCGCGGCGGGTGCAGGCCCGCATGTTGCGGAAGTCGAGACCGGTGAGGCTGCAGGCTTTGAGGGCCTGGAGTTGCCAGCCGGTGATGGACAGGTCGCCGCCGCGCTTGCCGCTCTCGTCGTAGGCATAGTCCCAGCCGCCGGACGGGTGCTGGTTGTCGATGATGAACTGGCCGGCCTGTTGGACGATCTTGTCGTGGTTGGGGATGTCGTATCCGTGGAAGCGTGAGAAGCTGAGGGCTTCGGCGAGGGCATAGGTGGCCAGGGCGTGCTCGTAGGGCCAGTGCCTGCTCCCGAGGTCGGTGGCGAGACGGCCGTTGTTTTTCATCCCGAGGTCGAGGAGGTAGACGATGCCATCGGTGCAGGAGCCGCCGAACTCGACGGAGACGGGTGTTTCGCAGTGGCCGAGGTAGGCGAGGAGGGCGAGACCGGTCATGCCGACCTTGTGGCTGGATCCCCAGCTGCCGTTCTTGTTCTGGGACTTCTTGAGCCAGCACAGGGTGTTGACGACGGCCTCGTCGACGGCGGGATCACCGCCGGTTTCCTTGAGCCGGCGCATGCGGTCGGCCTTCGAGCAGCGTTGCTTGGGCGGGATGTAGCGGCGGTCGGGTCGTCCGTCGGTGCCGTCGCCGAACAGTTTGCCGTCGCCGATGCCGTCGGTGTCACCCTGGCCGTAGGCAACGCTTTCCTGCGGAATGGTGATGTCCGGGACGGGGATGGCCAGGGTGCTCTGGGTGAGGGCCGCGATGACGGGATTGGGAGCTCCAGCTACCGCAGGGGTAGGACGAATGAATGTGGGGACGGTGGGCGGCGGCGGGAGATCTTCCTCGCCATCCTTGTAGTTGACGTAGAATTCCTGATCCGGGTCCGGGAGGTAGACCTTCATGGCGAAGAATCCGAGCACGAGAGCGAGGAGGGTGGTGGTGAGGATCGCGATCACAATGCTCATGTTGCGGGCGCTGCGTTGCTGGGCGTCGAGCTTGCGTTGGGCATCGGGATGGAGATGGGCGTGGAGGCTCATGGGATTGGTTGTTGAAACGGTGGTTGAGGTGATGGGATTCGAAGACCTTCGACTGGTGGCATCGGACTTGAGACCGAAACCAGGGCACAGCTCACGCCGAAACGGTTGCGGGAGGCGGTTGCCGGGAGAAGGCCGGCACGCGTCGCGGAATGAGCGGAAACCTGGGAGGCGGCAGCCCGTTTCCGGGGGCGTTCGCTTCGTGGGTGACAACGTGTGAGGCGGTCGTCTCTTAGAACGATTTGCAGGAACGCATCGTGTGCCGCGTGCCGCGGCCGCAAGGGTGGAGGCCGGGCTTGTCATCGTCTCCGTCACGGCTAGGGTGCCGCCATGGCCATTGACGTGAAACTGTTGTCCCGCATTTGCGAGGTGCCCGGTGCGCCCGGTTTTGAAAAGCGGATCCGGGAGCTGGTGTTGAAGGAACTCAAGGGGCTGGCCGACCAGGTCCGGGTCGACCCGATCGGGAACGTCGTGGCCCTCAAGAAGGGAAAGAACTCCAGAAAGTCGTGCATGGCGGCGGCGCACATGGACGAGATCGGGTTCATCGTGACCCACATCGATGACAAGGGGTTCCTGCGTTTCAACCCGCTGGGAGGATTCGATCCCAAGACGCTCAGCTCGCAGCGCGTGATCGTGCACGGCAGGAAGGACGTGGTCGGCGTGATGGGCTCGAAGCCGATCCACATCATGACCCCCGAGGAACGCAACAAGCCGCCCAAGCTGACCGACTACTTCGTCGATCTCGGGATGCCGAAGAAGGAAGTGGAAAAACTCGTGTCGGTGGGTGACCCGATCACCCGCGAGCGCGAACTGATCGAGATGGGCAAGTGTGTGAACGTCAAGTCGCTCGACAACCGTGTTTCGGTGTTCCTGCTGATCGAGGCGTTGCGGGCCCTGAAAAAGAGCCGCCGCAAGCCGGCCTACGACTTCCACGCAGTCTTCACGGTACAGGAGGAAGTGGGCCTGCGCGGGGCGAATGCCTCGGCCCTGGAGATTCAGCCGGACTTCGGCTTCGGACTCGACACCACGATCGCCTTTGACACGCCGGGGGCCCAGCCGGAGCAGATGTGCACGCAGCTCGGCGAGGGGGTCGGCATCAAGATCATGGACAGCTCGGTGATCTGTGACACGCGGATGGTGGCCTTCATGAAGGAGACCGCCGCGAAGGCGAAGATCAAGTGGCAGCCTGAGATTCTCGCCGGCGGTGGCACCGACACCGCCGGACTGCAGCGCATGACGCCCGGCGGATCCATCGCAGGGGCGATTTCGGTGCCGACGCGGCACATCCACCAGGTCATCGAGATGGCGCACAAGGACGACATCGAGGCGTCTATCAAGTTGTTAGCGGCCTGCGTGTGCGCCCTCGACAAGTATGACTGGTCGCACTGAGCGGTCCGCAAGGGCTGCGGGAGCCGGGGCAGGAGCAAGGCTTTCGCGTTCCTTCCGGACCGGAGGATCCGGCGATTACTTGCGGCGGATCGCGAACACCAGGAGGGTGATGCCTCCGATGCCGGCGAGGAGCATCATGGTGGGTTCGGGGACGGCCAAGGCGGTCGATTCCTCCGAGGATCCGGTTGCCGCCGCGCCGGGGTGGGGGGCAGCGTCGGGGCGGTGACCTCCGGATGTCCCAAGATACATCAAGGATCCAAAGGCGAGAAGAAGCAACGGTTTCATCGCGATGGCAAGGCGCTCAGGGGGCGACTTAAGGAACTGACTAACCATGAATGAGTCATGACGATTTGTGAAGTCATTTCTTCCGGGTAACCACGGGCACTTGGTTTTTTTGCAGTTTTTAGTTCGTAAATCCTAGATTTTAGGGGTGATTTTCAGGAGTTGGGCCTGCCTTGTGGGCTGAGTTTTTGGAATTTCAGGCGCAGATTTCCGGGGGCAGGAGGGCGTTGAATTTTTTTGGGGCTGATTTTCGGGGGAGAGCGGTAACAGAGGCCTTGTTAGAAAGTGACAGAACGGTCGTTTTTTGTGGGAGTTCACCGTTCGGCAAGTAAAAAGTGTCAGTGTTGGGAAAGCGGCGATTCCACAACATGTTGTGGTGGTAATAATTTGTGGATACAATATGAGCAAATTGCCGTTGACCGCGATCGGCACGAACCAGTAGTCTGCCCTTCGTTGCGGCCAACAGGCTGTCATTGCTCAAGAAACCCGAACTTGTTGGGAGGACGCTCCCGCCGAACCGGCAAAAACACACCCTCAGAACCCTGATTCCCCATGTCTGCCACCACCATGTCCGCCACCACGAATGTCCAGATTGGAGACCGCACCTTCGTCCTCGACCGGGAGAAAGCGGAAGAGGCCTTTGCGGCGAAGCGCGTCATCAATGGCCGGGACACCATGTTCTTCAACATCCTCCCGCTGAGGTACCAGTGGGCCTACGATCTCTACAAGACGATGAAGAACAACCATTGGGAACCGGAGGACATCCCGATGCAGAAGGACGTGGAGCAGTGGGCGAGCACTGACATTCCGGACGTGGAGAAGTGGATCATCAAGATGGGGATCGGGTATTTTTCGGCGGCGGAGGGCATCGTGGGGGACAACATCCTGCACGTGATCCGGGAGTTGGTGACGGCGCCGGAGTTGAAGCTCGTCCTGGGGCGCCACGCCCACGAGGAGAACATCCACGCCGACTCCTTGGTCTACATGATTTCTTCGCTCGGCCTGAACCCGCATGAATGCGAGGCGATGTTCGAGGACGTGCCGACCATCAAGGCGAAGAACGAGTTTCTGGTCAGCAACAGCCGGGCCCTGCGTCGTGACGTGGATTTGACCGACACCGCCAACAAGCAGGCGCTGGCGAAGAACATGTTCATGTTCGGCCAGGTGATGGAGGGGACGCAGTTCTACGGTCTCTTCGGCATGGTCCTGAGCCTCTACCGGCAGAACAAGTTTCCGGGCATCGGGCAGATGTTCCGATACACGCTGCGTGACGAATCGAACCACATCGACCTGCTCCGGCAGCTGCTCAACGCCCTGGTGGAGGAGAACCCCGACGTCTGGACGCCGGAGTTCCAGGAGGACCTGCGGAGCACGATGCGCGAGGGAGTGCGTCTGGAGAAGGAGTTCATCAAGGACTGCCTGCCGGTGAGTTCGGTGGGACTCTCGCTGGAGGAGTTCGAGCAGTATATCGACTACATCGGCGACCGCCGGCTCGTGAACTGCAACCTGGAGCCGCTGCATGATTCGGTGTCCAACCCGTTCCCGTGGCTGGCCGAGATGATGGACATCAAGAAGGAGCAGAACTTCTTCGAGGGGCGCGTCACGGAATACCAGAAGGCCTCGGCCCTCGAGTCGGCCGGATACGACGACGACGACCTCTAGGCGCGTCGAGGCCGCTGACTCGGACCGATCCGGACAACGCGGACGCCATTCTGAGAACAGACTCTCTGTCAACTCTCCCCAATCAACACTCAAGACCCAACGAAGCATGTATCGCGCCATTACCCTTGAAGAGGACCTCGCCCTGAAGCAGGTCATTGCCCACCGCCGGCAACAGCCGGATGCCCCGAACCGCCACAGCTGGCGGGAATCCCTGAGCACCGAATACCGGGCCCCGATACCCGAGATCATCGTGACGCGGGGAGCGAAGGAGCGGCAGTTCTCGCTGGCCGATGTGGCGGACACGATCGGGGAGGCCCTGACGGACCTCCTGGTGTCGCGGAGCGAGGCGGAGGACCGCATCTTCAACGAAGAGAACCGCGGCTTCGTGTCGGCGGTGGCATTCAGCGTGGCGCAGAGCCTGATGGACCAGGTCCGGCGCGGCGGTCAGTTGAAGCTCAGCCAGAACGACCTCTTCCTGTTGATTGAGAAGGCGTTGATCGAGAATGACGCGCACGACGTGGCGAAGGCGGTGGTGTTCAACCGCAGCTTTGAGCGCAACGGCGAGATCGTGGTGAGCGAGGAGCCGCATCCGATGCCGGTGCGCCTGATCCGCCGCAACGGCAACGTGGTGCCTTGGAGCGAGAGCAAGATCGAAATGGCGGTGCGCAATGCCTTCCTGTCGGTGAAGGAGGACCCGACGCCTTCGCCGGCCGTGTCGCACGGCGTGACGCAGAGGGTGCGGGGAGGGGACGAGGCCTTCGTGCACATCGAGGACGTGCAGGACATCGTGCAGGAGGAGCTGATGAAGCAGGGCTACTTCAAGGTTGCCGAAGCCTACATCCTGTATCGGGCGGAGCGGGCGCGGAAGCGGGAGCTCAGCCTGGCGCAGCAGGCGGTGGATCCGAACCAGGAGTCGATGGTGGTGGTGACGAGCGCCGACGGCCGGAGCGATTTCTGGGATGGCACCGAGCTGAAGAAGCGAATCCGCTTCGCGGCGATCGGTCTCGACCTGAACCTGGCCGAGGACGAGATCGAGTTCGAGCTGCGTCGTTCCATCGGCGCGGAGATCACGGAGGAGGGCCTGCGCAACACGATCATCCTGAATGCCAAGACGCTCATCGAGCGGGATGCCGACTTCGCGAAGTTCGCGGCGCGGATCCTGCTCTCCTACATTTACGAGGAAGTGCTGGACTGGAGCATCCTGTGCGACGGCGTGGCGCGCCTGAAGCAGGCCCACAAGGAGGCCTTCCGGAAATACCTGCGGCACGGCGTGAAGATCAAGCGGATCAATCCGGAGCTTCTCAAGCTCTACGATCTCGACCGGATGGCCGAGGCCCTGGATCCGTCGGCCGACCTGGACTTCGACTACCTCGGCGTGCAGACGCTCTACGACCGGTATCTCATCATCGACAAGACCGGGGAACGGCCGCGCCGGCTGGAAACGCCGCAGTTTTTCTGGATGCGGGTGTCGATGGGTCTGTTCAAGGCCGAGGAGGCCAACCGTGAGGGCTGGGCGATCCGGCTCTACCAGCTCTACAAGGGGCGCCGCTTCTGCTCGTCGACCCCGACGCTCTTCAACTCCGGGACCCTGCACAGCCAGCTTTCGTCCTGCTACCTCTACAAGGTGGACGACTCGATCGAGTCGATCATGCTCCGCGGGATTTCCGAGAACGCCTTCCTGTCGAAATGGGCCGGGGGGCTCGGCGGGTCCTGGACGGCGGTGCGGGGCACCGGGGCCTACATCCAGGGGACCAACGGCGAGAGCCAGGGCGTGATTCCCTTCCTGAAGCTCCACAACGACCAGCTCGTGGCGGTGAACCAGGGTGGCAAGCGCCGGGGATCGGGGTGCGCCTACCTTGAGACCTGGCACAACGACATCAGGGAATTCCTCGAACTGCGCCGCAACGTCGGTGACGAGCGCCGGCGGACGCATGACATGAACACCGCGAACTGGATCCCGGACCTGTTCATGAAGCGCATGGAGGCCCGGCAGCACTGGACCCTGTTTCGCGCCAACGAGTGCCCTGATCTGCACGATCTCTACGGCAAGGCCTTCGAGCAGCGATACCTCGAATACGAGAAGCTGGCCGAAGAGGGCAAGGTCTGGAGTGAGAAGATGCAGGCCATCGACCTCTGGAAGTCGATGCTGCGGATGCTCTTCGAGACCGGCCATCCGTGGATCACGTTCAAGGATCCGTGCAACCTGCGGAGCCCACAGGACCACACCGGGGTGATCCACTCGTCGAACCTCTGCACCGAGATCACGCTCAACACCTCGGACGAGGAGACCGCGGTCTGCAACCTCGGCTCGGTGGTGCTCGACACGCACGTCACGAAGGACGGCATGCTGGACCACGAGATGCTGGCCGAGACGATCACGGTGGCGATCCGGGCGCTCGACAATGTCATCGACATCAACTTCTACCCGACCGAGGCGGCCAAGACGGCCAACAGCCGGCACCGTCCGATTGGTTTGGGCGTCATGGGCCTGCAGAACGCCCTCTTCAAGAAGGGGCTGAGTTTCAAGAGCGACGCGGCGGTCGACTTCAACGACGAGTTCATGGAGGCCATCGCCTACTACGCATACGGCGCCTCGGCCGAGCTCGCGGCGGAGCGCGGGACATACTCGACCTACAAGGGCAGCAAGTGGAGCCGCGGGATCCTGCCGCAGGATTCGCTCGACATCCTGGAGGACGAGCGGGGCCTGGAGATCAAGGTGCCGCGGGGCGGCAAGATGGACTGGCGTCCGGTGCGCGAGAAAATCTCCACGAGCGGCATGCGCAACTCGAACGTGCTCGCGATCGCACCGACCGCCACGATCTCGAACATCATGGGCACCACGCCATGCATCGAGCCGAACTACAAGAACCTCTACGTGAAGAGCAACCTGAGCGGCGACTTCATCGTGCTGAACCGCGAACTGGTGAAGGACCTGAAGAAGCAGGGCCTCTGGACGCCCGAGATGCTCGACCAGCTCAAGTATTTCGACGGCGAGCTGGCGGACATCGACGAGATCCCGGATGACCTGAAACAGAAACACCTCACCGTCTTCGGAGTCGGGTTCGAAAAGATCGTCGACGCCGCGGCCCGGCGGCAGAAGTGGATCGACCAAAGCCAGTCGGTCAACCTCTTCCTCGCCGATCCGGACATGAAGACGCTCTCGCACATGTATCGCCACGCCTGGCACACCGGCCTGAAGACGACCTACTACCTGCGCACCATGCAGGCGTCCAACATCGAGAAGGCCACCGTGAACACCAGGAAGACCGAGGCGCCGCAGCCGAAGCCCGCGAGCGATGTGGGTGCCGTGAACGCATGTTCGATCATGGATCCGGACTGCGAGGCGTGCCAGTAGGGGCCTGCGGCACGATCGGGGATCTGAGATCGGCGATTCGTGTGATGAAGATTTGAGTTGCTCGGACTCAGTGTTGCCCAGGGGCGGAACTTCGGTTCCGCCCCTGGTGTGTCTCGCAGGCTTGCTGGTGACAGCACGCGGCCTGCGGCACGACGCCGCAACCACGGGATTGGTTCGCGATGGGATGTGTCTTTAGAACGGGCAGTTGTCGTCGAAGGGGGTGGGCGGCGTGTAGGGTTTTGGGAGGTGGCGGTCGCGGTCGTAGGGGGGATCGGTGTGATCGGGGATGGGGTCGTCGGGGAAATCCATGGCCCAGAGGTCGCGGGCGACGTCGTCGGCGTAGTGGCGCAACCAGAGCTGGGTGGATTGTTCGGATCCATCGCCGGTGAGATCGATATGGCAGGCACAGGGCCCCATTTCCGGGGTCACCTCCTCGGTGGGATGGTTCAGGGTCTCGTTCCAGAGGTGGCGGTAGAGTTCCAGGTTGCTGAGGTGATCGGTGGACTCGAGGAAGTGGCGGTGCCGCGCCATGCCGTGGATGACCTCCATGAGCTTGTCGTGCACGGATTCCTCGGTGAATTTATCCGGGGAGGGAAGCGCGATACCGTCGCGGATGAGGAGGCGGGCGAGGGTGGTGGTGGGGGCGGACTCGAAGGCGGCCACCATGTCGAGGAAGGCCTCGAAA
>Ga0316201_10003710_pt1 | contig 11331 bp, 10 predicted proteins | sample CS6wburrow_MG_FD_204516 | JGI IMG/M metagenome (GOLD analysis project Ga0316201, IMG submission 204516) | Coastal sediment microbial communities from Delaware Bay, Delaware, United States - CS-6 worm burrow | ecosystem: Environmental > Aquatic > Marine > Coastal > Sediment | place: USA... | reverse complement strand
ATGTGCAGTTATGAATGGGCAAAACAGTATTCGGGACTTTATTGCCTTCCCAAAGAACAATCAGGGTAGGGATATGATGATAGATGCTCCTTCTCCGGTAGAAAAAGGTCAATTAGAGGAATTGGGATTGGAAATGAAATCTGAGTAGAACGATAGTAATTGTTCTAAACGAAGAACCCTATTTGAATAAAGACTGTAACTTGGAAGAGATTTACCTCGTCTTAGGTTAAAATATAAGCCTTAAAACAAAACGGATATGAAGACCAGAATTCAAATAGTGGATGCCTTAAGAGGTTTTTCATTGGCAGGAATTGTTTTGGTCCACTTTGTGGAAAGGTTTATTGGTTCACCTTCCCCTCCGGAGGTGCTTGCTTCCTTGCAATCCGGCATTCCCAATGGTATCGTAAATGGCTTTATTTTTCTTATCCTCAGAGGTAAATTTTTTGCTTTGTTTTCCTTTTTGTTTGGATTAAGTTTCTTTATTCAGATGGACAATGCCTCACAACGGGGAGATGCTTATCAGGGCCGATTTATTTGGAGAATGGTTTTGCTATTCATTATTGGGTTCTTACACCATCTTTTCTATCGAGGAGATATTTTGACTATTTATGCATTGTTGGCTATTCCGTTAATTCCCTTTTTCAATCTGTCTAATCGGGTGATTTGGGTGGTCATCATATTCTTATTTTTGGGACTACCCAAACTCATGATTCAGCAATTAGTAGGTGGGGGGTCATTATTTAATGCCGGATTCATGGATCCTGAATCGGTTGCTGTTTTTAATTACTGGAATACATTAACTACGGGAAACTGGAGTGATGTTGCCTATTTAAATGCAGGGAGCGGATTTTTAGCGAAGCTGGATTTCCAATTTACCGTTTTCGGACGTGGATATTTGACATTTGCTTTTTTCTTGATGGGGTTATGGATTGGAAGAATTAATTATTTCAGAGATTTGATTGCACACCGGACAAGAACCCGTAACCTGATATTTATCAGCTTGGGGGGCTTCTTAGTTTCAGGTATCTTAACTGGTTTATTTTTTAATAAATCAGGTAATCCTCCCGATTTTGGCAATGTCTTTGGGATACTTGGTTTGACTTTTTACGATTTAGCAAATCTATTTACAACAATAATAATTATCGGGGTATTTGTCTTAGTATATATCAGGAAATGGGGAGAAAAATTATTGGGTCATTTTACAGCGTACGGCAGAATGGCCCTATCCAATTATGTTTTCCAAAGTATTTTTGGCACCTTTTTATTGTATAATTGGGGAGTTGGGTTTATTACTAAATGGCAAGACTATGAATTATTCTTAATTGGTATATTGGTGATCTTTATTCAAATAATGATCAGTAAGTGGTGGCTGAAAATTTACTATTATGGACCACTAGAGTGGTTATGGCGATGCGGAACTAAATTGGAAAGGGTACCCCTGAAAAGGAAATAGAGCGACTTATCTTTTATAAGCCGCTCTATAGGTTCCATTCTAAGTCTCAAATTATTCCTATTCGACGCATTAAATATTGGAATAACTTCTTCACGCATTACACATCTTAGACACATTATTACGTGAATACCCCTACGGGTTTTCATTGTTTTTTGATATATTTTTAAAGAAATGTATAATAGAATAGAAATCAGCAATTTGGAGGAGAAAGAAAATTTGATCTTTTTATAAAGGAAATGCTGATTTTGCGAACATAGCTCTATTTTTTCTTAAAATTCAGCACTTATTTGTCAATACTTAAATATTTCTCTGGAGAAATCTTTAAATAATAACGGATGATTGATATTCAAGATGTTCAAAATTGGGCATTTCTGAAAGATTGATTTACTTTGCTTTCTATGACACTATTAATAATTTTTGCGGTTCTTTCCATTGTGTTTTCGTTCTTGTGTTCCATTCTGGAAGCGGTTTTACTTAGTGTTACTCCTTCTTTTATCAATACAAAATTATTAGAAGGAGGCCAGATTGGCAAAGATTTGGAAACTTTGAAAGAAGATATTGATCGACCTTTATCTGCTATTTTAACCCTCAATACAATAGCCCATACGGTGGGAGCTATTGGAGTGGGTGCCCAAGCCAATGTTATTTATAGCAGCCAGGATGATTTTTTAGGCATTAGTGCAGAATCTATTGTTGCCGGATTGATGACTCTATTGATTCTTGTTTTGTCGGAGATTATCCCAAAAACGCTTGGGGCAAATTACTGGAAAAGTTTGATAGGATTCACAACCAAAACTTTAAAAGTAATGATGTGGATTTTGGCTCCATTCGTTTGGATGAGTCAATTGATAACCAAAACTTTAAAGAAAACAGATGTTAAATCTGTATTCAGCAGAGCTGATATTCTGGCCATGGCCAATGTAAGTGAAGAATCGGGAGCCCTGAAAGAGACTGAGTCCAAAGTTATTCGGAATTTACTTTCCATGGAATCGCTTACAGTTCATGATATTATGACCCCAAGAACCGTAATTAATATGGAAAACGAGGAGACTACCCTTCAGGAATATTACGACAAATATAAGATGTTTCGTTATTCTAGAATACCTGTATACAAAGGGAAATCAGATAATATAACTGGGTTCTTCTTAAAAGATGATTTGCTCCAGAGCCTTTTGGAAGGTAAAGGCCAGGAGCATTTAGTAATTATTAAAAGAGAAGTCTTATTTGTACATGAGAATAAGGTGTTGCTTGAAGTAATGGATTATTTAGGGGACCAGAAAGGGCATATGGCCGTTGTCGTAGATGATTATGGTAGTGTTGTCGGATTGGTAACTATGGAAGATGTATTAGAAACAGTATTGGGTCATGAGATTGTAGATGAGTCTGACGATATTTCTGATTTACAGGCGTATGCCAGAAAAAAATGGCAAGAAAGAGCAAAAGGAAAGGGCTTAATGGAATAAGTTCTTATTGTTGGTACCATTATGCTTTTTTTTCGTTATAAAGATATTGAAGATTAAAATAAAGATACAGCAGCGTTTATTCTTGGCAGCAATAACCTGTTTTTTGGTTATGTTACTTGCAGGATGTGCTCAGCAAGCCAAAGGGGGACTTACTGGTGGACCTCGTGACACCACTCCTCCTCAGATTGACACCACAAAATCTACTCCCAACTATTCTACATTTTTTGACCAGCGAAAAATAGAGCTTGTTTTTGATGAATTCATTACTGCCAGGAGCTTATTGACTAAAACAATCATCTCACCCCCACTCGTGTACATTCCAAAACTGGAAGCTAAGGGGAAGAAACTTACGATTGAACTTGGAGAAGAAGAAATACTCAAAGAAAATGCTACCTATATCTTTAATTTTGGAGATGCCATAGTTGACTACCACGAGAGCAATGCGCTAAAAAATTATCGCTTTGTTTTTTCTACGGGTTCTATTATTGATTCACTTTCTTTAAATGGAAAAGTGTACAATGCTTTTGATCAAAAGCCGGTATCTGATGTTTATGTCATGCTCTACGATGATATCAGAGATTCTGTCGTGTATCAGGATAAACCTTTTTACTTTGCACTGACCGATAAGGAAGGGAAATTTGCCTTCGAAAATTTGCGTTCTGATACTTTCAAAGTATTTGCTTTAAAAGATGCCAATCTCAACTATATTTATGATCAGCCTGCTGAATTAATAGGGTTTATAGATTCCTTTATTTATCTCCCAGACACCAATTTACAGGAACTATCCATTGAAATGTTTCAAGATGGTTCTACTTTGCGATTCTTGAAAAAAGATAGTGACCAAAATGGACAAATCAAGCTCCTTTTCAACGAATCATTGAAAGAGAAAATACCGGTGCGTCTTGAAGATTCTACCGGAATATATTTTTCTGAAATAAGTAAAGACACCTTAATCATTTGGTACGGTCCAGATTTCGATACCACCAGTTTATACATAGATGAAGATACTCTCCGTATAAATCCTTCCATAAGTACTGCTTTTCTCGAGGACACCTTAAAAATAGTTTCTCAAGGAAGAGGAAATAATCAAATTCTTTCTCCGGTAGATAGTGCGATCATTGCCTTTGATTTTCCTTTGGAAAGAGTGAATTCTGGCAAAATTATCATTGCAGACACCAATAATATGGCCATTTCTAGTGACTGGGAAGTGGTATACAAAACGGTAAGAGGTAAAGGGGCATGGTCAGCGGGACAAATATGGAATGTTCTGGTTTTTCCTGGAGCTATAGAAGACATTTATAATCGTACCCACGATACGCTAAGATTTACGATTGAAGTAAATGAAAGAGAAAAGTATGGAGATATCTCGTTAACCTTAACAGGTTTGGCTCCAGATCAGTCTTATGTTGTTTCACTCATTTCCAAAAACGAGGTAGTTAATAAGAGTCTAGTAACCGATGTCGATTCAACAATGATCATGTACCGTATTTTAGATCCTGGAGACTACCAGCTAGAAATATTAGAGGATAGAAATAAGAATGGCAATTGGGATGGTGGTTCCTATCGATCGAAACAATTCTCAGAAATTCGACAATCTGTATCTTTAGAAAAATTACGAGAAAATTGGGAATTGAAAGCAAAAATTGATTGGAATGAATTATTGATAAAAGGGAGGTCTGAAGAGAAATAGACCAGTTAAATGATTGTGAAACAGGCCTTGAGAAATTATGTGCTAATAGCTTCATGGGTTTAAATTGAGCAGACTATCGAAATAAACTTACATTTGGAAGCATAATTAATAGAAATAAGAAAAATTCAAAATGGAGTTAAAAGCAGAAAACCTGGATAAAATTTATGGAAAGAGAAAGGTGGTCGACCAGGTTTCAATTTATGTAAAGAAAGGAGAAATTGTCGGATTGTTAGGTCCTAATGGAGCCGGAAAGACAACTACTTTTTATATGATGGTCGGCTTTATCAAACCCAATAAAGGCAAAGTATTTCTTGGAGAAGAGGATATAACAACGGCTCCAATGTATCGAAGGGCGCAAAGAGGAATAGGATATCTTCCTCAAGAACCTTCCGTTTTTCGAAAACTTACCGTAGAAGACAATATTAAAGCAGTTTTGGAAATGATGCCGTTATCTAAATCTGAACAGAGAGAAAAACTGGAATCTCTGATAGACGAATTTGGATTAACCAATGTAAGAAAAAACGTGGGAGATTCGCTTTCTGGAGGTGAAAGGAGGAGGACGGAAATTGCCAGGTCACTGGCTTCCAGTCCAAGTTTTATTCTTTTAGATGAGCCATTTGCCGGTATTGATCCCATTGCAGTTGAAGATATTCAGTATATCGTTGCCAAGCTGAAAACAAAAAATATAGGTATTCTCATCACCGACCACAATGTTCAGGAAACCCTAAGTATTACAGATAGAGCCTATCTGATGTTTGAAGGAAAAATTTTAAGGGCTGGTACTGCAGAGCAACTTGCAGAGGATGAAATCGTGCGAAAGGTATACCTTGGAAAGAACTTTGAGCTTCGAAAAAAACACATCCACGTAGAATGAGATATCTAGTATGCATTGGGATATTGTTTTTTTTACTGCCAAGTTGTGAAAAAAAACCAAGAATAATCTTGCGGTCGGAGCGCCATCTTATTGATTCTGCATATCTGAAGATGGTTGATTCGGCAAGGATTTATATAGATTCTGTTTGTGAAACCATGCTAGAAAACGAGTACGAATATGTTCTGGATTCTATCATTGAAGAAAGGGTTATGGAAATCCAAAAATTGCAGGAGAAATGAGAATATTGGGTGTAATGATAGGATTGGCTTTAGGTCTTTCTGCTTGTGGATGGTTGCAGGAAGAGCCCCTTACTGAAGAAGACCCGGTAGTTGTTGCTGCTGCCCAAAAGAGGCTGGAGAATTTCATAAAAATAAAATTGAAAAGATGTCGCATAGACATGATGGAAAAAGCAGAGGCTAAAGTTGACTCCCTGATTACTGAATTAATTGAAGATTATATTCAGGACACTGTTTTTTTTCCAAAAATCCCGAGCAGACCAAAATTCCCAAATAAACTATTTGCAGATACATCTCTAATACCAAAGCCCTTGTTTGATAGTCTTCCCAAACAAAAAAGAAACTCTACCCATGCTGATACATTGGAAAAGACATCATTAAAGAAGAATAGATAATACTAAATTCTATTACAGATTCAGGTGCTTTCTATATCAAACAAAACTTTACTTTTGTAGCTTTATAAAAAAGCAGATAAACCAACCTGGTATGAAAAATTTAAAGAAAATAATCCTGTTCTTTTTTCTATTTAATATGGCCTTTTCCATAGATGGGCAGGAAGTTCTTCAGAACCCATACGAAGTGATATTCAATCATTTGCGAAATCTACAGAACGATCAGTACGACCCTAATCAGTCCAGCCTTTCTTTTCCGGCTTCATTGGATTCCACCCGTAGAATCCGTCTGGCAAAACGAATGAAACAAATCTATGATGGTAAGGGGCTTTATGTACATATAGAAAGAATTCCGAAGGACGATAACTTCATAGATTCTACGGCCCAGGACTTCGTATACTTTCCTTATCCAGAGGAATTGCCAGATGTATATTTGGAAAAAGTGGGTGAAAAGTGGCAATACTCCTCTGTAACGGCTACGCAAATACCCAAAATCTTTATGGAGACGTATCCATTTGGATTACATAAGTTGTTAGATATGACTCCTGGAAGAGGAGGATCTAAATTTTTAGGAATTTATATGTGGCAGTATATTGGGGTTTTACTGCTGATAGCCATATCGGTAATTTTGTATTTTTTATTAAGTAGATTGCTAAATTATGGAATGTCCAGGACACTATGGAGAAGCAGCTTGCTTGATGATAAAAAGAAAGGAATTTTAAAAAGGATTGATGGGTACTTTACCCTCAGTATGCTGGCCTATTTGGGTGTTCTTCTACTTCCTATCTTAAGGTTACCAGTCAGATTTTCTGCCTTGATACAAAATGGGGGAAGAATCCTTTTAGCTATTTTTTTAATGTTGATGTTTTTAGGATTGGTGGATGTTCTGAAATCCTATTTGAATGATCTTACCCTTAAAACGGAAAGCAAATTAGATGAACAACTGGTTCCCATTGTATCAAAGTTCTTGAAAATTGTCATAGTTATCATAACACTATTCAGGATTCTACATATTTTGGACGTAAATGTTACCGCATTAATAGCAGGGATATCCATTGGAGGTTTGGCTTTGGCACTTGCTGCTCAGGATACAGTGAAAAACCTAATTGGTTCAATGATGATATTTTTTGACAAACCATTTCAGATAGGAGATTATGTGGTTTCCGGAGATATTGAGGGAAGTGTCGCCGAAGTTGGATTCAGGTCTACACGCATAAGGAAACCGGATACCTCGATTATCTCTGTTCCAAATGGAAGATTAGCAGACTCTAATTTAACCAATCTTGGGGTTCGTAATTTAAGATTAATGGCCATGACCATCGGTGTTATGTACAATACAAGTGCAGAAAAGTTAGCGTTGTTTATTCAAAAATTAAGAGAAATGGCGCAAGATCATCCTCGGATTTTTGAAGAAGGAAAATACATCCACTTAAAGGACTTAGGGGCTTCTAGTATAGATATTTTATTTAGAGTGTATATCGATACTACTGATTTTGCGGAAGAACTAGCATTAAAGGAAGATGTGATATTTAAAATTATTAATATAGCAGAGGAATGTGGGGTGGGTTTTGCCTATCCATCGTCTTCTATTTATATTGAGAAAATGCCAACTAAATAAGATGAGAAATTATGCTTTTCTTTGGGTTATTCTTACCTCACTGGGGGCGATATTATTGGGACTTAATTGTTGGAGTTGCTGGTGGTGGTTGGTAATCATGATTGTCCTGATCAATACATGGGTAGGCTACGATTTATTCCAGACCAAACACGCCATCGTTAGAAATTTTCCAGTTTTGGGTAGAATGAGGTATTTGGCGGAATGGATGAGGCCTAAAGTGTTGCAATACTTTGTAGAGTCAGATACGGACGGTACTCCTTTGTCCAGGGTGTTTAGATCGATTGTTTATCAAAGAGCAAAAAAAGTATTAGATACTGCTCCGTTCGGAACTCAGATGGACACTTACAGAGAAGGATATGAATGGGTGAATCACAGCATAGCCGCTTTAGATCCTCATGATATGGACATGGATCCCCGGGTAACAATAGGAGGCAGAGACTGTGTTCAACCTTACTCTGCCAGTTTATTGAATGTAAGCGCTATGAGCTATGGTTCATTGAGTAGGGCAGCAATTGCGGCTTTAAATGGAGGTGCAGTTATAGGAAATTTTGCCCACAACACCGGAGAAGGTGGCATATCTACTTATCATACTCAGTTTAATGGGGATTTAATTTATCAAATAGGCACCGGTTACTTCGGAGCCAGAGACAAAGATGGTCGGTTTTCTCCGGAGGAATTTAAGAAAAGAGCATCTTTACCCAGTGTAAAAATGATTGAAATAAAACTATCCCAAGGTGCAAAGCCGGGTCATGGAGGCATTCTGCCTGCGAAAAAAGCAACTCCTGAAATTGCCGAAATAAGAAATATTGAACCCTATAAAGATGTTATTTCACCACCTTTTCACCGAGCATTTAGTACGCCGATAGGATTGTTAGAATTTATCAAACAATGCCGAGACCTTTCAGGAGGCAAACCAGTAGGGTTTAAATTGTGTATTGGTCATCCTCATGAATTTATTGCCATCTGTAAAGCAATGGTAAAAACCGGAATTAAACCAGACTTTATCGCAGTTGACGGTGGGGAAGGCGGAACGGGCGCGGCTCCTTTAGAGTTTACCAATTCAATTGGTACTCCATACCTGGAAGGACTGGCTTTTGTGTACGATACCCTGATTGGTTTTGATCTTAAAAAAGAAATTCAAATAATAGCTGCTGGTAAAATAATGACGGGCTTTCACATGTTTAGAGCCATTGCCATGGGTGCTGATATCTGTTATTCTGCCCGAGCGATGATGCTGGCTTTGGGTTGTATCCAGGCGCTTGAATGCAATAGGAACACCTGTCCAGTTGGAGTAGCAACCCAAAACGAATCATTGGTAAAAGGATTGGTTGTAAAGGACAAAAAAGTAAGAGTGGCCAATTATCATAGGGAAACCGTCGAATCATTTGTGGAAATATTAGCAGCAACAGGCATGAAAAATTCAGATCAGGTCAATCGGGCTCATATCAGAAGAAGGATGGATACTAAGGTTGTTAAAACTTATGATGAACTATTTCCATACATTCCAGAAGGTTGTTTGCTTGACCGGGAGACTGTACCGAAAAAATGGCAACAGGAGTGGAATATGGCTGTTGCAGAGAGTTTTACCCCTAAATTTACATCTGTCTATATAGACGAGGACTAGATTTTATGAATATTCTCTTTTCAGCTTAAAAAACTCCTGGATTATTTTGGCACATTCATCATGAAGTACTCCGAATTCAAGCTTAGTTGATGGATGAAGCACCTCTTTACCATATCTCATAAATCCTCTTTTATCGTCGCTCGCCCCATAAACTACTTTACCAATTTGAGACCACATGAGTGATCCAGCACACATAAGACATGGTTCCAGGGTAACAAAAAGGGTACAATCAGTCAGGTATTTTGCACCTAAAGCGGTAGATGCTGAAGTAATGGCCAAAATTTCTGCATGGGCTGTTACATCATTAAGGAGCTGAGTTTGATTGTGAGCCCTGGAAATAATTCTTTTATTGGCAACAATTACTGCACCAACTGGGACTTCGTCGGCTTCGAGCGCTTTTTGCGCTTCTTTAAGGGCTTCCCTCATGAAATACTCGTCCGTATAAATATCAATCATCTGTATAAAAACTTAGATTATAATTAGACTCCTGGTGGTATAAAATAGACCGCAATCCAGAAGCGATAAAAGCTTTCCGCGAAATATTTGTAAAAAAAATTCTGAAATCCAAAAGGATTTAACATATCTTTGCGAATGGAAAGAAAAAATACACTTGATACATCATATATTCAAGAGGCTCTAACCTTTGACGATGTCTTATTAATTCCCTCATATTCAGAAGTTTTACCCCGTGAAGTCAATATCAGTACCAACCTAACGACTGATATAAGACTAAATGCACCCATAGTGTCGGCAGCTATGGACACCGTTACAGAACACAATTTAGCCATTGCCATTGCGAGACAAGGAGGAATTGGAATAGTTCACAAAAATATGCCGATAGAACGGCAAGCAGAACAGGTGAGAAGTGTAAAAAGATCAGAGAGCGGGATGATCATAGATCCAGTTACTCTCCACGCAGACGCCTTTGTAAAGGATGCTCACGCCCTGATGAAAAAATATAAAATAGGTGGAATTCCTATCGTCAATAAAAATGAAGAGCTTATTGGTATTCTTACCAATCGAGATTTAAGATTTGAAAAAGATCTCACCAAGCCTGTTACGGAGATAATGACTAAAGAGAACCTGATTACGGCTCCGATTGGAACAGATCTGGCAATGGCGCAAGCGATCTTACAAAGACATAAAATAGAAAAGTTGCCTGTAGTCGACGATCATGGTAAACTTGTAGGTCTAATCACTTATAAAGATATTATGAAGGTGGAATCTTACCCATTAAGCAGTAAGGATGGACATGGTCGATTGAGGGTGGGTGCAGCTGTTGGGGTGAGTAGTGATACTTTTGAAAGGGTGAGTGCTTTGGTTGATGTAAGTGTTGACGTGATTTGCGTCGATACCGCCCATGGACACAGTAAAGGAGTACTTGAAACAATAAAAGAAATTCGAAATCAATTCCCTGACCTGCAAATAATTGGTGGCAATGTTGCTACTGCAGAAGGAGCAAAAGCCTTGGTTGATGCTGGTGTCAACGGAGTAAAAGTAGGAGTTGGGCCCGGAAGTATTTGTACGACTAGAATCGTTGCTGGGGTAGGAGTTCCTCAATTGTCTGCGATTAGGAATGCTTATATTGGAATCAAGGATACAGGAGTCCCTATCATCGGAGATGGAGGAATCAGATATACCGGGGATATCTCAAAAGCCTTGGTAGCAGGCGCCAGTACCATCATGGCTGGATCTTTGTTTGCAGGAACGGAGGAAGCCCCGGGCGAGACCATTATTTTCCAAGGAAGAAAATTCAAAGTATATCGTGGTATGGGGTCTATAAGTGCCATGGAAAAGGGATCAAAAGATCGTTATTTTCAGGATATAGAGGATGACGTTAAAAAATTAGTACCGGAAGGAATAGAGGGAAGAGTTCCTTATAAAGGTACAGTAGCAGAAGTGATGGTTCAGTACCTGGGAGGTCTACGGGCAAGCATGGGCTACCTGGGAGCACCCACAGTTAGCGACTTGGTGAATTCAA
>Ga0316201_10003709_pt1 | contig 11331 bp, 10 predicted proteins | sample CS6wburrow_MG_FD_204516 | JGI IMG/M metagenome (GOLD analysis project Ga0316201, IMG submission 204516) | Coastal sediment microbial communities from Delaware Bay, Delaware, United States - CS-6 worm burrow | ecosystem: Environmental > Aquatic > Marine > Coastal > Sediment | place: USA... | reverse complement strand
CCTCGAGGTCGGCGCCGGCACCGGGCGCCTGGCGGCCGACCTGCTGCGCAACCTGGCGGACGGGCAGCTTCCGGAGCGCTACCTGATCCTCGAGACCAGCGCAGATTTGCGGGCCGTTCAGCGCGAACGAATCGCGCAGGCGGCGCCCGCATGGCTAGCTCGGGTGAGCTGGCTGGACGAGCCGCCAACCGACGGCTGGAGCGGAATTCTGATCGCCAACGAAGTTATCGATGCCCTGGCGGTCGAGCGTTTCCAGGCCGCCGAAAACGCGATCGAGCAATTGTGCGTCACCGAGCGTGACGGGCGCTTCGACTGGGCCAGCCGGCCCGCGCCCGGGCCGCTCGAGGCGGCGGTCCGCCGGCTGGAATCGGAGCTCGGCCGCCCATTTCCGGCCGGTTACCGGTCCGAAATTCACCTGCAACTGCCCGCCTGGCTCGAAGGGATCACGAGCGGGCTGCGCCGCGGACTGGCCCTGTTCATCGATTACGGCTACCCGCGCAGCGAGTATTACCTGCCCGAGCGCCGCGACGGCACGATTATGTGCCACTACCGCCATCTGGGCCATGACGATGTATTTTTCTGGCCCGGGCTGCAGGACATCACAGCCTGGGTCGACTACACGGCCCTCGCAGAGGCGGCGGATGCCTGCGGGTTCGAGGTCGCCGGATATTCCAACCAGGCGATGTTCCTGCTGGGCTGCGGACTGGACGAGGCGCTGGCCGAGCGCAGCGCGGCGCAGGGAGATGCCGATCTCGCCCTTCATGCCGAGGCGCGCCAATTGACCCTGCCGGGGATGATGGGCGAACGCTTTCAGGTCATGGGCCTGGGCCGCAACCTGGGCGGGATGATGGAGCGCCCCCCGCGCGGTTTCAGTCTGCAGGACTTGCGCTACCGGCTATAGCGGCAATGCGGGCTTCGCGGAGGCGGGCCCCGATCTGAACACCTTCCAGGCCTGCGGTATCGATGTCACGCGCCTGCACGGCAAGGACCGCGTCCAACGCGGCGCGCAGCCTCCCGGCCTGGGGATAGGGGCGCTGCTCGAGGCCCAGCCGGCCCCGGTAATCGGCCCGGCAGGCCGCCAGCAGGTCCTCCAGGTCGTCGGCGCGCCTCAGCAGATCGGCATCCTCGATCAGCTTCATGACGCTTCCGGGACGCATTTCGAGAAGGCGATGGGTGCGCAGGTGCAGCCGGCAGACCTTCAGCGCCAGATTGCGGAAGTCATTGGGGACCCGCAGCCTTTTGCAGACCGCCTCCACCAACGGCGCGCCCTTCTCCTCGTGCCCAACGTGCGACGGCCACTCCGCCCTGGGCGTCAATCCCTTGCCGAGATCGTGCAGCATCAACGCAAACACGACCCGGGGACCGCACCGGGCCGCGGCGGCCTCGTTCATCGTCATCAGTACATGGGCGCCGGTATCGATCTCGGGGTGATATTCCGCCGGCTGGGGAATGCCGAACAGGACGTCGACCTCCGGCAGGAGCGCTGCCAGCGCGCCGCAATCCCTCAGCACCTCGACAAACCGCCCCGGCCGCGGCGCAGACATCGCCCCGGCGATCTCGGCCCAGGTCCGTTCGGCCGCCAGGTGATCGAGTTCTCCCGAAGCGCTGATCTCGCGCATCAGCTCCAGGGTCTCCTCGTGCACATGGAAGCCCAGCGGGGCGAAGCGGGCCGCGAAACGAGCCACGCGCAATACCCGCAGGGGGTCCTCGCGGAATGCTGGTGACACATGCCGCAGAACGCGAGCCTCCAGGTCATCAGCCCCGTCGAAGGGATCGATCAGGCGCCCCTGGGCGTCCCGAGCCATCGCGTTTACGGTCAGGTCCCGGCGCCGCAGATCGTCCGTCAGCGTCACGCCGGGATCGAAGTCCACTGCGAACCCGTGGTATCCGTGGCCCGACTTGCGCTCGGTCCTCGCCAGCGCGTATTCCTCGCCGGTCTCGGGATGCAGGAACACCGGGAACGATGCCCCTACCTGGCGATATCCGGCGGCCAGCATTGCCTCCGGAGTGCTGCCGGTGACGACCCAGTCTTTCTCCTTTTGGGGCAGGCCGAGCATCTCGTCGCGGACCGCGCCGCCGACCAGGTAGACGGCCTTGGCCATGTCAGTCGGACGCCCGCTTCCGGTATTTGTCCAGGCGGTGTTGATGCGGCGAACCGGCGAGGTAGCCGGGCACCACGCTTTCGATCGAACGCGGCTTGATGCCCAGGCCGGGCAGATCGTTATCCGAACTCGTGTTGTCGGTCTGCAGAGAGAGATAATTGTCGCTGGAGAACGGCTTCCCGGGCACGAAGTCCATCACTGCCCCCTGCAGCCGCGAGAGACCGTCCGGCAGGCCGATGATCCGCCGTTTCAACCCCGCCGAGCGGGCGGTGAACTCGACGAGTTCCTTGAGGCTGTAGTCGCGCGGGCCGACCAGCACCAGCGTTTTGCCGGCGGTCGCCTGGTCCGGCAGCACGGCCGTGACGGCGGCCGCGACATCCCCGACCCAGACCGGCTGCATGCGCGCGTCCGGGCAGGCCAGCGGCATCACGGGGGCGACTTTCAGCAGGGCGGCGAAGCGGTTGAAGAACGAATCGCCCTCGCCGAAGATCACCGAAGGCTGCATGATGGTGCTGGCGATGTCGGTTGCCGCCCGGATGCGTTCCTCGGCCTCTCCCTTGCTGATCAGGTAGTGGCTCCTGCCCTTGCCGGCGTTGAGTGCGCTGACCTGCACCAGCCGCCCCACCCCCGCGGTGCGGCACGCCTCGATGACCCGCTCGGTGAGTTCGACATGCGCCTTGTGGAAGCCCTTGCCGTTGCGACCCGACTCGTTGAGGATTCCGACCATGTTGACGGCCGCATCCGCACCCTCAAAGCTTTCGGCCAGGCGATCGGCGTCGTAGACGTCGGTTTTCTTAAGCTGGACGCGCGGGATCAACGAAAGCTCCCGGCAGGCCATCGGGTAGCGGCTCAGCACCAGGCAATCGTGGCCGGCCGCCGCCAGCTGGGGCAGCAAATGGTGCCCGACGAACCCGGTGGCACCCAGCAGTACGATTCGCATAATTTGACTCCTCGAAGCCTTTGCGACGCCGGTTGAAGCGGCGCGCTAGCCTGGCGCGTGGCAAACGACTTCTACGGTTTCCGTTGCCTTCATGTTAACCCCCATGGCGCCGGAATCAAATGCGGACATCCGGGATGACAGCCGGCTCACGGGACGCTGAAGCCGCCAATCATAAATGGTTGCGAAGGCCAGCACCCGGGGAATGTAGTCCCGGGTCTCGAAGTAGGGCAGGTTCTCGACCCAGATGGCCGGATCGCCCCGGGGCCGTTCGTCCAGCCACCGGTCGACAGCGTTCGGTCCCGCGTTGTAGGCGCCGGACGCCAGCACGGCGTTGTTGCCGAATCGATCCAGCAAATCGCGCAGGTAAGTGGTGCCGAACAGGATGTTGTCCTCGGCCTGCATCAGTTGCTGCGGGCCCGTGTACCGGAACGCATGCCGCCGCGCCAGTTGCCTGGCGGTGTCAGGGGTGACCTGCAGCAGACCGCGGGCGCCGGCCGAGGAAATCGCATCCTCCGCCATTGCGCTCTCCGAACGCATCAGGCCCAGCACCCAGGACGGATCGAGTTGCCTGCTGGCCGCATTGGCATCGACGATTTCGCGGTAACCCAACGGGAAACGCCATTCGTACCAGCGGAGGTCACCGCTGTTGCCGAGTGCGAAAATAGCATGCTCGGGCCAGTCCTCGCGGACTGCCAGGGCCGCGGCCGTGCGAAGTCCCTGCAGGTCCAGCGCTCTCGCCGCGAGTTGCCATTCGCTGCGCGCCCAGTTGATGACGCCGGCTCGCCTGAGCTCCAGCGCCCTGGCGAAACCGGGGCTGGCGGCGAGCTTCTCGACCTCGATGGGCGCCACGGACGGCGTCTCCGGACAGATTGTGTAGGGGCGCCCCAGCTGATCGGCGGCCAGGAAGCCGAAGTAACTGGCCTCCTCGGCCAGCCCCGCCAACAGCTCTTCGCCGAGTGCTCCGGCGCCTGTCTCGAGCAGCGCCCGGGCCCGCCAATACCGCCAGCGGGAGTTGTCCGCCGTCGCGCCGGACATGGCGGCCGTCGCCTGGACCACGCCCTGCCAGTCGCCTGCCGCCAGGTTGTGGCGAGCCCACCACTCCAGCAGTTGGTCGTCCCGGGCCGTCTGCGGGACGGCCCGCATGCGTACCGGCGTCCCTGCGGAGCCGTCGACAGCCGACCACATCGCGATCTCGCGCAAAATGCCCGCCCGTACGTCGGCGGGCCAGCCGACCTGGCCGTCCAGTGCCTCGAAGGTGTGCCAGGCCCGGTCCGGGTCCAGGCGCGCGAGGCGGCGCAACCCGTAGTCCGTGATGTCCCGGCTCCTGGGCAGGTCGGGCCAGCGGGCAGCCTGCCGAAGCTGCCGGTAGCCGCCCCGGTCCTGCTGGTACCAGCGGTCGGCCCAGACACGCTCGGTCTCGGGCAGAAACCGCGCAAGATACCGTGTGAGTCGCGGCTGCCTGGCCTCCATGGCCAGCCGGATGCGCTCCCAGGCCAGCCCCGGCGTGATTCCGCCCATCCTACGGAGCCAGTCGAACACGGGGTCGCAAGCGTCAGGCTGCGATTTGCCTACCGTCCACAAGGCCTGCGCAACAGGCAGCAGTCCGCCGGTATCGCCCGCGCGGACCCTGGCGTGCGCGTGATGGCACCGAACCTCCACATCCCCACTGTCCCCGCCGTATTGCAGGACAGCATCCCACCGGCGCCGTTCGCCCAGAGTGCGCAGCCAGGCCCCTCGCAGACCGGCGCTGAACGCCCAGTCGTCATGATCAGCCAGAAAGCGCGCCATCACCGCAGGGTCGACCCGAGCCCGGCGGAACCGCAGGTCCTCGTACTGCAGGTAGGGATACAGCGAATAGCCTTGCAGTCCGGTTTTCAGTTGCTCGAAGACTGTTCGGTTGCCGCTCGCGGCGGCCTGCCAGGCGCGCGTAAAGGCCTCGCGGTCGGTGACCGCAGGGGCCTGGGCCGCCGCCTGCGCGCCGGCGGCTCCGGCCAGCAGAAACACCAGCATGGCAGTGGGCCAGTAACGGCGGAAGATGGCTTTCAATTGGGGTATCCTGCCCCGGGGAGTTCAGGATTTGGCGGGGATAGGAGACGCATGACGTTCACGGGGCCCAGCATAGGAAAACCGCCCGGCGCCGGCAAGCGCCCCTGCGGCGAACGGTTGCGGGAGGGGGCTGCCGGGGCCCGGCAGTGACGCCCGATGTATCTGGAATTCGCGCTGATCGGTATGCTCGCGGGATACCTGGCAGGTTTTCTGGGCATCGGCGGCGGGTTCGTCGTCGTGCCGGCGCTCACCTACCTGTTCCTGCGTGATCCGGACACCGCGCAGTGGGCCATACACCTGGCAGTGGCGACCTCGCTGTGCACGATGCTGGTGACTTCCATGAGTTCGATCTACGCCCACCACCGCCGCGGGGCCATCCGCTGGCCGCTGGTGCGTTCGATGGCCGGCGGGCTGATCGCCGGCGCCGTGCTGGGCGCGCTCATCGCCGATGCGCTGGCGGGTGACTCTCTCACACGCGTGTTCGGCTCGTTCGCCGTTCTCGCCGGCCTGCAACTGATATTCGGACGCAATCCGCAGGGTGAGCGCCCGATGCCCGGTCAGCCCGGCGTCAGCCTGGTGGGACTGTTGATCGGGGCCATTTCAAGCCTGATCGGGATCGGCGGCGGTGCGCTCACCGGACCCTGGCAAATGTGGCACGGGGTCAGGGCCCAGAACGCCGTCGCCACCGCAGCCGCCTGCGGCTACCCGATCGCGGTCGCCGGAACCGTTTCCTTCGTGGTGCTCGGCCTCGGCGGCGGCATGCCCGACAATGCCCTGGGCTACGTTCACCTCCCCGCGTTTGCCGGAATCGCTGTGGTCAGCGCACTCACCGCGCCGCTGGGCGCAGCCACAGTCCACCGGCTGGCGCCGCAGCTCGTGCGCCGGATTTTCGGCGTATTTCTCGTGCTGGTGGGCCTACGAATGCTGGCCGGACTCTAGCCTCGATATTGCGGATTACGGCTACTAGTCAGGGGGTCCGCCCGACCTCCACGCTGACCACCGGCCGCGTGGCTTCCTGCAGCAACACGCCCTCCGGCAGCTCGATATCCAGCGCCACCGGGCAGTGGTCCGAATAGGTGACGTCCAGGACCTCGGCGACGCCGGCCGTCAGCGAATGGCTGACGAGTATGTGGTCGATGGCCCGCTGGGGCTGCCAGGACGGGTAGGTCGCCAGACCGCGAGTGGGCGCCCGCAGGGCGAGGACTTCACGAAACTCCCGCACGGGGTCGGAATCCACCTGCGTGTTCAAATCGCCCATCACCACGAGATGTCTGCCGCTGTCGAGTTCCCGCGCAAGGAAACGCAGCTGCTGTATGCGGGCGCGCTTGCCGAGGGCCAGATGGACAACCGCCACATCCAGTCCGTGGCAGTCGTGCCCGAACCGCGCCAGCAGCGTTCCCCGGCCGGGAATCACGCCGGGCAGACGGTGCTCAACAACCAGGTCCGGCTCGTATCGGCTGAGCAACCCGTTACCGGCATAGGCGACAGTGCCGACCTTCCGGTTGGACTGGTGGCACCAGAATGGCATGCTGGCCTGGTTGGCGAGGTAACGCGACTGGTTGACGTAGCCCGACCGCAGGCTGCCCGAGTCGACCTCCTGCAGGGCCACCATGTCGTATGGGGCGATCAGGCCGGCAATCGCATCCAGATTCTCGACCCGCCCGGAGTGCGGCAGGACCTGCCGCCAGGAGTGAGTCACGTAATGGTGATAGCGGGCGGTGGATGTGCCCGCCTGAATATTGAAACTCAGCAGGCGAAGCGTCCGCCCTGAATCCCGGGTTTCGTCAGTCGGCGGCGACACTGTTGGGCCGCGAGCCCACGCTCTCTCGTTCCACCAAGTAATCGACGATATCCAGCATTACGTCGAAGCTGGAGACGGCCGCATTGCCGGCGATGCGATATTTGCCGCCCACGATGAGCGTCGGCGTGGCGGTGAGTCCATAGGATTGCAGCTTCAACTGGTCACGCTTGAGCCGCGCGTCGACCGCGAAGGAATTGGCAGCCCCCAGGAACTTCTCGCTTTCGACCCCGAACTGGCTGTAGAAATTGGCGATTTCCTTCATGCTGCGCATGATTTCCTTGTCCTTCCACAACCTATCCATCATGGCAGAATGCGCCTCGTGGGGGACACCCAGCATCTGGGCCGTTACGAAACCGCGGGCGTACAGTTCCCAGGACTGCCGTCCGAAGACTACGGGAATCCGGCGAAACTCGATGTTGTCGGCCTTACGCCGCTCCCATGCTTCGATGTAAGGCTCGAAAGTATTGCAGTGAGAGCACAGATAGCTGAACGCCTCCACGACCTCCACCGGCTGCGGAAGCGTAGCTGGCGCGCCATCGATCAGAAAATAGTGCAGCCCTTCCTGATACTCGACGGTCTTGCCGCCCTGCGCGTAGACCTGCCCCCCTGCAATCAGCGTGGCCGCGACAAGCAGCACATTCGCAAAAATTTTCATGTCAACTCTCCGTTCCGCAGGCCTCTGTACAGACCCTAGTGACCCCCGAACTGCCGATCAGTTCACTCAGCGCGCAGGTGAAGCCCTTCGATATAGCTGGCGAGCGCTTCGATTTCCTCGTCGGTCAGCTCGCTGGCTGAGCCATTCATGACTATGCTGGGGGCATCCTCGGGACCCCAGTTCTCGCCGCTGCGATAACGCTTGAGCATGCTGCTGGTGTAAACCGCGTGCTGACCGGCCAGTGCGGGATAGCCGCTCAGCGGATTGCCCTCGCCAGCCGGCCCGTGGCAGGCCATGCAGGCCGGCACGCCCGATTCGGCGTTACCCGCGCGAAAGATCTTTTCGCCCAAGGCGGCTTTGGATTCGTCGGCCACGCCGCCCGAGATTTCCTGGGACGCGTACCAGGCCGCCAAGTCCTCCATGTCCTGATCGCTGAGGCCCGGCGTGATGCCCATCATTTCCGGCACCGGGCGGGCATTCGACTTGATCAGCTTCAGATGGCGCAGCAGGTATTGCTCGTGCTGACCGGCCAACTTGGGCCAGTTGGGCACCATGCTGTTGCCGTCGGCGCCGTGACAGGCGGCACAGATTGCCGACTTGGCCTGGCCCGCCGCGGCGTCGCCGTCGGCCAGGGCTGGCAGGCTGACCATAACCAGCAGGCTGGCGGTGGCCCGGAGCAAAACACTCATGTCGCGATCTCCTTGAATCTTCTGTTGACCGGAATCAGGCTAGAATGGCCCGATATTATCGCGGTTTCGACGCGCGCGTTCCAGCATATCTGGCCAAACAAATGACGTCTCCCGAGCCAAAACGCAACCCCTACCGAGTCTGCCGCTACGTCGTCAGCGCCCATCACTTGCGTCAACTTCCCGCGGATCAGGGCATTGAAGTCGCGTTTGCAGGTCGCTCGAATGCAGGAAAATCCAGCGCCATCAACGCGCTCACAGGGCAGAAAGCGCTGGCGCGGACCAGCAAAACCCCCGGACGCACGCAGCAGATCGTGATCTTCGAAATCGATGCGGAACGCCGCATTGCGGACCTGCCGGGCTACGGATACGCCAAGGTCCCCCGCAAGACCAGGGACCACTGGCGGCGGTTGATGCGAGCGTATTTCGATCGGCGACACTCGCTGAGGGGCGTTGTGCTGGTCATGGACATCCGCCATCCGCTGCGGCCGTTCGATCAACAGATGCTGACCTGGTGCGCGGCCACGGCCATTCCGTGCCACGTGCTCCTGACCAAGGCGGACAAGCTGAAACGCGGCCCGGCCCGCTCGACCCTGCTGAAGGTGGGTCGATCCCTGCCCGAAGGGGCCAGCGCGCAGATATTCTCGGCGGCCAGCCGCGAGGGCCTCGCCGAACTGATCGAGCGGCTGAATCGCTGGTACGCCCTCGAGTCCGAACCGGAAGTATCTGAATCCGGATCAACCGGGACGGCCACGCGGGCTGACCGGGCATCCTGAACAGGCTAGTGTCCTGTCCCACAGGTTCCTGGAATTTCAGCGCGTCTTGTAAGGCTTCTGGGTAGGCGCGGTCCGCAGGCAATGGTCATTCCATTGCCAAGGCCCGCAACACCGTCAGAAGCCTTACAGGACGCGCCCCGCGGGAGATCACAGAATCCGCCATTACAGGGCAGGCGGAGCCGCATGGCGGGTTCCGCGCAGCGGATAAAGCCATGCGGGCGCAGCCGTGGCCCGTGTTGCGCTCCTGGCCAATATCCAGATATTGCCTGCGAAGCGCGCTCGGTACTGACGGATTCTGTGAACTCTGAAATACTAGGAACTTGTGGGACAGGACACTACAATCGGCGAATTATCACGCGGAGTCTCGACATGACCTTTCCAGCAACCCGGATGAGGCGCATGCGCGCCCATGACTTTTCGCGGCGCCTGATGCGGGAATCCACGCTGGGGACCGACGATCTGATCTGGCCGGTTTTCATCCTGGAGGGGGACAACGGCATCCAGGACGTCCCCTCCATGCCCGGCGTGCAGCGGATGACGATCGACCGACTGCTGCCGGCGGCGGAGCGGTGCCTCGAACTCGGAATTCCCGCACTGGCGCTGTTCCCGGTGGTCTCCACCGACTGCAAGTCCGATGACGCCCGGGAGGCCTGGAACCCCGAAGGCCTGGTCCAGCGCGCGGTGGCCGCGCTCAAGCAGCGATTTCCGGAACTGGGCGTGGTCACCGACATCGCCCTCGATCCATTCACCTCGCATGGCCAGGACGGGCTGATCGACGAAACCGGCTACGTGGTCAACGATGAAACCGTGGATGTCCTGGTCAAGCAGGCCCTGTCCCACGTGGAGGTCGGGGCCGACGTCGTCGCCCCGTCCGACATGATGGACGGACGCATCGGGGCTATCCGCCAAGCGCTGGAAACCGAGGGTTTCCCGAACAAGCAGATCCTCGCCTATTCCGCCAAGTACGCTTCCAGCTTCTACGGGCCGTTTCGCGACGCCGTCGGGTCGTCGGCCAGCCTGGGTGGGGGCAACAAGTATTCCTATCAGATGGACCCGGCCAACACCGACGAAGCGCTGCGCGAAATCGAGCTGGATCTGGAGGAGGGCGCGGACATGGTGATGGTCAAGCCGGGCATGCCCTATCTCGACATCGTCACCCGGGTCAAGGAAACCTTCGGGGTCCCGACCTTCGCCTACCAGGTATCCGGCGAATACGCGATGTTGAAGGCCGCGGCGGTCAACGGCTGGCTCGACGAGGAGGCAGTGGTGCTCGAGGCCCTGACCTGTTTCAAGCGGGCCGGCGCCGACGGCATCCTGACCTATTTCGCAGTCCAGGCCGCGGAATGGATTCGCGACCACCAGTGATACGCCTGGCTGTCCTGGGCAGCCCCGTCATCCACTCGCTGTCGCCCCGGATACACTCGATGTTCGGGGCCCAGCTCGCGCTGAACGTCGATTACCGGGCCATCGAGGCAACGCAAGCTTCCTTCGCCGGGCTGCTGCGGGCGCTTGCGGGTGATGGCGGGCGCGGCTGCAATGTCACGGTGCCGCTCAAACGGGATGCCTGGCAACTGGCCGGCCGGTGCAGCGACGCCGCGGCACGGGCCTGCGCCGCGAACGTGCTGGTCTTCCGGGACGGCGACGACTGGTTCGCCGACAACACCGACGGCCGTGGCCTCGTCGACGACCTTCAGTCGGGGCCGGGATGCGAATTGAAAGATGCGCGAATTTGCCTGCTCGGCGCAGGCGGTGCCGCAGCAGGCGTTCTGGGAGCCCTGCTGCAAACCGGGCCGCAGGCGGTCGTCATTGCCAACCGGACGCTGGAGCGGGCCGCCGATCTGGCCGCCCGCCACGCGGACCTGGGCGCCGTCGAGCCATGCACGCCGGACGGGATCGGGACGCGGGGGCCCTTCGACCTGTTCGTCAACGCCACCTCGCTTGGCCACGAGGCCTCGGCGCCGCTGATCGATCCGCAATGGCTGACGGCCGGCGGACTGTGCTACGACCTGAATTACGGTCGCGCCGCCGCGCCGCTGCGAGAAACCTGCGCTGCCGTCGGAATCCCCTACAGCGACGGCCTGGGCATGCTGGTCGGCCAGGCGGCGCTCTCCTTCGAATTGTGGACCGGGCAGCGTCCGGATACGGCCCCTGTCCTGCAGGCCCTGCGCGAGCACTGATTTCCCCAATGGGCAGGATCGTCCTATCCGGCCCTTCGAAGCCAAGAAATTTTCAGGAGCCGACAGCCTGTTCGGAGCCGGGGAGCTGTGTCCAGGACTCTTTGAAACAGGAAGTTTCAAGAGAAGGCCACAGGGATGTGTTCATGCC
>Ga0316201_10003708_pt1 | contig 11333 bp, 4 predicted proteins | sample CS6wburrow_MG_FD_204516 | JGI IMG/M metagenome (GOLD analysis project Ga0316201, IMG submission 204516) | Coastal sediment microbial communities from Delaware Bay, Delaware, United States - CS-6 worm burrow | ecosystem: Environmental > Aquatic > Marine > Coastal > Sediment | place: USA: Delaware... | reverse complement strand
ATCTGTCGGTGGTCCCACTGAGTGGCGTCACGAGAATCACGGCGATTCGAGGACTCTCCTCACTCCTTGCCGGGCCCAACGTCCTGGGTGGTGTCGTTCAGGTGGCGGTCGCCCCGGCGCACGTTGAGCCGCGCGCCCCGGCATCGATCCGGGCTCGGGTGGGCGCCGCGACTGGCGGCTCGCTGGGCGCTGACGTCGCCGGTGGGCAGGGCTTTGGACTCGGCAGCGGAAACGCTCAGGTCCGGGCTGGCGGCGGGTACAGGCGATGGGACTACCAGCCCATCGGGGAGTCGATCGAACAGCCCCCGGCAGCGAACCCCGGACAGCAGATCAACAGCGATCTGAGGCAGTGGAATGCCTTCGTCGCCGGGCGGGCGCAGGGTGACCGGGGGCAGTGGCTGGGACTCTCGTCTGTGGCTTTTGGAGCCGAGCGCGGGGTGGCCCCTGAACTCCACGTATCCGAGCCGCGGCTGTGGCGTCTCCCCGTAACGCGTCGTTGGGTGACCGTTCTTGGCGCCGGTATGGGCTGGGAACCCGGGACCCGTAGCTCGGGAACCGTCAGCCTGCGCGCTGCCGTCGATGTCGGTCGCTTCGAGATCGACGAGTACGATGCTCTCGACTATGGAACGGTGACAGGCCAGGAAATCGGCGAAGGCAGAACGCTCACTCTGAAAGCCGATGGCACCCAGTCAATCGGCTGGGGAGAGGTGGGCGTGAGCCTCACGGGAGCAGACACCCGCCACGACGAGACCCTCGATCCGGGCGACCGGAATCGGTACCGACAGCGTCTCTTCAGTGGGGCAGCGGAGCTGTCAATTCCGCTCGGTGGTGGGAGTCCGGACAATGGGCTCGGACTGCTTGTTGGAGCGAGCCTCGATGGATCCGATACGCCTCAGACGGGCAGCCAGCCCTCGCGGTCCGCGATCTGGGATTGGGGGGGGAAGGTGGCCGCCACTCTGGGGATTCCCTCCGTGAGAGGCCGCGCCCACGCCGGAATCAGTCGGCGGACGAGGGCGCCTTCACTGCGAGAGCTCTACTCGGGCGCCCTGGGCCGCTTCGTGGTGAATCCGGATCTCGGTCCCGAGACACTCGTTGCGGCCGAGGTGGGGATCACGGGTGGAGGCCCCGACAGCCAATGGCAGATCGTGGGCTTTCATCACCGATCATCCGACGGAATCGTGCGGACGAGCGCTGGAGATGGACGTTATCAGCGGGTGAATCGCGACCGTGTGCTCGCGACTGGCCTGGAGCTGATCGGAGGAATCAGCTGGAAGGCGGTGTTCCTGGACGGCGACGTCACGCTTCAGGGTGTCTCGATCGACGATCCAGCAGCACCGAGCGACGAACGGAAGCCGGAGTATCAGCCGGCGCTGGCGGGCAATCTGGATCTCGGAGTCCGGCTGCCGGCAGCGGTACTGGCCCGCTTCAAGGTGAGCTACGTCGGTAAGCAGTACTGCGTCCACCCTGATCTGGAAGCGGATGTTCGGCTGGATCAGGCGGCGTGGGCCGGAATCGAGTTGGGACGTTCGTGGACCCTCGGTCGAGGATCGAGGGTCCGGACATTGCGGGTAACCGGAGGCGTCCACAACCTGGCGGACGCCCCCGTATACGACCAGTGCGGCCTTCCGGGCTCCGGGCGTCAGTTCACTCTGACGGTCGGGCTGGGGTGAGGGGCGGTACGATCACCGCCGGGGCTCCCCTGGCCCGAAGAAGCTCGTTGAAGTCGGCCACCGGGCCCGCAAGCACCTCTTCGAGTTCCCGCAGGTACGCTTCCAGCTCGGCCTCGAGATCGGAATAGCGGGCGGCGGCGCCGGCGGTCGGCGAGCCATCCGAGAACCCTACGTAGCCGTACAGGTAGGCGAGCTGGTTGTCCAGCTTTGGCGGGTAGTTCAGGGGATCCTGTCCGCTTTCGCTCTTCGTCTGTACAAGGTCGTTCTCGATCCGTGTCAGCCGGGCGGCAACCGAATCCGCCAGTTCGGGCAGGTCGTCCCCGAAGCCGGCCTCCTCACCCCGCTCGGCCGTGTCTTCCAGCTGCGCACGCACGGATCGAATCCTCTCCACTGCCTGGTGGGAGTCCTGCAAGGACTTCCGGATCCGCAGCATGAGCTCAAACTGAGCGGACTGATCGGCTACCGTGAGGTCCAGCCGCGGGTCGGGCAGCAGCTCGAGTGAGCGCGTGCTCGACCAGTCTCCCACAGTGAGCCGGACCTGGTACGTACCGGGAGCCACTTGCGGACCGCCGGTGAACCCCCAGATCACGGCATCATCGAGGAGGTCGGGGCGCCCGAGTCGCAGATCCCAGTTCGATCGATTCAGGCCGACCGATGCCGGTATGGAATCGCTTTCCAGGGTGCGCTCGAACGGCGATTCGGTATCGTCCGAGCTCTCGGGCTCCCAGGTGTAGGTTCGTAGCACTTCGCCGGCCGGGTCCAGGACCTCGAGGGCCACCACAGTCTCGGGTACCTCGGGCAGGTAATAGTAAAGAACGGCTCCGCTGGGGCGTCCGTCCGCTCCCCCACCCGAAAGACGCGCCCTGTAGGCCTCGGCGGGCAGGAAAAGATGGGGCTCTTGGCCCAGCGCCCGGTCGATCTGTCTGAGCGGTGAAAGGTCATCCAGAATCCAGAACGACCGGCCCTGGGTGGCGACGACGAGGTCACCCCGCTGCACTCGCATGTCGGTGATCGGTGTGACGGGAAGATTGAGCTGCAACTGCTGCCAGTGATCTCCGTCGTCAAAGGACACGTACACGCCGTACTCTGTCCCGGCGAACAGGAGTCCCGGACGCACGGGATCCTCGCGAATGACGCGTACGAAGTGCCTATTCGGTATACTTTTGCCCCCTGCGATCTCATCCCAGTTCTCACCGTAGTCATCGGTCTTGAAGACATACGGAGCGAAGTCGTCCTCCCGATACCGGTGCACGGCGACCAGCGCCCGCCCGGCAGCATGCGGAGAGACTTCGATCATGTTGACCGTCCCCCACTCCGGCATGTTCCGCGGCGTGACGTCACTCCACGTGGAACCATTGTCGCGGGACACGTGCACCCGGCCGTCGTCTGAGCCGGCCCAAAGCAATCCGGCTTCCAGGGGAGATTCCTCGAAGGAGAACACGGTCCCATATACCTCGACACCGGTGTTGTCCATCGTGATGGGAGAGCCGGCGAAGTCCTGCCTCGTCGTGTCGTTGCGAGTGAGATCAGGGCTGACCGTCTCCCAGCTGCTGCCACCGTCGGTCGAACGGTGAACGAACTGGGATGCGTGATAGAGAACGTCCGGATCGTGCGGTGACAGCCGGATCGGGGCGTTCCACTGGAAGCGATAGCGGAGGGTCTTGGGGGCCTGTCCAAGCTGCATCTGCGGATACACCAGGATCTGTCGGAAGGCGCCCGTCCGATAGTTCACGCGTGAGATCGAGCCGCCGTAGCACCCGGCATACGTCACGTCCGGGTCCCGGGGGTCGATCGCGATATGCCCGCTCTCGCATCCTCCGGCCGATCGCCAATGCTCGGAGGGAGTGAGACCACCGATACCCTGGCTGGGAAGAGAGATCGTACTGTTGTCCTGTTGCGATCCGTACACCCTGTATGGGAATCGTTCGTCCACGAAGACCCGGTAGATCTCCGCAGTCGGCTGATTGTACATGGTGGACCAGCTGTCGCCTCCATTCAGGGATACCTGGGCTCCGCCATCGTTTCCGATGATCATGATCTCGGGATCCGTCGGGTTGATCCACAGGTCGTGCGTATCTCCGTGCGGTACGCCGATGCTCTGAAACGTCCGGCCTCCGTCAACGGACTTCCACAAGTTCACGTTGAGCGCGTAGACCGTGTTCTCGTCGATCGGATCGGCGTAGATATGGGTGTAGTACCAGGCTCTCTGCTGGAGATTGCGATTCGTGTTGACCTGCTCCCACGTCTCTCCCGCATCATCGGACCGGTAGACCCCGCCCTCGCCTTCCGGGGCCTCGATCAGCACCCATACCCGGTCCGGGTTGGCGGGCGAAACGGTAACCGCTGCCTTCCCCACGAGGCCATCCGGGAGGCCTCCCTCAAGCCGGGTCCACGAGTCGCCCGAGTCCGTGCTGCGGTAGATGCCTCCCTCTTCCGCTCCGCTGATCATGGTCCACGGCTTACGCTCCGCGCGCCACATTCCCGCGTAGATGATCCTGGGGTTGGCGGGGTTGATGGCCAGGTCCACGGCTCCCGTGCTGTCGCTGATGAACAGCACTCGCTCCCAGTCTGCTCCACCGTTTCGCGTGCGGTACACGCCGCGCTCGGGATTCGGACCGAAAGGGTGCCCCAGAGCCGCTACGAATGCCACGTCGGGATCCCTCGGGTCAACCACTATCCGACCGATCTGCCCTGCCTCGGGGAGACCTGAATGGGTCCAGGACTTGCCGCCGTCCAGGGAGCGGTAGACGCCATCTCCCTGCGAGGTATTGCCCCGGATGCACGCCGACCCCATACCGACCCAGACTACGTTCGGGTCGGATTCGGCCACCGCGATCGCCCCCACGGAAGCGGCGGCAAACTCGCCATCCGACACGTTGTCCCAACTGCTCCCCGCGTCCTCGGATCTCCACACGCCACCACCCGTGCTACCCATGAAGTAGGAGAGGGGCTCCGAGGCGACACCGGCGACCGCCGTCACTCTTCCTCCACGGGCCGGTCCGATCGAACGATACTTCAGGCCTGCCAGCAGAGCCGAGTCAACCACGACCTGGGCCGATACCGGACGTGTCGGGACCACGGCCGCGAGTGCGGCGCAGGCTATGATGGCGACGCAGGGCCTGCTGATCCTCGAGCCTCGACGCTGGGGCATGGTTGTCTCCTCTAGCCTGGATTCCGGGGTCTCAGCGGACGGCACCGGAGAATACGAATCCCCTCCGTTTGGAGCTATACCGTGGCCCGTGTCCGGTGGATAAGTTATGCGTCGAGCCGGGCTTCGAGTTTTTGCCTGGACTGCGGGAGCGTCGGCGACGCTTCCGACCAACTCTCGATGTGCCATCCTTCTTCGGAGGGGCTATGAGTCATATCCGCCTTCCTTACCTGTTGCTCGCGCTTGCACTCTTCTTCCCGTTGAGCCTGAACGCCCAGGACACTGACCCCGAGGGCGATGAGGATGGAGGGCGTCCGAGCCTGGATTCGTCCCTGCTGGAGGGCCTCGAGTTCAGGGCCATCGGTCCCGCTCTCACGTCCGGCCGGATCGGGGACCTCGCGATCCACCCGGAGCACCCGACGACCTGGTATGTGGGAGTGTCCTCGGGCGGTGTGTGGAAGACGGTCAACGCCGGGGTAACCTGGAAGCCGATCTTTGACAGCTACGGTTCGTATTCGATCGGAGCGGTGACGGTCGATCCCTCGGACCCGCTGGTCGTCTGGGTCGGTACGGGCGAGAACAACAGCCAGAGAAGCGTGGGCTACGGGGACGGCCTCTACAAGTCGGTGGACGGCGGCCGCTCGTTCGAGCTCGTGGGCCTGAAGCAGTCCGAGCACATCGCGAAGATCCTGGTCGACCCCCGCGACTCCGATGTCGTTCTGGTCGCCTCGCAGGGACCCCTGTGGGCAAGCGGCGGTGATCGGGGCCTGTTTCGGACTGCAGACGGTGGTGAGACCTGGGACGTCGTCCTGGAGATCGATGAGGACACGGGGGTCACGGACCTCTTGATGGATCCCCGGAATCCCGATGTTCTGTATGCCGCTGCCTACCAGCGCAGACGCCACGTCTGGACCCTCATCAACGGTGGGCCCGGTTCGGGCGTCTACAAGTCTCTGGACGGCGGGGTCTCCTGGAAGAAGGCGAACAAGGGACTTCCGGGTGGTGACAGAGGACGCATAGGCCTGGCCATGTCTCCCCAGAACCCCGATGTGCTGTACGCGATCGTCGAGGCGGCCGACGGCAAGGGGGGGTTCTTCCGATCGTCTGACCGGGGGGAGAACTGGTCCAGGCAGAGCGACTACGTCTCGAACAGTCCGCAGTATTACCAGGAGATCGTTGCGGATCCCCACAGGTTCGATCGGCTGTATTCGCTCGATACGCGCACGCAGGTTACGGAGGACGGGGGCAAGACGTGGTCCCGACTGGGGGGCGAGTGGCGTCACGTGGACGACCATGCGCTATGGATCGACCCGGCGGACGAGGACCACCTCCTGATAGGCGGCGACGGTGGGCTGTACGAGAGTTGGGACCGCGGCGCGAATTGGGACTACAAGGCCAACCTCCCGGTTACGCAATTCTACAAGGTCGCGGTGGATAACGCGGCGCCCTTCTACAACGTGTACGGCGGCACACAGGACAACAACACGCAGGGCGGGCCCTCGCGAACGATCAACCGGCACGGGATCCGTAACAGCGACTGGTTCATCACCGTAGGAGGAGACGGGTTCGATCCCGCGGTGGATCCCGAGAACCCCAACATCGTCTACTCGCAGTGGCAGTACGGAGGCCTGATTCGGTTCGATCGGAGCACCGGAGAGGAGATCGACATCCGTCCGCAACCAGGCGCCGAGGGGCCACCGCTTCGCTGGAACTGGGATTCGGCACTGCTGATCTCGCCGCACTCGTCCTCCAGGCTGTACTACGGCTCTCAGATCCTGTTCCGGAGCGAGGATCGCGGCGACTCGTGGCGTCCCGTGAGCCCGGACCTCACACGTAACATGGATCGAAACGAACTCGAGGTCATGGGCCGGGTGTGGAGCGTGGACGCAGTGGCCAAGAACAACTCGACGTCGTTCTACGGCACGATCGTCGCCATCACGGAGTCACCGCTTGTCGAGGGGCTGATCTACGTGGGTACCGACGATGGTCTGATCCAGGTGTCGGAGGATGGAGGAGGCACCTGGAGGCGGATCGAGGATCTTCCGGGCGTGCCGGAAATGACGTACGTGAACGACCTGGAGGCGTCGTGGCACGACCCGAATACGGTCTACGCCGCGTTGAACAACCACAAGCGCGGCGACTTTGCGCCCTACGTCCTGGTTAGCCGGGATCGAGGGCGCTCGTGGAGGGCGATCACCGGCGACCTGCCGGCACGCGGATCGACCTACACCATCGCCGAAGACCATTCGAGCCCGAATCTCCTGTTCGTGGGAACGGAGTTCGGTCTCTTCACGAGTCTCGACGGGGGGGGCGCCTGGCTCCAGATGAAGTCGGGAATTCCCACCATTTCCATTCGCGAGATCGAGCTACAGCGCCGGGAGAACGACGTGGTCGCCGCCTCGTTCGGGAGAGGGTTCTTTGTGCTCGACGACTATTCTGCTTTGCGGCACTTGTCCGAAGAGTTGCTCCAGCGGGCGGGGCACATATTCCCCACCAGGGCCGCGTGGATGTACGTGCGCTCTGCGCCACTCGGCGGCGGCGAGAAGGCGAGTCAGGGAGCGCGGCTGTTTACGGCCCCGAACCCCTCGTTCGGTGCGGTGTTTACGTATTTCCTGGGGGAGACTCTCCGTACGGACGAGCAAGCCCGGCGCAGGGATGAGAAGGCGCTGGCCAAGGAGGGTGGCGACGTCCGGTACCCGTCCTGGGATGCACTGAAGCGGGAAGACCGGCAGGAAGATCCCGGCGTGTCCCTGGTAGTCAGGACCGAGGGCGGCGAATTCGTCAGGAGAGTCGGAGGATCATCGTCGTCCGGCCTGCACCGGGCGACGTGGGACTTCAGGTATCCGGGCTTCACACCCCTGGCGTTGGGAGACGACGGGAACGGTCCCGCGGCGCTTCCCGGTACGTACACGGTGACCCTGGAGCAGCGAGTCGATGGTGAGACCACCGTGCTGGCCGGGCCGGAGCCCTTCCAGGTCGAGGTGCTGGGTGCTCCCAGTCTGCCCGAGGCTGATCGGGAGGCCAAGCTGGCCTTCCAGCGAGAGGCCGGTCGACTTCAGCGCGCCGTGCTCGGTGCTGCCAGGGCGGCGGCCGATGCGGCTGAGCGACTGGAGATCATCAAGCATGCGGTCGAGGTCACGCCCGGCGTGGACGAGGACCTGCGGACCGAGGTACGGGCCATGGAGCTCGAGCTGACCGACCTGCGGGAGCTCCTGAACGGGGATCGCACCCGGTCCAGGCGCAGCGAGCCCGCGATGCCAGGGATAGTGAGCCGCGTCCAGACGGTGGTCGGTGGACAGTGGTCCAACACCTCGAGCCCCACGGGCACGCAGAGGGAGCAGCTGGCCCTGGCCTCTGAGCTGTTCGCCGGCATGGTCGAGGACCTGCGGCAACTGGTGGACGTAGACCTTCCTGCCCTCGAGGACCGATTGGAGGACGCCGGCGTGCCATGGACACCGGGCCGCGGTGTACCCCGTTGGCCTTAGTCAAGGGAACCGGGACTCGCTCCGTGCGAGGCGGCCCGAGAGGACCTCGCGACCTGCGGCGGGGACTCAGGGCGTGTGTAGCCGTCGGGGTCGTGGCATGGATTTCCTGGGCCTGTTCCTCGGCTACGCTGCAATCGGCGGGCGGGTTCCGAGAGGAGAACCAGACGAACCTCGCCCGCCTGACGCCCGGGATGTCACGCGACCAGGTGGTTTCGATCATGGGTTCGCAGTCCCTGCCCCGTCCGCTGGGAACGGAGGGCAGCGGACAGGCGCGCACGGAGAGAGACAGTATGGGCGTTACGCAGGTACAGATACTCACGGGATCGAACGCGCCGTCGCTGTACAACCCGATGCGCACTGGGATCTATGAGGTCAGCGAGCACACGTGGGAGGTCCTGTTCTACTACGCTCGCCTCGTAGAGGACGACGGGGTCGCGTCCGACGACGAACTGGAGCCGGTGGTTCTGAAGGATGGCTTCCTCTCTGGCGTCGGCTGGGTCTACTGGCGGGAGGTGGCGGCCCGGGAAGGGATCAACCTCGAACTGGAACCAGGTCCTGTGGGTCCCGAATCAAGTCCTCGATCTCGTCCATGATCCGGCCCATTCTCCGCATCAGGGCCCGGTAGGGCTCCGGCCCGGCCAGATCGACCCCGGCCTTCACCAGAAGATCGTACGGGTACCCTGCCCCGCCCGCCCTCAGGAGGTTCAGGTAGGCCTCGGTCGCTCCCGCAGCACCGTCCAGTATCTGTTCCGCGAGGTATGAGGCCGCGGCCACGGAGGTCGCGTACTGATAGACGTAGAAGTTGTAGTAAAAGTGCGGTATGTAGGCCCATTCCAGGTGGAAGATCTCGTCGATGTCCACGACACCGTCTTCGTGACCGTGGTATCTCCGGATCAACTCACCATACAGCCCACTGAAATCGTCCGCAGTGAGGGCCTCTCCTCCCTCGACTCTCTCGTGGATGGCCAGCTCGAACTCGGCGAACATGGACTGCCGAAAGAAGGTGCCGCGCAGCTGCTCGAGGGCGTGCCCCAGGTAGAACAGTCTCTCTGCCGGGCTGGTCGATTCCTCCAGCATACGATGCAGCAGCAGGGCCTCGTTCAGGGTGGACGCCACCTCAGCCACGAAGATCGAGTAGTCTGCGTTTACGAAGTGCTGGCTCCGGTTGGTCAGGTAGGAGTGGAGAGCATGCCCCCACTCGTGGGCCAGCGTCGACACCGACTCATAGTCGTCGTTGTAGTTCATCAGAACGTACGGATGGACGTCGTAGACGTGGCCGTTCATGTAGGCCCCCGACTTCTTTCCCTGCCGGGGATACACGTCCATCCAGCGTGCCGAGAAGCCCTCGGCAATCGATTGCCGGGCCTCGGGGCCGAGTGGGGTCATCGCGTCCAGCACCAGCTCCTTGCCGCGCTCGATAGGGAAATGCAGTTCGCCCGAGACCAGGGGTGGATAGATATCCCAGTAGCGCATGTCGGTGACACCCATCATTCGCGCTCTCAACCGGAAGTACCGGTGGAGCACGTGCAGGTGCTCGTTGGCCTGCTCTATCAGGGTCTGGTAGACGGACGCCGGAATCCGGTCCGCATCGAGCGATGCCTCGAGCGAAGTACCGTACTTGCGGACCCGGGAGTAGAAGACGTCGCGCTTGACCTGCGCGTACAGCATTGTCCCGAAAGTCCGGCCAAAGCGACGCCATACGTCGAAGAACGCGCGAAACACGTGCTCCCGGTCTGCCCGGTCCGGCGCGCTGCGATACCGCGAATAGCCGGCCTGGTTCAGGAGGAACTCCGTCCCGTCGGACAGCGTCACCATCGGCCACGGAGCGTCCGCGTTGGCAAGCATGCCGTAGGCACTGGAGGGTACTTCCGTTACGAGCCCGGCGGCCGCAATGATCTCCTCCTCCGAGGCGCTCCTCGTGTGCGCCCCCCTGCGCAGGATGTCATCGAGCTGGTGTCGGTACTTCTCCAGTGCGGGCTCGGCGGTGATATACGCCTGCACCGTTTCCTGTCCCAGGGCGAGGATCTCGGGCTCGATGAAGCTCGCCGCCTCCGAGAGCCTCGTGGCCACCAGGCCGGCCCGCTGCTCCATACCCGCCGTGACGCCGACCCTCGTATCTTCGTGGTACCGCATCGAAGCGTACGACGAAGCACGGTACATCTCCTTCAGGACCCGCACGTGAACCTCGAGACACTCGAGGAGGGCCCCCGCCCCGGATGAAAAGGTACCCTGGAAGGTCTTCAGCTCTTCGACGCCCGACTGTATGGCCGTCAGCGCGGCATCCCACGCCTCGGCATCGACGTAGATATCCTTCAGGTTCCAGCGGTCCTGGTCATCCCGGACGGACATCCCGGCCAGCCTTTCGTGGTCGGACCCAGTGCTCAGCTCGCTTGGTCAGGCTCTTCAAGATACGTCCTCATGACGAGGGTTCGGCAAGGCCCGCAGCCACCGGGTGGAGGCTGTGATGCGAAGGCAGCACCTCTATCGGTCCGCTCACTACCAGTGCAGCTTGACAGCAGACGAGAGGCCCAGCGCGCTGGAGGTCCGAGCCCGTCCGAGGAGGTAGGCATGCGAATCGTCGGTCTGAGCCTGTATCAGGTAGATCTTCCGCTGTATGAGGGGTCCTACAACTGGTCCGGCGGCAAGTCGGTGGAGGTATTCGATTCAACCGTGGTCCGCCTGCTGACCGACGAGGGGCTGGAGGGTTTCGGGGAGGTCTGCCCGCTCGGGCCGGTCTACCTGCCGTCGTACGCGGAGGGGGCCCGGACCGGGATCATCGAGCTCGTCCCCGCCTTGCTGGGACTGGATCCCAGGCAGCTCGAGGTGGTGAACCGGGCCATGGATACGGCCATGAAGGGGCACGCCTACGTGAAGTCCGCGATCGACGTGGCCTGTTGGGATATCCTGGGCAAGGCGACGGGGCTTCCCGTGAGCGAACTCCTCGGAGGCCGGGTCGGTACCGATTTCGTCCTGTATCGGGCGATCTCGCAGGAGTCCCCGGAACTCATGGCCTCGAGGGTCGCCGAGAAT
>Ga0316201_10003707_pt1 | contig 11336 bp, 10 predicted proteins | sample CS6wburrow_MG_FD_204516 | JGI IMG/M metagenome (GOLD analysis project Ga0316201, IMG submission 204516) | Coastal sediment microbial communities from Delaware Bay, Delaware, United States - CS-6 worm burrow | ecosystem: Environmental > Aquatic > Marine > Coastal > Sediment | place: USA... | reverse complement strand
AGACCAGATGGACCAGGCTGCCTTCCACGTAGTACAGGCGCGCGTCCTGTTCCTCTGTGGCGATGAGGAGTTCACCGGTCTTGCGATTCCCCAACGGAATCTGCACCAGATCAACGATAGCCAGATCGGTCAGCGAACCCCTCAACATCGATTCACCCTCCGTCGCGCCTGTCGCCCCACAATCCGTGGGTGATCGAGTCCGGACTCGAGGTCATCGCCGACAATACCGCGGGTTTCGGCCGGTGAGATCGACATCTGGGCTTCATGGTGGCCGATGCTTCTCGCAACGATCCCGGTTCGACCCAACGGGGAACAACCGAGGCGACCACGAACTGCGCGTCTCATCATGAGCCCTCCAGACCGATTAAACCAGTTGCAGGTTTCGTGCCCGATCCTGGAACGCATCAAACTTGGCTCCGACCGGAAGCACAAGGTCAACCTCCATTGTACACAGAGATTCGTCAAAGATGCGGATTCATCAATGTTTGCCCTTGTTGTGGCGAGCTCATCGAATCTCGACGAACCCAAATTCACCATATATGGGATCTCGGTCTCAAAATGTGCACAATTGAGCACGTGTACCATTCCGGACGTTGTTGTTTCATTCTGGGACACAATCGACCCGAGGACCGGGATCAAACAAAGGGCTCAATCAGGAACCGGAATTGCAGCGTCGTGGTCGATGATGACGCCGATCTCCGACTCCTCGAACCCCGGGACAGACCCGAGTCGTGACGAGATATGGGCGGAATCCACGTCACTGAGACATCTTCTCGAATCCATACTCTCGACCCGAATTGAGGTATTCTGGCAAGAGAGGGCGTACTCATGGTAGGCGAACCGATCGAAGATCTTCGGGGCTCACTGGCGTTCACCACACTGACGGACGTCCTGCAGTTCCTCCACACAACCGGCCGCACCGGTGAGCTGTGGGTGGAGGGTGGACCCGACCAACGCGCCGCCCAGGTCTACTTCGATCGCGGTACTGTCTATCATTCACAAGTCGGTGATATCACCGGGATTGACGCGCTGGTGGAGATCATCTCGTGGGTCGAAGGCACGTTCATCTTCTCCACGGACAAGACATCTCCGACGGTGACCATCGAGGTCAGCCTGCCGAATGCCCTGGTCGAGGCCGCCCGTCTTCTCGATGAACGCCGCCGGGAGGCCGAGGAACGCGTCAACGAGATGGCGCCCCAGCGCCTCCTCTCCTCCTTTACCGAAACCTCCGGAGTGCTGGCCGCGATTCTCATGGCTCGCGACGGGTCGCCGTTGGCTTCTGCCAATACCGACGAGGCCCTGGACATGGGCGTCCTCGGCACGGGCCTGGCTGCGCTCATCGAAACCGTCAACGGACTCGGCACCGACCAGGGCTGCGAGAACTTCGGCGGTTTTTTCATCGAGTACGACCGATTCCAGCTCTTCTGTCTTCCTGTCGCCGGGACAGTTCTCGTGGTGGTTGCACCCGAGCGCGCGCAACTCGGCGTCATCCGACACAAAACCCAGCACCTGGCCGACGCACTGACAAAAGTGCTTCCAGATTGACGGGAGCTTCCATGCGACCGACGAAATATCAGACGAACTTCTCCGGCAATAGGCACTGCATTGCCGCAGACCATTCCCAGACGAGGACCCAACCATGACTCATCGAATCGTGCTCACCAGCTCAAAAGGAGGGACCGGCAAGACAACCACCGCCCTCAACCTGGCGGTGGCTCTCGCGGAACGAGGTCGAAACACCATCGTGGTGGATCTCGATCCGCAGGGCGCCATCGGTTTCTTCCTGGCAAAAGAGGACAGCGAGTGGGGCGGACTCGCCGAGGTCATGATCTCGGACGCTGATCCGACCGACGTGCTGCTCACCACGTCGCTGCCGACGCTGCGGATTCTGGCTCGCGGAAGGATCGACCCGGTGGACACCTGCGAGTACGAACTCCAGCTCCACCGCGGCACGGCCCTCGCTGAAACCCTCGAGGCCATTGAGGCCGACGGATCCGTCGACTACGTCCTGATCGACACACCGTCGGGGCTCGGACCCGTGACACGCGCCGCACTGGCCGTCGGCCACTTCGCGCTGCTGCCGTTGCAGGCGGAACCGGTGGCCTTCCGAACCCTCGGTCAAGTTCTCAGGGTCCTCGACCACGTTCACCAGAACGAAAACCCGTCGCTCCAGTTGCTGGGTATCCTGCCGACCATGGTCCAGCTCGACAACGACCCGTCCCTCAACGTGATGAGTTCCGTGTGGTCCGGGTTCGGCGGCGTCCTGGAAACTGTGATCCCCCGATCCGAGGTCTTCACCCAGGCCAGTGAGATCGGAATCCCCCTGAGCTTCCTCGGTGGGAGGACCCGCCCTGAAGCGCGCCGTTTCACCCTGCTCTCCGACGAGATCGAAGCTCGCATCAACAACATGACAGGAATCGAGGATGACCATGAACACCGCCGGCTCGTCTGACGTGGACATCGCCCGCGCGCTGTCGCGACGGCTCAGCGGCCTTGAACCGGACTCGGAGTCCGGGGCATCCGCCTCGTCGCCCTACCTCCGGTTCGCCTCCAGCGCACCGCAAGAGGCGCCGTCATCGACCGCGACCGTCGAGGTCAGTGCCGACGAACCCCTCAACGACTTCACACGCTGGGACGAGTTTCTCGCCTGGAGCCTCAACAAAGTGCGCTCATCGGCAGCGTTTGCCGTCGATCCGCAGGGGTTTGTCATCGGTTCGAGCGGCAACGTTCCCGAGGACGGTTTCGAGGGCACCGGCGCCGAACTCAGCTATGTCATGAGCCAGGCCGACGCCATGAATCCGGAAATGGGTTCATTGAGATCCGTCTCCCTCGAGTTCACCAACCGGCGGCTTTCCGGCTTCCGATCTGAAGTCACCGACGGTGAGGGATTCGTCATTGCCTTTATCGACGCCGATGGCTTCAGCGACCTCACCAGGGATCAGATCGCACGACAGCTGGAGCACTCGTTCAGCGTGCTGTTGTAGGCGATGGGAGCGGTGCCAGGTTCATCTCGTCTCCTTGATCGCGATGGGAGCGGTGCCATGGGAGCGGTGCCAGGCACCTTTTCGCTGCGAAAAGCGAGCCGGGCACCGAGCCCGCGTGCTGTTGAGGACACTCGGAAAGGGCGCTTCCACCTGGGCGTGCCGGGCCTCTCCTGAGCCTGCGGACAAATGGCCTCCACCGGGCGTGCCGTCCTTGATGTTGTTCCTGACGCGCGTACAACAATCCACCGAGCTCCGAACAACGTCAAGGGGGGCAACCTCGGGCAACCACGCCCCGGTGCGGCTGTTCACGCAACGATGGAGGCCGCCGACGCGCCATCGGCGTGGTCGCAACCCTTCAATCATCTTTCTCGCGACCACGCCGATGGTGCGACGCTGGGCCGCCGAAGGCGGACCAGAAGGCCGAGGAAGAAGGACGCCGGGCCGACCTGCCTTTACTCGACCCAGGTGAGAACCTCGTCGATGGGTTTCTTTTGAATATCGGGAACCCGGCAACCGTCGGCGGGATACCCCACCGGGAAGAGGATGAACGGTCGTTCGTTCTTCGGCCGGCCGAGGATTTCGTTGAGAAACCGCATGGGTTGTGGCGTGTGGGTCAGCGTCACCAGACCCATGTGATGGATGGCATTGATGAAGAGACCACACGCAATGCCCACCGACTCGTTGACATAGTAGTTGGTGAGCTTCGACCCATCACCAGAAACACCGTGGATCTCCTTGAAGACCGCGACCAGCCACGGCGCCGTCTCGAGGAAGGGTTTGCGCCAGTCGGTGCCCAGGGGCGCCAAGGCCTCGAGCCATTCCGGGGTGGCTCGGCCCCCCTCGTAGAACTCGCGTTCCTCGATCTCGGCCGCTTCGCGGATCTTCGCCCTGGTCGCCGGATCCGAAACCGCGACAAAATGCCAGGGCTGGCGGTTCGCCCCCGACGGCGCCGTGGCTGCGGTCTCGATGGCGATCTCGATGAGGAAGCGCGGCACCGCGTCCGATGAGAACTCGCGCACCGAACGACGGCGACGAAGGCTGTCGCGCATCGCCCGGCCGCGGAAGGCCGATTCCTTGTCGTGACGGCGTTCGAATTCGAAGGGGATGGTGGGGTATTTCTCTTGCATCATGCAGAAAGGATAGCGTTTCCCGCGCCCATGCCCGGAACCGGACCGGAACCCGCGCTCGACTGGCGAGCGAGTCAGGCCGAGATCGCAGGGCGAGATCGGCTCTGACCGCAGCCAGGCGAGGGTGGGTCGCGGTGTGCGTAGCGCACCAGCAACCGGAACCGCTGACCAGGTCATCCGTTCAGCTGGAACGCGGACATATGGCGTCCCACCGGGGCGTGCCGGGCACGCCATTGTGCAGGTAAGATCTTCCGGCTACGCGGCGCAATCCACACAATGGCGCTGCCGGGCAACCCTCGCGGCAAAACGTTCCGGTGCGGCTGTTCCGGTTCGGAAGCAGACCGCCGGCGTGCCATCGGCGTGGTCGCAGTACTTCAATCATCTGCCGCGCGACCACGCCGATGGTGCGACGCTGGGCCGCCGAAGGCGGACCAGAAGGTCGGTCCTCCGGGAAGCCACGGCGGTGGTAGCCGGAGCTCAAGACCACGAGCGTGGATCTACGAACGCGATCCCGACATGGCTCCCTCATCGCGGTTGCCCGAGATTGCCCCCTCAAACGATGATGGGCCCGCAACGTGTCAGGCTCGGCCGGGCGCTCCTTCCCAACATCGATTTGAGACGGCACGTCCGGTCAACGCCAACCCCACGTGCTCCCGAGAGAACGCGGGAAACCCCTCACCGGGGCGTGCCCGGGCCACCTCTGGATCTGCGGACATATGGCGTCCCACCGGGGCGTGCCGGGCACGCCATTGTGCCGGTACGACCTTCCGGCTTCGCGGCACGATCCACACAATGGCGCTGCCGGGCAACCCTCGCGGCAGAGCGTTCCAGTGCAGCTGTTCCGGAGACGATGCAGGCCGCCGGCGTTCCATCGGCGAGGTCGCAGTCACTCAATCAACCCTCTCGCGACCCCGCCGATGGTGCGACGCTCGGGAGCCTCCCACCGGGAGGCGACTCAGAAGGCCGGCTCTCCGGGACATCACGCCACGCGAACCGTTTCCCTGCGATGGGACCACCTTGGAGCTCAGCCCTCGCCTTCCGATTCGGCCTCGACCTCGCCACCGGTGACGCGCGGCATCACAGCGAGGGGTTCGGGAGCGGCGAGTTTGCGCCTCGACTGCTCGGTGACCTTGAGATCCACCAGCTTCTGTCCCATGGGCATGAACCGTCGTTCGAACGATCCCACGGCGGCGTTGTAGGCGTCGACGGCAGTCTTGAGGCCGCGTCCGGCCCGCCCGAGGTCATCACCGACCTTGGCGGCGCGATCATAGAGCTCGCGAGCGGTGTCGGCGATTTCCCTGGCGTTGTCGGCCAGCACTCGCTGCTGGTGGTAGATGGCCACGGTTCGAAGAAGGGCGACGAGCGTGGTGGGCGTCGCCACGAGCACGCGCGAACGCAGAGCTTCGACCTGGAGATCCGGGTCCGTGCCGAAGGCCGCCGCTAGGAACGGGTCACCGGGCAGGAAGAGGACCACGAGATCGACATCGCCCTCGAGCTCGGCGGCGTAGTCGCGGGCCGCGAGCGCCTTGATGTGCGCACGCACCGCCTGGACGTGTTCCTTGAGCCCGGCATCCCGGGCGGCATCGTCGACGGCCTCCACCGCCTTGAGGTATCCGGACAACGGAACCTTGGAGTCGATGGCGATGAGCCGGCCCTCGGGCAGCTTGACCACCATATCGGGTCGTTTGCCGTCGCTGGTCGTTGTCTGCTCGGCGAAGTCGCAGTGCTCGCTCATCCCGGCGAGTTCGGCGATGTTCCGTAACGCAATCTCGCCCCATCGTCCACGCACCTGGGTCCCGCGCAGAGCCGACGCCAGGGTCGTGGTCTTGTCCTGCAGGCTCGAGGTCGCTCCCTGGAGTTGGGTCAGGTGCTCTTTGAGGGCGTCGTAGGCGCCGCGCCGCTCCTTCTCCATGGCGCCGGTCTTTTCATCTAGGTTCTTGAGCGTCTGCTCGAGGGGCGCGAGAAGGGTCTTGATGGCCGCCTTTCGCTTCTCGAGCTCGCCCGCCGCCTCTTCACGGGTGGTCTGCCAGCGCTGTTCCGCGAGCTTGAGGAACTGTTGGGAGCTGCCCTCGAGGGCATCCGAGGCGAGTGCCTTGAAGGCATCTTGGAGCTGCTTTCGCGAGCCCTCGACAAAGATCTTCTGGGCCTCGAGCTGCTCGCGGGTGGTGCGCACCTCGACCTCGGCCGCCGCCACCTGGCGTTCGAGTTCGCCACGCGCCTCGGCGAGTTCATCGACCTCGGCTTCGAGTTCCGTGCGGCGCTCGGCAACCGCCTCGGCCCTGCCCTCCGCGGCCGCAGTTCGGACACGCTCCCGGGACGCGGCAAGTACCCAGCCCAGAACACCGCCGATCGCCAACGCGGCAAGCGCGACCAACACGAGAGTTGTCATCGAAATCGCCAAGGGGTCACCTCGCGTCGATTGTAGCGTGCACCGAGCACTGCCGGGCCACGCGGGGTATTTGGCCTCCACCGGGCGTGCCGTCCTTGATGTTTTTTCAAATCGCCAGTCGCGCCGCGAAAAACGTCAAGGGGGACTTCCGCTTGAATCGGCGCGGGCTCGGTGCCTGGCTCTCTTTTCGTCCGACGAAAAGGTGCCTGGCACCGCTCCCGTCGCGCTCCTGGTCGCTCGAATTCGCCCCATCGGCGTGGTCGCAGTCCTTCAACCCGCGCTCAACTGGCGAGCGAGTCAGGTCGTCATCGCAAAGCGAGGACGGCTCTGACCGCAGCCAGGTGAGGGTTGGTCGCGGTGCGCGAAGCGCACTAGCAATCATCCCCCGCGCCACCGCGCCGCTGGGGCGACGCTGAGTCGCCAGAGGCGACTCAGAAGGCCGGGGTCCCGGGACGCTGTGCGCCGCAGCGCATCACGGGCACGGAAAGGCTACGCCTTGGCGGGTTTCAAGACGACCTTGTTGTAAACCACCAACATCACCGCAGTCGAAGCTGCCAACGCGGCAAACAGAATCCACATCAGATCGGGGTTGTCGACACCTTTGGGCCCGAAATGCTGGTAGGCAACACCCGAGAGCAGACCGCCGAAGAGGTTGCCGAGGGCGACGCACCAGTAGAAGTAGCCCATGTACATCCCGACCTTGTCAGGCGGCGCGATGCGGCCGGCATACTCCTTCGATCTCGGGCTCGCGAGCATCTCGCCGATGGAGAAGACCAGGATCGCCGAGAGGACGATGAACCCGGTTTCGCCGGCGAGGTAGATCAAGAAGCTGAGCACCGTCACCGAGACACCGGCGATGATGCTCGTCAGCGGGGTGGTCTTGCGGACCAGATAGGCGATGAAGACCTGGAAGAGCACGATGGCGCCGGCGTTGAGGTTGATCATGTACTCGGGCTTGACCTGGCCGTTGTCCAGAGCGGCGGTTCGGAAGGTATCGATATCCATGCCCACCATACGGGACCAGGACTCGAGGAATGGCACGAGATCCGTGGTGTCGACATAGTCGCGAATGTACTCGGGCAGGGTCATGAAGATCTGGTTGAACGAGGTCCAGAACCCGGCCATGAGCAGGAGGAAGACGAGGTAGCGCCCCTCACCAACCCGCATGGGCTGGAGATACCAGGGCGAATCGGAATCTCTGCCGGCTCCGCGCAGGATCGCATCGAGCCCCAGATTGACCACCAGCCAGATACCCGCCACCAGGGCGACCTTGGGGAAGCTCCACCACTTGGAACCCATGACCAGCATGACCAACAGACCGGCGACGAGGAAGAAGAAACGGAGGTTGCCCACAACCTCGACCATCCCGTCGAAGACCTCGGCGAGGCTCCGCTGGCTCTCGGCCTCTTCGTCACGGGGCGGCTCTTTGTAGAGCAGGATGCAGGTGATCCCCATGACGACAATCCAACCCGCCGATGCCCAGAAGACGTACTTCCAGTCCCACCCGCGGACGATCCCGGCGACGACGGGCCCGAGGAAACCGCCGACGTTGACCATCATGTAGAAGATCCCGAAACCCATGGACCCGGTTTCTTCGTTGGTGGTCTTGGCCACGGTGGAGATCACCGCCGGTTTGAACATCCCATGGCCCACGGCGACCAGAAAGTAGACCCCGAGAAAACCCCAAAATGTCCGCGGCGCGGCGAGCAGAATGTAGGCCGGCGCCATGACCACCGCCGAGGCGAGGAACATCCGTTTGAATCCGTAACGATCCGCCAACGCGCCGAAAACCGCCGGGAACAGATAGAGAAAGAAGGTGGCGATGCCCTGAATGACGCCGCGGTCCTCCGAGGAGAACCCCAGTCCGCCCGATGCGATGGAGCCGGTGAGATAGAGCGTGGAGACGGCGTAGAAACCGTACCAGCCCATCCGCTCGAAGATCTCCATGACATTGGCCATCCAGAATGACCTGGGGAATTGACGCAAGACGTTGCGGCTCTCTGCCATCGGCGCTCCACTTTTCTTTTTCCGATCCGTGCCGGTGACGGACAAGGGCGCGGGTCGGTTTGGGGATCTGATCAGCGATCTCCCAGGCATGATACTGGTTCCACTTCCAGTGTCTCGTTGTCATAGAGTCAATTATCGAACTCGATGGGCATGATCGACGTCCTTCCACTGAGTTCTTCCTGAACGCCGATGAAGACCCTCTGCTCGCCGCCCTCGATCTCCACCCCGGTGTGATAGCTGAAGAAGCCTTTGGCAACAGCCTGCTGATGAAGGTCCGCCTCGACGGTGATGGGTTGCTCGTGGCTCGACATCTCGGATTGGTTGCCGGCCGCATCCTCGGCAAAAAGGGTGATCCACACCTTTGACCAATAGATGTCGCCACGCTGGATCATCTCCAGTCGGCCATAGGGGATCTTGACGTGGATCGGCACCGTGATCCGCTTGGAACCCGCTGCTCCCAGGCGGAACCGGCTATCGGCCTCACCGAGTTCGACCCGCAGCCCGAGCGGGTTGGCATCGTCGCCGAAGAGCATGGCCGAACGCAGCCGCCGGCCGGACCGCACCGCCGCCGGTTGATCGACGTAACCGGTCCGGTACTCCACCCGATAGTGGGGGTGTTCGGGAACGACGACCTTGATGTCATAGGCGCGACCATCACCGGAGTGATCGGCGACATAGGCAACTGAGTAGTGGTGGCCGAGGATTGTGTTGACCTCGTCGACCGCCCGATCAACGTCCTCGACGAAGAGCGCGTCTCCACCGGTTGCCGTTGCGGCCAGGATCATCTGGCTCTTCCTCGTCTGTTCCAGCCATGAACCGAGATTCTGAGTCGCTCCGCCCGGATCGAAGGCGAAGTCCGACGCACCTCCCACGGCCGTCTCGACATTCGCGTTGCTCGGGTCGCCTTGTGCGCGAAAGACCGAGCCGTCGTCGAAAGAACTCCGGAGCGAGTCGGTGATGCCCGCCTCGACATCCGAGCCGAAGTTCACCCGCACCCCGGACGAATCGACCACATACAGCGTGAACCCGAGATCGGCGGCCTCGAGCGCGAGGTCGTGCCAGAGATCGTGCATCGGGTATTCGACGGCCGCATTGACGAAGTCCACCGTCGAGTACTCCGGCACCCAATCGGTCTTCGGCTGGCCAGGTGTGAAGATCACAAGGACCCGCCGTCCATCGGCCGTGGCGTAGCGCGACATGGTCGCCACCGCGGCACTCTCGACCCGTTGGACCCTTTCTTCGAGTTCGCTGATGAACTCGCGGTTCCGCTGCCGGCGCTCGAACCACGCTTGATCCCGCTCACCCGAGACCTGTTGGTCGATGAGTTCCTCGGTCAGCCCGATCGTCTGTTGGTTGCCCCGCGTCTTGACGTAGCCCAGTTCGTCGAGCGCCTCGAGGACGTCGTCCCGCTCGTCGGTTCGATCGGCGAAGGTCTCGAGGGCCCCGTTGTATGCCACGAGGCTGATGTTCTGTCCGTCGGGAACACCATCGCGATAGGCGCTACGGAGCCCGTCAACGGCCCGGTTTCGACCTTCCTTGTTCATCAGATAGAGATCGAAGAGATACACCAGTTCAACGGTGCGGGTTCTGATCTCCTCGGTACCGGCCTCAACGGCCTCGGCATCGAGTCCACCGAGATCGACGGCATCGCGGTCGCTACGCCACAACTCGGCGAAATTCGAGATCGTCTGAAGCTCCCCGTCTTCGTAGACCTCGAAATCGGCCGCAGTGAGACCGACGACGGGCTCACCGGTCTTCTTGTCGACGACCTGCACGGGCACTTCGACCACGTTGACGGTCGTCTCTCCGCGGAAGGATGCCTCCTCTTCCTGCGCGCAGACCGGCAGAGCGAGTACAGTGAACAATAACGTAACGACAAACGTATCTCGAACAAAAGGACTCATGTTGTGAACCTCGGGATCATCTTACAGCCCGAACCCTTCAGATCTGAGTACGCATTTCGGGCTCCCCAGGTTACGCGGACAACAGCTGTTTGGCTGGGAACACAAGCGATGTTGTTTACAAAAACGTGAGATCAGGTTGACCGAGTCGTGATCTTCACGCATCAAAGTACGGAGTTGACGATGACCTCACCACGCAAAATCCTCGTAGTCGAAGACGACCCAGACATCAGCTCCCTGGTCGAGCTCCACCTCGTCGACGCTGGAAACGAGGTCGAACTCCAGGGCCACGGCGGGACCGGTCTCGACCGGGCCCTCAATCAACCCTTCGATCTTGTCATCCTGGACATCATGCTGCCGGGTGTGGACGGGCTCGAGATCTGCCGTCGACTGAGAACCGAGAAACCCGAGCTTCCAATCCTCATGCTCACCGCCCGCACGACTGAACTCGATCGCGTCCTGGGTCTCGAGATGGGCGCTGACGACTATCTCACCAAACCCTTCAGCGTTCGCGAACTCGTCGCCAGGGTCAAGGCGATCTTCCGACGGATTGAGGTCTTCGACTCGCAACCGCAACCGGCAATCATGGCCCTCGGCCCGATCGAGATCGACACCGATTCCAGACGCGTCGTCATCGATGGCGAACCGGTCGAACTCACCGCTCGGGAGTTCGATCTGTTGGCGTTCTTTGCCCGCCACCCGGGCCGGGTCTTCACCCGCGGTCAACTCCTCGACAAGGTTTGGGGCTACACCCACGAGGGCTACGAACACACCGTCAACACCCACATCAACCGTCTTCGCGGCAAGCTCGAATCAGACCCGTCCCACCCGCGATTCATCCTCACGGTGTGGGGTGTCGGTTACCGGTTTCCAACCATCGAGGAGCTCACAACATGACCCGGTCACTTCATGCCCGGCTGGTGGCGGT
>Ga0316201_10003706_pt1 | contig 11337 bp, 10 predicted proteins | sample CS6wburrow_MG_FD_204516 | JGI IMG/M metagenome (GOLD analysis project Ga0316201, IMG submission 204516) | Coastal sediment microbial communities from Delaware Bay, Delaware, United States - CS-6 worm burrow | ecosystem: Environmental > Aquatic > Marine > Coastal > Sediment | place: USA... | reverse complement strand
ATCCCATCATTAAACCCCATCATCAACCAATCAAGAGACAGGTACGGAATCTGGTTGTCCGCGAGGATTTTTTTAGCGATGAGTGTCTTTCCAGACCTGGAGGTTCCACTTACAAGGAATAGCATGTCACTCAGCAACTAATTAAGGATAGGAGATTCTATAGCATCGTTGAGCCGCGGCGGAGGCAGCCTCGGCTCGTGCCACCCTGGGGTTGAAGACCGGACCATTCGCGCTGCGGCGCACAGAGATGTCCGACCGCGTAGGATTCGTAGCGCGAGTAATTGACTCGCGCCTAACGGCGCTCGCTTTACGGGCGGCTTCGCCGTCGTGATTTGGTGGATTCCTCGGTTGGGCGGCAGCGTCGCTGCCTCGTCACTGCTTCGCAGTTCCGCCTGTCGGTCGACCATGTCGACCTCCGATCGCTCGTCACCCCTGCGGGGCGCCTCCGGCGTCCAAATCGGCTATGCCGATTTGTCGCAAATCGCCCCGCCGCCTACCAGGTATCGACGAATGTTCGGCGTTTGCCGTGCCTGGGTCCGGGATTGGGTGCAGCGGCGAGGGCCTTGATGATCGCCACGCGCGTATCGATCGGGTCGATTACCGCATCGAGTTCCAAATGTGCTGCGGCCTCGGTGGCTTTACCAGCTTCGTACATCTGAGCGACCAGTTTGTCGAAAAGCGCTTCGCGGTCCGCCGAATCTTCGACGGAATCGAGTTCTTTCTTGAAGCCGAGACGCACGGCGCCTTCCAATCCCATGCCGCCAAATTCGCCCGTGGGCCAAGCGGCGGCATAGACTGGTGCGACAAAGCTGCCACCAGTCATCGCCATTGCGCCGAGTCCATAGCCCTTGCGCAGAAAAATGGCCACGATGGGCACGGTCATGCTGGACCCGGTGACAAAAAGGCTGGACATTCGTCGCACCGCGGCCTGTTGCTCGCTTTCTGGTCCCACCATGAAGCCTGGTGTATCTGTCAGAGACACCACGGGCAACTCGAACGCATCGCACAATTGTAAGAAGCGAGCCGTTTTTTCTGCGGCTTCGGCATCGATGGCGCCGCCTAATTGCTGACAATCATTGGCGATCAAGCCAATTGGTTTTCCCTCGAGGCGCATGAAGCCGGTAACGATGGGTCGACCGTACTTACGCCGTAGCTCCGTAAACGAATCGGTGTCCGCGATGGTCTCGATGATTGAGCGTACCGGGTAACCCCAGCGTCGATCCGCCGGTATGGCATCGCGGAGTGAACTTTGATCGGGACAGGACCACTCGCCAACGGCACCCTGAAAATATCCCAGCAGCTGTTTGGCAACGCGAGTGGCGTCCTCCTCATCCTCGGCGACGATGTCAACCACGCCATTGTTTTCCTGAACGTCAATCGGCCCGATTGCCGTGGGAGGATGTGTCCCGAGCCCGCCGCCTTCGATCATTGCGGGGCCAGCCATACCGATCCATGAAGAGCGCGTGGCAACGGTGATGTCCGCGCAACCAAACAGGGCCGCGTTACCGGCAAAACAGTATCCGTTGTTGACCGCAATGCGTGGTACCAGACCGCTCAACTTTGCCCAGGTCGAAAAAGACTTGATGTTCAGGCCGGCGATCTGGGTAGTCACGTCTGTATCACCCGGGCGACCGCCGCCGCCCTCGGTGTACATAACTACCGGTAACTCCCGGTTTTCTGCTAACTCGAATATGCGATCGAGCTTCTTGTGGTGGAAGTATCCTTGGGTGCCCGCCAGTACGGTGTAGTCGTAAACGATTACCGCTGCTCGCTTGCCGTTGATGGTGGCGGTACCGGTAATGACCGCATCTGCAGCGGTGCTGTGCTGTAAATCTTCATAGTCGCGGCGGTTGCGCTGTGCGGCCACGGCCAACTGGCCGTACTCGGTGAAGGAGCCTGCATCGATCAAGTCAGCGAGGTTCTCGCGAGCGGTACGGTATCCTTTGGCGTGCCGCCTGGCCGTCGCGTCGGCGCGAACTTCATCCGACGTGTTGGCGAGGCGACTGTGCAGTGCCTCGAGTTCTGGTCTAATTTTTTTGCTCATGGTTCAGTCGGTTTTTCGTGCAACCTCGAGCTGCCTGGTCCAACTTATGCGATTCTTTATACTAGTCGGTCTCGCAGCTCTTTTCACGAAGCGTGGAGGTGCCCACTTTGGTGCCCAATCCACGATCACCTACCGTCACTCAAGACAACCTACCGAATCACGTAATCTCCGCAATACGTGCTCCTGAGTTATCTTGGGTTACGGTGGGTAATGAAATCTGTTCACTGAAAATCCGCGTGTCGGTGGCTCGATTGACTCGGACCGGCTCAGGCCGATCCTCACCCTTCGGGTTTACGCCCTCTGGGTGCAGCTTCGCTGTCTTAGTTCGGTAGATTCCTCGCTGCGCTCGTCACCCCTTTCGGGGCGCCTCCGGCGTCCAAACCGGCAAAGCCGATTTGTCGCGAACCGATCCGTCCCTGGCCACCAGATACGAAAATGGGGACAGTCCCCATTTCCCGGAGGCGATTACTCTCATTGCTCCGCACTTTTCGGATGCTCAGTCTGGCATTGGCCAGCTGATTGTGAACTGAGCACCACCCAATTCGGTTGAGCTGTCAGCGGTGACAGCGCCGCCGTGTAGTTCGGCGATACGTGAAACGATCGCCAGGCCTAAGCCGTAACCGCCCGTTTCCCGGTTGCGGCTGTCATCGAGGCGCGTGAACGCCTTGAACACAGCCCTTCGCTCTTCCTCCGGAATGCCCTTGCCGTCGTCGTGGACCGCGATGTATTGCGAGCCCTTATCGCTCTTTATAAGGCACATGATTTTGTTATCGGCGTAGCGGCCTGCGTTACTGAGGAGGTTGTTCAGTGCCAGCCCCATGAGATTGGGGTCCATTCTGATGGTGTTCACTTCGCAATCGATCTCGAGTGTCTTGCCCGGCAGGTGAATCTTGTCTTTGAGTGCACTGAGCCAGCGCTCTACAGGTACGTCCTGCCAGTTCATGCTGAGGTCGGGGTGGTCGAGGCGGGCATAGGAGAGCATCGTGGCGATGAGGTTGTCGATCTCCTGGACGTCGCTGTTTATTTCGTCGAGTTGTTTCTTCAGTTCCTCGTTGCCGTCATTGCCGATGACGGCGAGGGCGAAGCGGATTCGCGCGAGCGGCGTGCGCATTTCGTGTGACAATGCCGCGATAAGCTCTTTCTGGCTCTGGATCAGCCCGGAGAGTCTTGTTGACATGTCGTCGAGGTTCTTGGCCAAGCTTGTGAGCTGGGTTGTCTTGTCTGCGGTCGCGAGTGGTTCGCGGTAGTCCGCAGCGAAGCGGTCCGCGGCGGACGTGATCAGATTCAGGTCCTTTAGCAGGGGGCTCAACCAGATGCCAACAACGACGAAGATCGAGAGATAGAAGACCGGCGGCAAAAGATTGAGGATGAGGCTCTCTTTTGGTGGATCCGGGGGATCGAGATAGATCAGGGCGTCGATCCGCGGGCCATCATAAAGCCAGGTCTCGTTGCCGTCGGCATCGACGAGGGTGCTGATGGGTCCTTCCGAGTCCGTCGAGACTGCGATGTCGTCCCGGCCGAGGAGCTTGATGTCGATGCCGCTGGCTTCGCTCAGTTCTTGTGCGACCTGGTCGCGTTGCTCGGGCGGGGCTTCGGCCAGTTGGGTTTCGATAAGCTTGAGGCTTGAATCGAGCCAGGGATCGTTCTGGGCGCCGAGTTCGGACTGCAGGTAGCCGAAACCGAGATCGAGCAGGGCGGCGACGATCAGGAGCCCGGCAACCAAGAACAGGTACGCGCGGAAAAGCAGCGTGCGGTGTTGTCCAAAGCGCGTCGTCCTCACGCCTTGTCCCAGGCGTCCGGGACGAGCAGGTAGCCCTTGCCCCACACGGTCTTGATGCGGGTGGGCTTGGTCGTGTCGTCTCCAAGCTTCTTCCTGAGTTTGGAAATTCTGCCGTCAATGGAGCGGTCGAGCCCGTCGTATTCGATGCCGCGCATGCTTCGGAATATCTCTTTTCGGCTCAACACCTGCCCCGCGTTTCGTGCAAGCAGACCTAAGAGCTCGAACTCATGGGTCGTGACGTCTATAGGCTCCTCGCCGAGCCACACCTGCTGGGAGGAGCCAGAGATGCGCAAGGCCCCGATGACGAGGTCTTCAATGGCTGCGGCCGGAGTGGCCGACTGCTCGACGCGTCTCAAGAGCGCCCGGGTGCGTGCGAGCAGGACCATGGGGTCGACGGGTTTCGCGACGTAGTCGTCGGCGCCGGCCTCGAGCCCGATGACTTGTTCGATGTCGGAGTCCCTGGCCGTGAAGATCAGGATCGGGCCTGAGAATATTTCCCGGAACTGGTGGCACAGCGTCAGCCCGTCGGTGCCGGGCAGATTGAGATCCAGGAGGATGACGCGGGGCCTTACGTCCCGGAATCTCGCGATCGCGCGGTCGCCACGTGATTCGACCGCGACGGAGAGGCCGTTCTGGCGGAAATACTTCGCCGTGAGGTCGGCGAGGCGCAGGTCGTCCTCGACCAGCAGGATATCGACGTCGCTCAAGTTATGTCCCAGACATGGCGGGTCCGTCGCCTTCGCCTTCGGTCGTCGCTGTCCATGCGCACAACCTCGACCGTGATGGCATCGAGCGGTGGCTGACCGTTGCCTTCGTTGATCATGTAGCTGAAGTCCTCCAGCACGCTGCGCTCGTCTTCGAGCTCGCCCTCGCGCTCTCCGGACCAGCAGCGCAGCGGCTCGTCGTCGAGGTCGCAGGTGACGCAATAATACCCTTCTCGTTGGCTCTGCCACGTGACATGGAATGCCATGTCGCAAGAGGGTGTACGCTGGTCGACGATACACAATACCGGCTTGACCGACAGCTCGACCTGGTCGTCGTCCGCCGTATCGTCTGCCAGCGCCTCGAGCGGCAGGAGCAGGGCGAGCATTGCGAGGAAACGGATCATTGGAACCTGAACTGAAGGCCGCCGAACCAGCCGAGGACGTTTTGGTCTTCGACGATCGGGCTTGCTGCCGCCTCGTCGTTCATCCGCTCGTATTGTGCGGCAAGCGTGAACGCCCAGTTGCGCGAGAAGAAATAGCTCACGGTGAGCCTCCCGCGCACGTTGATGCCGGCGCCGGCCTCGTAGGCCGGTAACACGGCGCTCGACTCACCGGGCCGCACGCCCCAGTAGTAGTCGTTCATCGCGGCGCTCTTGTAGCTTACGCCGATCGACGGGTCGAAGTACCAGCGCTGGCTGCGCCAGCCGATGCCGTAGCTCAAGTCCACCTCGTAGCCGTCGTGCGTGCCGCTGACGTCGTGGAAGGCGGCGAGCTGCAGGTAACCCCATGACCCATCGGAGAGCACCTCGAATCCCGCCTCGGTGGCATAGTCGCGATCCGGAACCACGACCTCGACGGCGGCTGAAAGCGGTGCGCCGTCCAGACCGATGCTGATGAAGTCGGTGTTCGTCTTGCCGAAGAAGACGCGATCGGAGTTCACCCTGGCCATGAGGCTGCCGGTGAGCCACTCGTTGTCGGCGACCGTCAGGCCTAAATCGCCGTTGTCGAAGAAAAACCGCTTGCCGAAATAAGCGATGTCGAGGTCGACGACGATCGGGATATCGTCCGACAGGATCAGCGGGTTGCTCTTTTCCCCATAGCCCAGTGCTATCCCTAAGCGCCACGGGGACTCCTGGGCCATGGCAGGGGCTGCTTGTAGCGATGCTGCGAGGATCAGCGTGAGCAAAACAATCGTTCGATTCATGTCGCCTCCGGTCCGCCACGGTGCCGCACTGCGGACTCCTTATGTATGGACACTGCTTGGCCAACATTGTCGCAGCAGCGCGTAACCGTGCGGTGATCAAAGGTGTATGAAATTTGTCGAAAAATGTAAACCGGCGCCGTTACAAATTTCGACATTGTTGTGGAACTTTCTGCACAGACTGAGAACGCGTTCCGGCGTAGATTGAAGCTCATAGCCAGCACTGGAGATAGCAAGATGGAACGCAACTTACTCTGGATTATGGTCAGTGTGACTCTTCTGGCCGTGAGCGGCTGTGGCGGCAGCTCCTCGGACGGCACTGGGCCCGTGCCGCAGCCTCAAGGCATGCTCTCGCTCGTCTCGGATCCCGCGGATCTCGAGGCCTCGATCAAGGCTGGCCTCACGACGGTTCCGGAGGCTGAAGGCACGCAGTCACTCGCGCTCGGCGCGCCGGCCACGGCCTTGGGTGCGGACACCCAGTCCGGCAACTTCACCGGCACCTATACACAAGAGGCCAACGTTGACGAGTTCGACGCGGTGCGCTACGACGGCTCACACCTCTTTATCGCACCCAGGCGATTCCTCCACTGCTGCTTCATCGCGCTGCCGGCCGAGGCTGACGGCGCAGTGAATACCGGCTCCGACCCGGTGGCCTCGATCCGTATCCTGGCGACCGATCCTGCCGGCGGCACCGCGACCGAGGTCGGCTCGATCCCGTTGGAGCAGGGTATCTCGGTGCAGGGCATGTACAAGGAGCAGGATCGCCTGTTCGCGCTGACCGCCGAGTCATTTTACGGTGGGTACGGCGACTTCTGGGCCAACGTCGCGATATGGGCACCCGAGCAATTTGGCTATCGCGTCTACGACGTGAGCGACCCCACGGCGCCCGCGATTGAGGCCGACGTCTCGATCGACGGCGTATTCGTCGAGAGCCGGCGCATCGGCAACACCGTTTACATCGTGAGCCGTTACACGCCGTTCATCAACAACCTGGTCTACGACGTCACGACGGTCGCCGATCAGGCGAATAACGACGCGATCCTGCAAGGCGTCGCGCTCGACGAGCTTCTGCCGACAATCACGATCAACGGAAACACGTCGTCGCTGGTCGATCCCAGGCAGTGTTACTTGCCGACGACCGCGGCGGATGTCGGGTATCCCGTTATCACGAGCATCACGGCCGTGCCGATCGACAATCCCACAAACTTCAGGACTACCTGCTACAACGAGGAAACCTACGGTGCCTATGTCTCCGAGAACGCGATCTACTTCACACAGATCAAGTGGGACGAGCAGGAGACGTCGACGCGCATCCACAAGTTTGCATTGGGAGGGTCAGGCCTCGATTATCGCGGTTCGGCCGACATCGACGGTCAGGTATGGCGCGGGGGACAGGCAGATTTCCGCATGAGCGAGTCCGGCGGGAACTTGAGGGTGCTCGCCTCGGACTACGACTGGACGACGCCCGACTTCGTTGACCACAAGCTCTTCATCCTGCGGGAAGACCCGGCAAGGCTCGAGCTCGATATCGTCTCCGAGCTGCCGAACGCCAATCGCCCGGAAGAGATCGGCAAGCCGAACGAGGACCTCTACGGCGTCAGGTTCCTCAACGATCGCGCCTATGCCGTGACCTTCGAGCGCATCGATCCGCTCTATGTCCTGGATCTGGCGGATGTAACTGACCCGTTCATCGCGGGCGAGTTACAGGTCACCGGGTTCTCCGACTTCCTGCATCCGGTGACGAATGATCTGCTGCTCGGCCTCGGCACAGCGGCCAACGGCGGCATCAAGGTCGAGCTCTTCGACGTCTCCGACATCGCCGATCCGCTCTCCCGCGGCCAGCTCACGCTGGGCGAACGGGGCTCGTACAGTGAAGCCACCTACGACCGGCACGCATTCACGTATCAATCAGATGTGAACGGAGTCGATCGCTTCACGATCCCTGCGAGCGTGTACACGAGCAACGGCATCACTGCCAGCTACACCCCGGCGCTGCATCTCTTCGAGATCCACAACAAGACGATGCCGAACCTGGCGAGCCTGCTGAGTGTCGGTTCGATCGCGCCGCCGGCAGACCCGACCAGGCCGCTGTTCTGGAATCCTGCGCGTAATCGAGCGTTCATTCACGATGATGCCGTGTTCTACATCCAGAACGAGGACGCGTGGGCCGCACTCTGGAACGCGCCCACGGTGGTAAACGGACCGTTCTAAAAACCGTCATCGCGAGCGATGGCAAAAAAGTAGCGAAGTCATGCAAGAAGAAGGCAGTCGATTCGAAAAGCGCAAGTAGCGGCACGCACGCTTCGGTTTGTGCGACGCTGCGGCGTAGAATGTTGCGAGACGTTGATAAAGATTCGTCGTAGCATCACATGGCACTCCTAGTGCGCGTGAATTTTGCGTGAACCAGGTCTGCATCGTCCTGCATTGTTGTGCGAAATGAGCAACGGGCGCTAAAAATGCTGGGGACAGTCCCTAAGGGACTGTCCCCATTCATCCACGTCCAAACTGAAAATCCGCGTGTCCAGCAGAAAGTTGCGATGCCTTAACCGAATGGCGCTGAGTTCCTCCGAGCGAGGTTCAACCGAGCCGCGTAGCGGCGACAACATACGAAGTGCGCCCCGAAGGGGCGGAGGGACAGGATAATCTATCGCTTCGTTGAAGCCTGGTGTGGAGTCGGGAAAAGCTGGTAGTTGCGTTTCAGGCTGGCGAACGACCGGCCTGTTGCGTTAGATTGCAGCGCATGAGAACACTAACTCGAAAACTTGGCGGCCCGCTCCGGGTGGGCATCTTCGTTCTTGCAGCGACACTGTTTACAGGCGGCTGCCTGGCCGAACCTGATACCTCCAACGGAAACGCCGCTTCGCCGACCGTCCTGATCACAGGCGCCAACCGCGGCATCGGGCTGGAACTCGCCCGGCAGTACTCGGCCGAAGGCTGGCAGGTCATCGGCACGGCGCGTAAGCCCAACCAGGCCGAGTCGTTGCGCGAGGTCGGCGCTGACGTGATGCAGCTCGACGTCACCGACCAGGCGAGCGTGGAGCAGCTGGCTGCTGATCTGGACGGCCATGAGATCGATCTGTTAATCAACAATGCCGGGATATTGCCCAGGATGAATTCGTTGGCCGAGGTCGATTTCGACGACTACAACCGCGTACTTGCCGTCAATACGGTCGGTCCCGTTCGGGTTACCCGCGCCCTGCTACCGAACATGCAGGCCGGTGACGGCAAGACGATCGTCAACGTCACCAGCGGACTCGGCAGCATTGGCAGCAATACGAGCGGCGGCTTCTACGGTTACCGCGAGAGCAAGGCCGCGCTCAATATCTTCACCCGATCGCTCGCCGCAGACCTGGGCCCGGAAGGCTTCGTCTGCATCGTGATCCACCCCGGCTGGGTCCGCACGGACATGGGCGGCGCCAATGCGCCGGTGCCGCCCGAGGACTCCGCCGCCGGTATCCGCCGTGTCATTGGCGGGCTGTCGCCCGGCGACAACGGCACTTACTGGACCTACGAAGGCGAGACGCTGCCCTGGTAGCGACGACTGCGTTTATCCGACTGGGCAGGCAAAGTGTTTGCGGCGCACAGGTTTCGGCGTCCAACCGGGCGATCCCTTTTGCTAGAATTGTGAACAACAGGGGAGCGAGCCGTCAGGCTCCGTCGAGAGGGCCGTGCCAATGTGGTGCGGCTTTTTCATGTGACGTGCGTGAGTTATGCGTAAATGAGCTGTGCGTCGTTGTGCACAGTGATGCAAATTGGGCAAGGCTATAATTCGCCTATGCAACACGTCGACTTCGAAGAGGTGGTCCGGGAAATAATCGCCGAGCTACCGCACTGGGTTCAGGAAGCGATGCACAACGTCGAGATCCTCGTACTCGACAAAGCCGATGATCATCTCGACCCGGACAACGGGGGACTGCTCGGGCTGTACACCGGCGTACCGCTGTCCGAGCGCGAAGCCAATCACGCAGGTGAGCTGCCTGACGTCATCTACATCTTTCGCCTTCCCCACCTGGAGCTTGGGCTCCAGCCGGACGCGCTACGCGACGAAATTCATTGCACTCTGGTCCACGAGATCGCACATTACTTCGGCATGGATGACAATCATGTGGAGGAGCTGGGCTGGGGCTGATAGCGCTATACTGACCCCAAGATTCAGGAATCAGCATGTCTTTGCTTGGCAACCTCGTATTCTTCGTTTTCGGTGGGTTTGTAATCTTCCTCGGTTACGTTCTCGGTGGCATCTTGCTGTGCCTTACGATCATCGGCATTCCGTTCGGCCTCATGTGTTTCAGGCTCGCCGGTAGCGTCATCGCGCCTTTCGGACGCGAGGTGCGTGAAACGGAACCACCGGGCGGTGCGCTTACGCTGATCATGAACATCATCTGGATCATTCTCCCGGGGCTCGAACTGGCCATCATGCACCTGGTTCTCGCATTGTTGTTTGCATTAACGATCATTGGCTTTCCGATCGCGGTACAGCACATGAAACTGGTTCCGATGGCGCTGCTGCCATTCGGCCATGTGATGCGTGAATTGAAATAGAAGGTGTATTCGATTTCATATTGCGCCGTATGGGGACATTCCTGATTCAATGTACAAATACATTAAATCAGGAATGTCCCCAAGTGCCTGTCCCCAAGTGCCCTGTTTGCGCTGTCGGCGATCTTCAGTTACACACTGTTACCAGGGTATTGACTGAACCTGCTTGCACCGGCCCGAATCAGCGGCGAGACTAAACGCATGTTCCCTCCCCGGATTGCCTTGTATGGAACTCGTTGTATTCGACCTTGATGGCACGCTACTCAATCGAGAGTCGGTGATCTCTGACTACACGAGCGAGACGCTCAAGCTCCTGACCGAGCGCAATATTGCCTATACGGTCGCGACAGGGCGCACCCTGCACGGTGCGCGCGCGATTCTCGAGGGTCACTGCTTTCAGCTGCCGCAGGCCTACAAGAACGGCGTGATGATCTGGCACCCGAAAACAAAGCACTTTTCCCGCGGAGCCATGCTCACGCCCGATGAGCTGGACAATGTTGTACGCGCCTGCCTTACACAGGGAGTTACGCCTTTCGTCTTTGCACTGGACGAAAACAACGAGAGCATCGTCTACCATCCGCCGCTGCAGACGGACATTGAGCGCGAGCTCATCCGCAGCATGGGTATCGAAGAGCCAGCGAAGGTGCGCGCTCTTGATGAAATGTCTGCCGATGCCACGATCACCCACGTGAACTCCATCGGCGACGGCGAAGCCATAAATGCTGTGCTCCACAGCGTCAATGACGAGCCGCACCTTGTGGCGTACTCCGGCGTCGCTCTGGAAGGCCAGCAATGGCGCTGGCTCGATGTCCACCACAGCGACGCCAGCAAGGGCGGCGCCATCAGGACGATGAAGGGTTTGCTCGGCCTTGAACGCGTCATTTGCTTCGGCGATAGTGACAACGACCTGAGCATGTTCGCGGCGGCGGATGAGAGCTACGCACCCGCTAACGGCAATGACAGGATCAAGTCGGCCGCCACGGCGGTTGTCGGACACCACGACGAGGAGGGTATCGCGCGCTTCCTGCGTGAACGCTTCTCGCTTGATGCGCCGTGAGCTGCAGGTTCT
>Ga0316201_10003705_pt1 | contig 11338 bp, 9 predicted proteins | sample CS6wburrow_MG_FD_204516 | JGI IMG/M metagenome (GOLD analysis project Ga0316201, IMG submission 204516) | Coastal sediment microbial communities from Delaware Bay, Delaware, United States - CS-6 worm burrow | ecosystem: Environmental > Aquatic > Marine > Coastal > Sediment | place: USA: Delaware... | reverse complement strand
ACTCGGAAGGAACTCATGTTGCCACTCTCATAATCCGGATTCTCCACGGTCAGTGCCCGGCCCCCACCCACCGCGTCCTGGATTTCCTGCGAGCGATGACCAGTCACCACGACCACCCGATCCAGCGTTGAGGCCTCGGCATGACGGACGGCGACCGTTGCCAACATCGTGCCGGCAATCGGCAACAGTTGCTTCGGTAAATCGCCGTGCATCCGCTCCGACAGACCCGCAGCCAAGACCATTCCGCCAACAACGCTCATCCAGCGAAGATACTCGTTTCTTGCGTCCAGCAGCACCGAATGCCGAGACCAGGGACGCCAGAGGACATGTGAGATCAGCCGGCCAACTATCCTTGGTTCTCGGCCTCGAGTAGTGGAGATGACGATGCAGCTGATCAGCAATTACCACCGGCCCACCCAACTCGACGAGGCCTTAGCCCTGCTCGATCGAGCTGATGTCGCCACCGCGGTCATCGCCGGCGGAACTGTGCTGGCAGCCGCCGAGCTGTCCACTGCAACCGAAGTGGTGGACATTCAATCGGTGGTTGGTTCCGACATCGCACGTCAGGGTGACCGGGTGGTGTTCGCAGCGATGGCCCGCCTCCAAGATGTCATCGATCATGAGGCCACTCCACCGCTGCTGACCGAACTCGCCCGTCGGGAGGGACCCAACACGCTGCGGAATGCCGCCACGATCGGAGGTACCGTCGCCGAGGCCAACCCCGAGAGCGAACTCCTAGCGGGCCTGCTCGTTCACGACGCCGTCGTGACGGTGGCGCAGACCGGAGGCGCGACGGATCATCATCTGGCCGACCTGCTCGGGTCAGGAACCGGATTGGAGGGCGGAATCATCACTGCAGTGTCTGCCGAGATCGGAGGCGAAACCACCTCTGCCCGTACCGGACGGACCCCTGCGGATACCTCGATCGTGGCCGCGGTCGGTCGCATAGTTCCCGACGGGATCAAGGTTGCACTAACCGGTGTGGCGCCCACCCCTCTGCTGGTGGATCCAGACAACCTCGAGGTTCTCGACCCGTCAGGAGACTTCCGCGGCGATGCCGAGTATCGCAAGGATCTCGCCAGGACGCTCACCAAGCGGGTAGTCACGCAGCTCGGAGGTACATCATGAAGGTCACCTTCAACATCAACGGCGCAGACCAGACCTACGAGTGCCAACCGCACGAGTCGCTGCGCGCCGTATTGCGCCGTGAGGGCTTCTTCAGCGTCAGATTTGGTGCGGAGACGGGAGAGACCGGCGCCGCCGCGGTCTTGGTCGACGGTCGCCTCGTTTCGGCAGAGATCCTCCTGGCGGCACAAGCCGACGGGCATTCGATCCTGACCCTGGAAGGCCTCAACCTCCCCCGCGGCCTTACCCCGATCCAGGAAGCGTTTGTCGAGACCGGAGCCATCCAATCCGGCTACGCAACCCCGGCAACCATCCTCGCTGCCAAGGAGTTGCTCGATCGGAATCCAAACCCCACCGAGGCCGAAGTGCGCGATGCGCTATCCGGCATCCTCGACAGAGAGACTGGATACCTACGTCCGGTCCATGCCGTGCTGCGGGCAGCAGCGATGCTGCGCAAGGAGCCGGTCGCCGCAGTGGAGCCTGCTCTCATCGAGCCGTTGGTTGCGCTGGGCGGGACCCCGGACATGGCGGCAATCAACCCCGCCCTGGATCTCGACCCACTGGCTCCCCGAGTCGTTCCCAGCCCGGAGGTTCCAGAAACCAATGAGGTGGGAAAGCCGGTACGCAAGGTCGATGCGGTCAAGCTCGCAAAAGGCCACCCCGCGTTCGTCGACGATATCGAGATGCGGGGAATGCTGTACGCCAAAATGCTGTTCAGCCCCCATGCCCATGCCCGCATCGTCAGCATCGATGACTCCAGGGCACGGGCCCTTTCCGGCGTCCGCGCAGTTCTTCATCACGAGAACGTGCCCCGGGTCAGGTACGCATCCGGAGGACAAAGCTATCCGAACCCACTCCCGTACGACCAGGTGAGCTTCGACAACAAAGTGCGCCACGTCGGAGATCGGGTAGCCGTAGTAGCTGCCGACACCATCGAGATCGCGGAGCAAGCCGTGCGCCTCATCGAGGTCGAGTACGAAGTTCTGCCGGCAGTATTCGACGAGAACGAAGCCATCTCGGGGGATGCTCCGATCATCCACGATGAGCCCGACATGGAAGGGGCACACGACGCAGCCCGCAACATCGTGCAACGTATCGAAGCGGAGGTTGGCGACTTTGCCGCCGGGCTGGCGACCGCCGATCGGGTTTTTGAACGAACCTTCCGTGTCCACCAGGTGCAACAGTGCCCGATCGAGCCACACATCGCCATAGCCTGGCTGGATAGCGACGAGCGGATGGTGATTCGCACCTCCACGCAGGTCCCTTTCCACGTGCGACGCATGGTTGCCCCCCTGCTCAACATGCCGGTCCGCGATATCCGCGTCCTCAAGCCGCGCATCGGCGGAGGGTTCGGGGTCAAGCAAGAGATGCTGATCGAAGACATCGTTGGCCATCTCGCCATAGCCACAGGCCATCCGGTGCGGCTCGAGCTGAATCGGGAAGAGGAGTTCGTCTCCAGTCGAACCCGGCACCCGCAGACGATTACGTTCACCACGGGGGTCAACAAGGACGGGACCCTGGTTGCCCAGCAAATGCGCACTGTGGCCAATACCGGTCCTTACGGAACGCATGCTCTGACGGTGCAGATGGTCAGCGGGTTGCGCGGTCTCAGCACCTACAACTGCCCCAACAAGCGGTTCGACTGCGATGTGGCCTACACGAATATCCCCGTCCCCGGTGCCTACCGTGGATACGGGGCGCCGCAGGCACTGTTCGCCCTCGAAGCGCACATGGAAGACATCGCAACGGACCTGGGCCTGGATGTCCTCGAATTCCGCCGCAAGAACTGGACCAAGGTCGGCGACCCGCTGGACGTGGCGGCAGAGCTGGGCGAGGGAGCGGCCGACATGAAATTCATCCCGGTGGTCACCTCCAGCGGGATGGATGAGTGCGTGGTCCAGGGACAACGGGCGGTTGGTTGGCATCGGCGCACCGATCCCGCGTGGATCTCTCCGGTCGATCGACCGCACATTCGACGTGGTCTCGGTTTCGCCATGTGCATGCACGGCAGCGCCATCTCCGGTCTCGACATGGGCGGTGCGTCACTGAAGATCAACGACGACGGATCGTTCAACCTGCTGATGGGCGCGACGGACCTGGGAACCGGAGCCGACACCATCCTCGCGCAGATGGCGGCAGAGGTGCTGGGCGTGCCCACCGCCAACATCGTCGTCTACGCCGCCGACACAGATATGACCCCGTTTGATGTCGGCGCCTATGCGTCGTCAACAACCTACGTGTCGGGCATGGCCGTCAAGAAGGCGGCCGATGAGGTGCACCGCCAAATCGCGACCAGGGCGGCGCTGATGCTCGACATCGACTCACCCGGGGACATCGAACTCAAAGACAGCGCGGCATTCGCTCCCGACGGTCGTTCGGTGACGCTGGAGGAGGTTGCCCTGCATTCGTTGCACCAGGATGATCAGCATCAGATCATGGCAACTGCCTCGTATGTTGCGCCGGACTCGCCTCCGCCATATGCGGCCCAATTCGCCGAGGTCGAGGTGGACATCGAGACGGGGCAGGTGACGGTGCAGAACCTCGTAATGGCGGTGGACTGCGGTGTCCCGATCAATCCGCTCACGTCCGCGGGTCAGGTGGAGGGCGGCATGGTTCAGGCTCTCGGTTACGGGCACTGCGAAGAAATGGTGCTCGACGATGACGGCAAAATGGTCAACGCCCGGTTTGGACCGTACAAGATCTATCGCGCTGACGAAATGCCCCGGATCGAGGCGTATCTGGTCCAAACGATGGAGAAGTCGGGGCCGTTTGGCGCCAAAGCCATCGCCGAGATTCCGAAAGACGGAGTCGCTCCGGCAATCCGGAATGCCATCTTCAACGCCACCGGCGCTCAAATCGACAACCTCCCCTTCACCCCGCAACGGGTGTGGGAGGCGCTGCAAACGAACTGATGGTGAGCGCTGCCGACAACTTGCACATCCTGCGTGAACTGAACGCAGCAGTCGATCAGGACCGACCCGTGGCCCTGGCCACCATCGTGGCGACCAGGAGGTCGGTCCCCCGCCATGCCGGCACCAAAATGCTCGTCTATGCGGACGGAACGACTGTGGGAACCGTCGGTGGTGGCGAAATGGAGGCGAAGGTCATCGCCGCAGCGCTGGAGACTATTGCGCGCGACCGGCCACGCACGGTCGAATACGAGTTGGTCAATCCCTCAGAAGGAGACCCCGGCATTTGCGGCGGGGAGCTCACGCTATACCTGGAGCCCTATATGCCCGCACACACGGTTTACGTCATTGGCTGCGGCCACGTAGGTCGAACAGTCGTCGATCTAGCCCACTGGTTGGGTTACCGCACAGTAGCTATCGACGATCGCCCCGACCTGGTGAGCGAAGCGGCCATGCCCAACGCCGACGTGCGATTCGCCGGAACGGTTGCCGATGCGATTGCAGCCAATCCGGTGACGGACAACAGCTCGCTAGTTGTGGTGACGCGGAGCCCGGAAGTCGACGTCAGGATCCTGCCGTCGCTGGTTGAAACCAAGGCCCGCTACATCGGGGTGATGGGCAGCCGTACCCGATGGCGAGCGACTCGAGAGCAACTGGTCGCAGCCGGAGTTGCGGAGGAAAGCCTCGATCGGCTGCACGTACCCATCGGGATCGATCTCAACGCCGAGACTCTCGAAGAAATCGCGGTATCGATAATGTCCGAGGTGATCAAGGTGAACCGAAAGGGAGAGGACTAATGCTCTTTGGTGACCACCTCGTTGCGGTTAGAGGAGGGGGCGATCTCGCCACGGGAACCATTTACCGGCTGCGCAAGGCCGGATTCCCGGTGCTGGTCCTGGAACTTCCCAAACCGCTTGCCATCCGCCGCACGGTCGCCGTTGCTTCTGCAGTTCTCGAGGGCAGGGCCCTCATCGAAGACCTCGATGCGATCCTCATCGAAGACATCGATGAGGCCGTTGAAGTGGCGAAGTCCGGAGCGATCCCGGTAGTCATCAGCGAGACCCTGATCCAGCTTCCCTGGGAACCGTCGGTTGTCGTCGACGCCCGTCTGGCGAAGCAGAACCTCGATACCACAATCAATGACGCACCCATGGTCGTGGGACTCGGACCCGGCTTCACCGCCGGGGAAGATTGCCATGCAGTGATTGAGACGATGCGCGGCCACTTCCTGGGTCGGGTGATTTGGGACGGTGCGCCGACCCCCAATACCGGAGAGCCCGGGTTGATCGGCGGCAAGTCGAGTGAGCGGGTCGTCCGTGCTCCTACGTTTGGCATAATCTCCTGGAAAGTAGCCATCGGCGATCTCGTCGCGGCCGGCGATGTACTTGGAGACATCAACGGGGTCCCGGTTCGCTCGCGGATCGGCGGAGTAGTCCGCGGTCTTCTCGCCCCCGGATATGAAGTCGAGTGGAACTGGAAGATCGCAGACATCGATCCGCGCGCCGACACCAACGCCTGTTTCGAGATTTCGGATAAGTCGCTCTCAATCGGGGGCGGAGTGGTCGAAGCGGTTCTGACCTGGCTGGATCGGCGCTCTCAGTGACCAGGGCTGCCGAGTTACTCGGTCTCGGAGACCGGGAACTGGTTGCTCTTGTCGGCGGTGGGGGCAAGTCAACGTTGCTGTTCCGGCTTGGCGACGAGCTGGCTGCCGCCGGCAAACGGGTCGTGCTCACCACAACGACCAAGATGGGGCGATACCAGATATCGGACCTCGACAACGTCTGCTGGTCATCCGACACCCAATGCGCCGAAGCTGCGTTGAGCAAGCCCGGACCGGTGATGCTGCTCACCGATGGCGACGACCACAAGGTCACGGGGCCGCCGCCGGAAGTGGTCGATCAACTGTATGCAAGTTCCACTGCCGACTACATCGTGGTTGAAGCCGATGGATCGCACGGCCGTCCGCTCAAGGCTCCGGCTGCGCATGAGCCGGTGGTCCCGCGGGCCGCTACGACCGTGGTGATCATGGTTGGGATAGACGCGGTCGGGCAACGCGTCGACCGCGCAGTACATCGAGTTGAGGTTGCCTACCGTTTCGCCGGGTTGGACAAGGGCCACCTGCTCACCACCGAGGATTGCTCCGAGATATTGAGCCATCCTGACGGAGCGCTGCGAGTGTGCCCCCGGACCAGCCGGGTGATCGTCGCTGTTACCAAGGCCAGCAGCGAAACGGACCGGGCAAGCGCAGCCGCCATCGCCCGACAACTGGAGAATCACCCCCGCATTGCGGCCTGTGTGCTTCTAGACGGCTAGCTCTACCTCCACCAGATTCTCATGGAAGAAAGCAGAGCCGCGTTCGTCGGCAGAGAGAGCGGGGTTGGTGAGAGCGTTGACCGAGCGGCTTTCCCGGCTGGCTTGGTGCCACCAGCCGAATGGCATGGCGACCAGGCCCGGCTGCATGGCCGCCGACACCGTCGCTCGTAGCGTCAACGAACCCCGATCGTTATGGACGGTCACCCAGTCACGCTCGGCGATATTGCGAGCCTCCGCATCGTGCTGGTGGATCTCGAGCAGGGGTTCCCCCGCTCGGGGCAAGTGATCGGAAAACCCTCCATAGTTTGCATTGAGGAACTTCACATGCTGCTTCCTCGAGATGAGCGTCAGCGGAAAGCGAGTCGCCAACTCCGGGGCACCGGCCACGGTTTCACTGCCCGGTCGATACTCGAGCGCCCCCAGCCGCAGCCGCCCATCCTCCGTCGCAGGGAGTGAATCGACATAGGGGCGGTGACCGCCTGGCAGCTGGAGCCGCTGCCAGCCCCGGGTGCTCAGAGTCTCATAGGTGATGCCGTTCAACCACTCGTGATCGGATGCGAGCAATTGCCGGACCAGGGATTCGTCCGAGTCGGCCAACCCCGGACCACGCAATCCCATCTCCGCCGCCAGCCGACGGAAGATCTCAGTATTCGGGAGCGCCTCACCCACGGGCGCAATTGCGGGTTGGTTGAGGGAAAGATAGAGATGACCCCACGCCACCACCAGGTCGAGGTGTTCGAGCTGAGTAGTCGCCGGGAGGATGATGTCGGCGTAGCGGGCCGTGTCGGTCATGAATTGCTCGATGACAACCGTGTACAGGTCGACGCGTTTCAGACCGGCTACCACTGCATTCTGATCCGGGCAGATCACCGCCGGGTTGCTGTTGTGGACGAAGAGGCAGTCGATTCCAGGGTCCAGCTCGTCATCCGTGAGTAGCTTTCCGAGCGCCGCCATGTTGAAGCTACGTCGCGGCGGTCTTCCGGTGGGATAGCTGAGGGCTTCCTCGAAGTAGATCTGAGTCGACCTGGCGAGTCCACCACCGACCTGACGCCAGGCCCCGGTCACCGCAGGCAACATCGCGATTGACCTCATCAGGTCGCGGCCATGCTCGCGATGTTCCGGTCCTACCAAGACCCTGATTGCCGCCGGTTGGCTGGTGGCATAACTGCGAGCCAGCCACTCGATTTCCTCAACAGAGAGCCCCGTTACCCGTGCCGCTTCGGCAACGGATGTAGCCCGCGCCGATGCCCTCAGTTCGTTCCAGCCCGAGGTTCGCTCGTCCAGCCACTTCTCGTCGAGCAGCTGCTCGCGATCCATCAGCTGGATCATCGCCAGCACCAGCGCAACGTCGGTCCCCGGCCTTATCTGGAGAAAGGCGTCGACCTCGGGGGCTGCGGCGGTGGCGGTCCGGATGGGATCTATCACCACAAGCCGGGCACCGGCTCGTTTGGCCGCCGCGATGGTTGCCCACAGGTGACGATTGGTCAACAGGGTGTTGGTTCCCCACAAGATGATCATCCGGCTGTGACGAAGATCCTCGGGATCCATCCCAAACGGCAGACCCGACACATCCGATGCCCCCAACCACGCGGTCACGCCACAGAGATGACGACGAATGTCGCTGGCCCCGATCGCGTCAAAGAAGCGATCCGCCATCACCCCTTTCTGGACCACCCCCTGAGTCCCATCGAAGGAGAATTGGAGGATGGACTCCGGTGCAGCAGCACCCAGCCGTTCCGCGATCGCAGCAATTGCCTCAGGCCAGTCGATTGGCTCGAATTCGCCGGCTCCCTTGGGGCCAACCCGCCGCAGCGGGGTCAACAAACGATCCGGGTGATAGACACGATCGATGAAGCGATTGACCTTGGGGCACAACTGCCCCTGCGTCGTCGGATGATCCGCGGCCCCCCGCAAACGGATGACCCGGCCACCGGCAACTGTGGCTTCCCAAGCACAGGTGTCCGGGCAGTCGTGATGGCAAGCACCACGAATCGTGACCTGGTCCGGGCTGGATGAAGAAGGGCTTGACATGGACCGCGAGAGTAGTGACCGGACCTCTAGCTGGATAGAGTCGGGGGATGACTCTTCCCATTGTGACGGAGCGGCTCGTTCTCCGCAGACCTGTAATCGGAGACGTTGCGGCGATCGCCGCCATCCAAGCCGATCCCGACGTCGCTGCGGAGACAACGGAAATCGGCACCACGCCCGAGGCGATTACCAAGTACATCGGTATCCAGCAGGCTCTCGATCCGTTCCAGTTGGGCAAGTGCTTTGATCTCTTCATCGAGGTGAAAGCCACCGGCGACCTCGCCGGGCTGGTGTCGCTGGTACATCGCAAACCATCCCAGGGCCAGATCGGTTGGGCGCTACATACCAACTATCGCGGCCTGGGCTACGCCACCGAGGCCGCAATTGCGCTGACCGAGTATGCCTTCGGTACGCTCGGACTACATCGGATCTACGCCGACACCTCCATCGAAAGCCGCGCCTCGTGGCGGGTCATGGAGAGAGTGGGCCTGGTGCGTGAAGGCAGATTCCGAGAAGCGGGGTTCAAGGACGGAAACTGGCACGACGTTGTTGTTTACGGAGCCACTGAAGACAGCTGGCCAGGCGGGCAGAGGACTAACGAGATCCGGTAGCCGACTCCACAAGTTGGGCTAGGAGACAGACGGCTGCTGCAGCGTGTCTGCTTCTGCTTCAGCTTCCCGAAGCTTGTTGCGCAACACGTTCATGCTGGCCAAGACCGACTCGCCGGCGTCGTCCCCAATCCTCGGTAGCCTTGCCGAGTTTCTCGAGTACCGCGAGTTGCGATGTGGCGGTCCAGCGTCATCTGCTTCCGACGACAGCGACACCTCGATCGTCTCTCCAGCGACGGGAAGCACCTTGGCTGCGGCAGCTCGCGCTTCGTCAAGAAGGGCGGCAGCTCGGGTTTCCGCCTCGCGCTGCATACGGTTCATCTCGTCGAAAGCCGACGCCATTCCGTCTTGGAGCTGGGAACGGATCGTGTCGGCTTCCTCGCGCAATTGTCGCAGCGCCGCCTCGGGATCCGTCGTTGCCTGAGTTGGAGGAGCAGCCGCTTCAACCGGTAGGGAGAGCGCGATATCAGCCTGACTCAAAGCATCCTCGACAATGCCGGGCGATGACTTCGGCAGCTCGATCGTCTCGTTGGCAACATCTGGATCGATCGCAACCCGGGCTTGGTCCTGGATTTCGTTGGCCCGCAAGCGAGCTTGCTTCAGTATGCGTTCCTTGGCCTCGAACACCACCCGCATTGCCTTGTCGACCGCCTCTTGCTCGGCCGCTTTCAGTCTCGCTATCTCGAGCTTGGCTTCCGCCAACTCGCGCTTGAGGCGGGCTGCATACTCTTCGAGATCACCAAAGGCCTCTTCCGATTCGGCGAGATGCCGATCAACCTCTGCCGGGTCATACCCCTTGCGCGCGATAGAGAAATCCCTCTTGGAGACTCCGTGTTCCTCAGCCGTTGGCTCTTCGCGCACCCCAGTACATCGGCATCCAAAGCCAAAAGGTTGAGTCCTCTCGTCGTGCCCCGGATATCCAGCAAGTCACCTCCGGGGCCCATCTAGCATGGCCGGGTGCGTCTGCTCCTCCAGCTCACCATCACCGCCATGGTGTTGGCCGCGTTCAGCCCGCTGGCCGCCGAGGAATCTGAGCTGCCCCCAGGTGGCAGCTTTGTCGACGACGACCTGACCACCCATCAGGGTTCGATCGAGTCAATCGCCGCCGCCGGAATCACGCTCGGCTGCAATCCACCGCACAATCATCGATTCTGCCCCGATGATCCAGTCACGCGCGGCCAGATGGCTGCTTTTCTGGTCAGGGCACTCGATCTTCCCGCCGGCGCTGTAGCCGACTTCTCCGACACGGTTGGCCTGGTATTCGAGGACGACATCAACCGTCTCGCTGCTGCCGGTATCACCCTTGGCTGCAATCCGCCGGACAACGACCGTTTCTGCCCGAGCGAGTCCGTAACGCGGGGGCAGATGGCTGCCTTCTTGGCCCGGGCGCTCGACTTGCCTGCATTCACCGCCGACTCCTTCAGCGACGACGATGGGAGCGTCTTCGAGAGCGACATCGAACGGCTGCATCACGCCGGGATCACTCTTGGTTGCAACCCTCCGGACAACGATCGCTACTGCCCGGGCCAGACTCTCAGCAGGGCCCAGATGGCTACGTTTCTTGCTCGTGCGCTCGCACTGGACCCCATCGCGGTCCCCCCTCGCCCCATCACCAGATCGGTGGTAACTCGCGACCAGTGGGGCGCCGCCGCACCAACCGGGGAATTCATCCCACACGAGATCGAAAGGATCACGATCCACCACGCCGGCGATCTCGAAGGAGCTACCGGACCAGTCCAGTTTCTCGGTTGGCAGAGCTGGCATCAATATCTGGGTTGGCCGGATCTGGCCTACCATTTCATCGTCGGCCGAGACGGCAAGGTCTACGAGGGGAGACCGTACGCCGCCGTTGGCGATACGGCGACCGAATACGATCCGACCGGCCATTTCCTGATCGTGGTTGAGGGCAATTTCGACACCTCGGTTCCAACCGACACTCAGCTGGAAACGCTGGCCCAAATGGTCGCGTGGGCGGCGATGTACTTCGACGTGCCTGTGGCCACATCGACCGGGCATCGCGATCACGCCGCCACCGCCTGTCCGGGAGACAATCTCTACGCCAGGATCCACGATGGATCGTTGCTCACCCGAGCCGAAGCGATCATCGCTGCCGGCGGAGTCACGTTGGGGCTCGTGCCGTGGCAGGATCGATGGGCTCCGACGACACTCGCCGTATCGCCGGGTTGAACCTGCACGCTTTTGTGCAGATCTTGGGCATCACTCTCGTGTATTCCTAGAGAGACTGGATATAGGCGACCAGTGCGTCGATGTCTTCCGTCGATAGGGAATCCTCATAGGTGACCGGCATGATGCCTTCTGTGTAGCCGGCGGCGATATCGGCATTCGGCTGAAGAA
>Ga0316201_10003704_pt1 | contig 11339 bp, 10 predicted proteins | sample CS6wburrow_MG_FD_204516 | JGI IMG/M metagenome (GOLD analysis project Ga0316201, IMG submission 204516) | Coastal sediment microbial communities from Delaware Bay, Delaware, United States - CS-6 worm burrow | ecosystem: Environmental > Aquatic > Marine > Coastal > Sediment | place: USA... | reverse complement strand
TCGCCGCCCGCGAATGCGTTCTGCAACGCTATAATTGGGACGCCAATCTGCAGCGCGTCGCGCGACTGCTGGAATCCGGCCAGGTCGAACCCGATCTTTGAATCCGACTGCTGCCACTTTGGCGAGCTGCGCACAATGACACCCAAAGGCGAATCTTCATGGCCAACCTGATACCCGACTTTGTCGCCCGGCAGATCAGCGAGTCCATAACGGTCAAAGAGGCCATGTTGAACGATGCCGAGCTGATCAATGTGGTCGAATCGATAGCCGTTCTAATCGTCGAAACCTATCGCAACGGGGGCAAGGTCCTGCTGGCCGGCAATGGTGGCAGCGCGGCCGATGCACAGCACATTGCCGCTGAACTGGTCAGCCGCTTCACCCTTGACCGCCCGGCCTTGCCGGCAATGGCCTTGACCACCGACAGCTCGATACTCACTGCGATCAGCAACGACTACGGATACGACAGCCTGTTCAGCCGCCAGCTGGAGGCAAACGCAAAACCCGGTGATGTCTTCATCGCCATATCGACCTCGGGCAATTCACCCAATATCGTGCGTGCACTGAAAACCGCGAATGATATCGGTGTCGTGGCCGTCGGCCTGACCGGTGCCACCGGCGGCGAAATGGCCGATCTCTGCCGCTACTGCGTGAATATCCCCTCAACCGATATCCCTCGAATTCAGGAGGGCCACATCACGGTCGGCCACATCCTGTGCGCCAGTACCGAACAGGTTTTGTTCGGCCAGGACTGAGCCAGTCCTTGGATTTCGTTTCCCCCTGCGTTACGAAAGTCTCAGGGGTTCAGAAAGCGCCCAAATTCATCCCAGTACTGCTGATGGCCCGAGAGCCCGTTGTGGCCTGCGCCGCTAACCACGACCTGCTCGACCAGCCCGGGCGAAAAAGCCTCGGCAAGCCGGTCTGAATGTTTGCGCGGAATGATCCTGTCGTGTTCGGCCACGACGATCAGCGTAGGGGTCTGTATCTTTGGCGCGTACGCGACACTGTCGTATCGGTCCTTGAGCAGCAGCGATACCGGATAGACTGGATACATGCCCTGCGCCACGGCAACTGCACTGTCATGCGGAGTGGCCAGTACCAGACGATGCACCGTTCGTTCGCTGGCAAGATAGGTGGCGACCCCGGTACCCAGGCTTCGGCCTACGACCGCGATCTGTGAGTGTTTTTCGCGCAGCGCATCATACAGACCCAAAGCATCGGCAAACAGCCCGGCCTCGGTGGGCGAACCACTGCTGCCGCCGTATCCGCGATAGTTGACCAGATAGACGGTGTGATTCGGCAACGCGCTGCGAAAGCCATCGGCGTTGTAGTACACGTCCTCCGCGTTTCCGCCAAAGTAGATGGCGGCCCGATCCGTCCCCCGACCGACGACCCAGACCTTCAGCGATTCGCCGTCGTGGGTGAAAAACTCGAACGACGCGTCACGGGCGGGGTTCTCTGCAACCGGGAAATACATGAATGAACGCTGCGCGAGATAAAGATAGACACCCAGGCCGAAGTAGGCCATCAAGCAGATTTTCAGAAGCGAAAGTAGCATTGCTTTCAGCCAAGCCTGCTCAGATCCGGAAACCGCCATAGCGTTTGCGGATGCGGTAGTCGATCAACGCCACGCCCATGCCAAAACTCAGCCTTATCTCGACGAACCCATCCTTGCGCTGGAGCACCTCCAGCGGCGTACCACTGGACAGCAGTTTCAAGGGTGAACCGTCCACACCAGGATCGGCATAGATCCCCACCACCAGCTTGTCGGTGATGTGTGCGGCTCCGGCCGCTGCTGACAGTAAGATCAGGAGCAGGTTCATGACGATAAAAAGCTGACGGCCTGAAAACATGACGTAAGGCTTCAGTTGATTGGGGTTGAATTCTAACCCGCGCCCCGCCGGAGGTCAGGGTACCAACCGGCAGCTCAGCTGGCGCCCCGTCCCTGCCACCAGTGAAACAGTCCGACGGCAGCCTCCCCGAGCTGGCCGACCGTTTCACGATGGGCCTCCTCATTCGGCGGGTCGAACCATTGATCCTGCTCGTACATGAGGAAAGACAGCACCGGCGCGAGCAGGCTGCCGGCCTGCTCATCGCTGATCAGAAAGTCACGCTGCTCCTCACCGAGGTAATCGACACCCGCCACATAGCCCTGACACCAGCCATAGGGCAGCGGCAGGGTAGTGCCGTCGTCGCGCGGCATCTGCAGGATGAGTGGGCCGTATTCCGCGCTGCGCAGGTCGTCCAGGAGCTGGTCGCGAAACCGATCGAGCAGACGACGCAGCTTTTCTTCCCCGGCCAGTCTGCCCAACACGCGATCGAGCACTGCCTGGTCCTGATCGCCACACCTGCCGGCAGCCGCTGTCAGAAAGCCGTGCGCTACGTCCAGCGGCATACAGCCGGCTGCCTCCATCTGCTCGACCAGCCGGGCCTGCAGATAATCCAGCTCCTCAGGATCCAGGGCGCCCGCCTCATCGCCCGCCATCAGGCCGCAATGCCCGTGTGACGCAGCAGGGCATCGACCTGCGGCTCGCGTCCGCGAAATGCGACGAACAGCTCCATCGCGTCCCTGGAGCCACCCTTTTCGAGAATATTGCGCAGAAAAGACTGCCCGGTGGCCTGATCGAACACGCCCTTTTCCTCGAACAGCGCAAAGGCGTCGGCCGACAACACCTCGGCCCATTTGTAACTGTAGTATCCCGCCGCGTAACCACCGGCGAAGATATGTGAGAACGCGTGTGCAAACCGAGCCCAGGCCGGCGGCTTGATCACCGCGACCTCGTCACGCACCTCGCGAAGGATCTCGTAGATTCGCCCGCCCCGCGACGGATCGAATTCACGGTGTATGCGGAAATCGAACAGCGAAAATTCAAGCTGACGCACCATCATCATCCCCGACTGGAAATTCTTCGCCGCCAGCATCCGTTGATAAAGCTCATCGGGGATGCGTGCGCCAGTCTCATAGTGCACCGCGAACAGGTCCAGCGCTGCCCGCTCCCAGCAGAAGTTCTCCATAAACTGGGACGGCAGTTCCACCGCATCCCAGGCGACACCATTGATCCCTGAGACGGCGCTATAGTCGACCCGCGTCAGCATGTGATGCAGACCGTGGCCGAATTCGTGGAACAGGGTCTCAACCTCGTCATGGGTGAGCAATGCGGGCTTTTCCCCCACCGGGGGCGTGAAATTGCAGATCATATAGGCGACGGGTATCTGCTCCACGCGTTCCGTTTTCATACGCGACTGGCAGGTGTCCATCCATGCCCCGCCACGCTTGTTCTGGCGCGCATACAGATCAAAATAAAACTGTCCGCGCAGGCTGCCGTCATGGTCGCGGATCTCGTAGAACCTGACGTCCGGGTGCCAGCTGTCGATGCCCTCCACCTCTTGGAAACTCACCCCATAAAGCCTGCCGACCACCTCGAACATACCCGGTACGACGCGGGTAGCAGGAAAGTACGGCTTTACCTCTTCCTGGGTGATGCTGTAACGCCGCTGGCGCAGCTTTTCGCTGTAGTAGGCAATATCCCAGGGTTGCAGCTCGGCAACGGCATGCTGTTCCGCCGCAAACGTGTTGAGCTCTTCGAGTTCGCGCTCGGCCTGCTCCTTCGACCTCGCCGCGAGATCGTGCAGGAACTGCAGCACCTCGTCGGTCGAGCGCGCCATCTTGCGCACCAGCGAACACTCCGCGAAATTGGCAAAACCCAGCAGCTGCGCCTGCTCGTGCCGTAAGGCCAGAATACGATCCATGTTGTCGCTGTTGTCGTACTCTCCGGCATTTGGTCCCTGGTCGCTGGCGCGTGTCTGGTAGGCCTCATAAAGCTCGCGCCGCAGTGCCGGGTCGTCTGCGTAGGTCATCACCGGGAAGTACGAAGGGAAATCCAGCGTGAGCAGCCAGCCCTCTTGGCCACGCTGCCCGGCGGTCTGTCTGGCCAGATCGAGTGCCGACTGAGGCAGGCCCGCCAGCGCCTCGACATTGTCAACGCATTTGCTCCAGGCATTGGTGGCATCGAGAACATTCTCGGAGAAATTGCTGGTGAGCTGCGACAATTCCTGACTGATCTGCTTGAAACGCTCCTTATCGGCCGGCGGCAGGTCGACCCCGGACAGATGAAAGTCACGCAGAGCATTGTCGAGCACCTTGCGCTGGGCGTCGTCGAGCTGCGCCGGCTGAGCGGCCACCGCCTTGTAAGCACCGAACAGCCGCTCATTCTGGCCCATCTCGGTGCCGTAGTCCGACAGCTTGGGCAGACAGGCATTGTAGGCCGCGCGCAGCTCTTCGTTGTTGACCACCGCATTCATGTGGGACACGGGCGACCAGACCCGCTCGAGGCGATCCTCCCACACCTCGATCGGCTCAACCAGATTGTGCCAGGTCGGCTCATTCACGGTGTCGAGCAATTCCACAATCAGACGCCGGTTTTCAGCCAGCAGATGGTCGATGGCCGGTTCGACATGTTCCGGTTTGATAATGGAGAAAGCCGGCAGGCCGGTTTGTTCGAGCAGAGGGTTGGTCATCTCGAAAACACCCGTTCAGATTGTTTGACCCGCGCAATTCTGACACGAAGCCGCGCTCTGCGGCAGGCAGGATAACCTCGGCAGAATTGAATGATTGCGTTATCAACCCGGCATATCGGGTGGCCGGTTTGATTAAAGGATCAGGAGGGGGCCAGGGTCGGGCTGTATAAAAGCAGTACGTTCATCTCATCATAGGGAACCGGGCGGCCGAACAGATAGCCCTGCACTTCGTCACATCCGGTACCGCGCAGGAAAGCGCTCTGCTCCGAGGTCTCCACGCCCTCGGCGACAACCCGCAGGCCAAGGCTGTGGCCCATGGCGATGATCGCGGAAACAATCGCGGCATCGTCCGAGTCGGAAACGATGTCGCGGATGAACGAACGCTCGATCTTGAGTTTCTGCACCGGGAAACGCTTCAGATAGGCCATCGATGAATTGGCCACCCCGAAATCGTCGATGACCAGGCTGACCCCCATCTCGTGTAACAGCCGCATCTGCTGCTCCGCCCGGTAGGGTCCTTCCATCACCCAGCTCTCCGTTATCTCGAGTTCCAGACGGTCGCCCGGCAGACCACTGCTCTCCAGTGCAGCCGCGACCGCTCCCTGCAGTCCCTCTTCACTGAATTGACGCCCCGAGATATTGACCGACAGGCGTCCGAAATCCAGACCCTGATCACGCCACTGTTGAGCCTGCCGGCAAGCCTCATTGAGCACCCAGTTGCCCAGCGGGACGATCAGGCCACTGTCTTCGGCCACCGGGATGAAAAGCGAAGGCGGCACCAGATTGCCATCCTCACCCCGCCAGCGGACCAGGGCCTCTACGCCGACCAGGCGTCCTGATGCCAGGTCGTACTGCGGCTGGTAACAGAGGCCGAACTCCTCACGATCGAGCGCACGGCGCATCTGGCGTGTCAGCAGCAGGCGTTCTTCTGCCCGCTGGTTCATCTCCGGTTCGTAGAAGGCATAACGGTTCTTTCCGCTTTCCTTCGCCCGGTACATGGCGGCGTCGGCATGTTTGAGCAGGGTCTGTACGTCGCTGCCATCCTCTGGATACATGGCGATACCAATACTGGTGGTGACCCGACTTGCCTGACCACTCAATTCAAACGGCTCCGTGATGACCTGGAGCAGCTGATCACAGATGGTCTGAACATCGTTGCCCTGATCGACGTCGCCGAGTACCACCGCAAACTCGTCGCCACCAATGCGTGCGACGATATCCGCCTTGCGCAGGCGCGACGTAAGTCGCACCCCCACCAGGCGCAACACTTCGTCTCCCGCACTGTGTCCGTAGGTGTCATTGATCAGTTTGAAACCGTCCAGATCGAGGAACAGCAGCGCCAGGCGGTTGCCAGTGCGGGCGACGCGGTTGATCGCATGCAGCAGCCGGTCCTGCAACAGGACGCGGTTTGGCAACTCTGTGGTGGCATCATAGTGAGCCAGGCGATGAATGCGTTCGGCCGCAAATTTTTCGGCCGAGGTGTCGCTGAATGTACTGACATAGTGCTGCAACTGCTTGTCGTCGCCCCGGACCGCTACCACGGTACGGTTTTCCGGATACACCTCGCCGTCACGGCGGCGACTCCAGAGCTCACCCATCCAGATGCCGCCGGCATTAAGGGCCTCCTGCATCTCTGCCCGCAGACCGGGTGCGTCGCGTCCGGCACTGAGCATGCTTTCGCGCCGGCCCAGCACCTCCGGTTCCTTCCAGCCGGTAATCTTGGTGAAAGCCGCATTGACCTTGCGGATCCGGTGCTCACAATCCGTGATCATGATGCCCTGCGGGCTCTGCTCAAAAACGCTGGCGGCGAGCAGCAGGCCCTGCCGGGAATGCTGCCTGACGATCTCACGGGCGATACGCTTGGCATAGAGCCCGAGTACCGCATGAAGATGGGACTCCTTGATCATCGGCTGGCAGGCGGCCACGACCACCACACCCAGTTTCTCACCCGAGGCCCCGGTCAGCGCGGCCCCGTAGTATCCATCGACGCCCAACTCCGCCAGCCACCTGCATGCGGGATAGGCCAGTGCGGCACCATTGGGGATAAACACCCGATCGTGGGCAAGCACATCGAGACAGGGTGATCCCGCCAGATCATAGGAGAAATTCGCAGCCGGTTTGCCCCGCGACCATACCGCCAGGGTACCGATACCGCTGCGTGCATCGTCTTTACAGGTCGCTACAAAAGCATGCTCCACGCCATAAGCCGACGCCAACAGTGCCACACAGTCATCGAAAAAACGGCCCGCGCCCCCCGCAGAAAGCGCCGCCAGGGCGGCCACGGCATCCAGGGCACGATCGTCCGCCCGCTGCCTGGCCATGTCGCCCGGGGCGCCAAACTCGACCTGAGGATGCCCGGATTTTCTCGGTATCAACTGAATGCGCCGCCTTTCGTTATCTGTTTCATATTAGCTGAGCATCCGCGGGAAAACTGTGAACCGTGTCGAGGCCTGACCAGGGCAACCCCACAGAAAAGCCGAACGCATCACACACGGCCACTACCGGGGCGGCAGCTCAAAGACGCGTCGAAAGCATCAGCAAAGCGGCTCCACCGAGCAATAGAAAAGCGCCGAAGCCCAGACGCATCCGCCAGCGGTAACGCCTCAACAGGCCGAACTCCTCCAGGTTGGAAAGCAGAAAAAAACGCCCATCCTTTGGCTTCGACAGGGCATGCAGCTGGCCGCGTTTAAGATTCTCCGCGTGCTCGCGCCCCGCCTCACGCCTGGCCGCCTGCCGCGCGCGCTCCCACTCGTCGAGGTCGATCTTCCCGTCGCGGTTGCTGTCGAAACGTTCGCGCAGGGTGTCCGGCCGCTGTTTCCATTCGCGCAGCACGGCGCCGGTCAGTTCGCGAAGGGTACTGCCCTGATCACCTGCGCCCAGGGTGCGAAACTGGCCGATGACATACAGGGGATCACCGTCCATGATCACGGCCTCGGTGTAGCGGTAGGGCCCGACCCCGGCGCTGAGGCCATCCAGCACCTTTCCACTGAAATCGACCACCATATCGGCCGTCTTGCCCAGGCTAGGCAGCCGCGTATGTATCGCATGCCCTCCCCAGCTGCCCGCATCCTCCGACCAACTACGCTGGTGCCGCGTCGTTACTTCAGCCCCCTCGGGGTCGATGACGCAGTCTCCTGTTTCATCCCGAAGGCCGAAGATACCGTCGCTGCTGCCGGATTCCACGAGCCGCCAGTCCTTGCCGCTGCGCCGTTCCACTTTGTAGCGATACCAACAGCAGGGAGTGCGTGACAGGGGAGCGACGATGGGCTCACCGTCCATCATCCTGGCCAAACCTATCAGCTCGACATAGCCCTGGTGTGCGGAACGAACACGCGCAGTGGGTACATCCTCGATTTGACGGCTGCGGCGCAGGCCCGAGAACCCCATCACCGCGGCGGCAATGGCAAGTACCGTGACGAACATGAGAACACCGTCCGGCGCATGCGCCAGCCTGTCGAGCCAGTCGGCCATCGGCTACTGGAACAGCGCTGCCATGTTGACGTCAGCCTTCTCCTGGACGGCAAACTCGAGCAGGTGCGCAGGCTGGAAGTTGAGCAGGCGGGCGACGACAAGGTCCGGAAACTGCTCAATACGGACATTGTTGACGTTGACCGAGGCATTGTAGAACTCGCGCCGGTCCGCGATGGCGTTTTCCAGACCCGTTATGCGGGTCTGAAGATGCTGGAAGCTCTCATTTGCCTTCAGGTCGGGATAGGCCTCAGCCACCGCGAAAAGGTTTCCAAGCCCAAGCCGCAGAATGCCTTCGGCCTCTCCGACACCGTCGACATCGTGTGCCTCGCGCGCACTGGCCACCGCGGCTCGCGCACGCATCACCTCTTCCAGCGTCTCGCGCTCGTGCTTCATATACTGCCTGCAGGTCTCTACAAGCTTCGGTAGCTCATCGTGCCGCTGCTTGAGCAGTACGTCTATATTCGACCAGGCCTGACTGACTGCGTGCTTGAGCGCCACCAGGCTGTTATAGATGACAATGGCGTAACCGGTGATGAATACCGCAATCGCAATGAATACCATTGTGCCTACTTCCATTTTCCAAGCTCCTGATGCCTGTTAACGTATGTCCCGACTATAGCGGCAGCACAGCGGGTTGACATGAGCCACATACGTTCTTTCGAGAATCACACACCCACGATCGATCCCGAGGCCTGGCTCGATCCAGATTGCCTGGTGATCGGGGACGTCCACATCGGTGCACACAGCAGTATCTGGCCCGGCGCAGTGGTGCGTGGCGATATCCACCGTATCCGGATCGGCCGCGAAACCAACATCCAGGATAATTCGGTACTGCACAACAGCCACGATGGTCCTTTCATGCCGGGCGGCTCACCATTGATCATAGGCGACCGGGTGACGGTCGGACACAAGGCCATCCTTCACGGCTGCGAGATCCGGGGCGACTGCCTGATCGGGATGGGCGCCATCGTAATGGACAAGGCAGTGATCGAATCGGGCGTGCTGGTCGGTGCGGGAAGCCTGGTCCCGCCGGGCAAGACACTGTCTTCAGGATACCTCTACACAGGCTCCCCCGTGCGCCAGGCACGGCCGCTGACCGATCGCGAAAAGAAGTTTTTCGCCTACTCGGCGGCCTACTACGTGAAGCTTGCGCAGCGTCATCGTAGTGATTTGAGTTAACGGTACACGCACAACGATCGTGGCTTTTTTATTGCGCCTGACGGCGGCCATGTTTTTATGTGCACGGCGACGCATCCGTACAAAACAAACCCGCTCAGCGCAACTCCATCACCTGATCCATAACCAGCCCCTCGGCACTGGCATGCACCGACAGACGCAGGCGGTCGAATGTTTCGGCCTGCAGACGGAAGCCCTGCATCTGCTCGCGCAGCTCCTCGGCCATATCCCGTTCGCCCTGACTGTCGAGCTGTACCGCGGCACTGTCCATCATGTCGCCGAAACGCTGCACCAGCTGGTAGACACCATAGTCAACCGCGAACAGGCGTGGCGGACTCGCGGCCACTGCCGTGAGCAGTGGATTCGCGAGATCGACGGACTCGGCACCCGCAAGCAACAGCAACGCCCTGTCCCTGATCGCCACCTTCATCGGGGGAGTCTGCCCGTCGAGCCCCAGCCCCCGAGGCAGATCGACGAAACTGCCATCGCTGGGAATCTGCACGCTCGCCAACCCAGGATTGAACATTGCCCCTAGGGCGAAGATTCCGCGCGGATCGTCGACCGCTGCCAGGAGCCCGGCACGAACCCTTGTCGGCTGCAGCGTGTGCGGATCCATGGCCAGGTCCTCGAGCTGCAGACTGAATCCCCTGATGCCGGCCGTCATTGGCCCAAGCGCCAGGTTCAGTTGCGGCATAATCGCCTGCAGGCCCGCGGGATCCACCCACTCACAGGAGGAACCAGTCGCAATCACCTCCCGTAACAGGGCGTCGATAGCGTTGCGCAGCTGCGGCAGGTCGATACCGAAACCGAAGGCCAGCAGGCCCCCGTAGGCTGCACCCAGACCGGGAACGGGCGAGGCCAGCTTCTGAAGCTGCGCCGCCACCGGGGCGCTGCTCTCCCAGATCGCCCGTGCGGCGAGGTGTCGCTCATCGGCCGCTGCGACACCGACGACCATACGCGGCATAGCGGCCACCAGCTGCTCCGTCATTTGCATGCAACCGGCCGATACCGGCAATGACTGTGCACCCAGGGCCCGCATCACTTCAGCATTCCTGCCCTGCCCCTTGCCGAGCAGGATGGTCACCAGGTCGTCCAGTCTGATGTAGCCTTCGCCATAACCGGTGAAGCCGTGTCGCTCTATGAGGTCCTCAATTGCACCCGAATCTGCCAGGGCTTCCTGTGGCTGCTCCTGCCCCAGCAACAGGGGTAAATCACGGTCGAACAGGCTGTCAGGCAGCAGACCTGCGATCGCATGGCGCTCGGTGACCGACAGGATCAAGTCGACCTGCCCCAGGTCGATCCTGCGATAGGCCTGGCCGTTGAGCTCACCACGCGCAGCGTCGAATCCCGCGCGAGCCTCAACCCGGTCCAGCATGGCGTTGAGCTTTCCCGCGTCGGCGATCTCCAGGCGCAAAGCGGGCAGTATTCCGATGCCATAGATGACCGACCGCGTTACCGGCTCGATCCCCAGTTCGCGCATCTTGTCAGCGGTATCACGGCCTTCGAACTCGGCAAACAGGGCTTCGAGCACTTCGAACACGCTTTCCGCCTGGCGAGCCATCGGTGCCGCGTCCTCGGAGCTCTCCATCTGTTCACGCACGCGAGCAAATACGGCGCCCTGGGCCGCCAGCTGCGCAGCATAGTGGTTGCCCAGTTTGTCGCGCAGTTTACCCGGCAGGTGCCTGCTGGTCACAAAGGCATAAGGCGTATCGGCGGGCACATGCTGCAAGAGATCAATCCTGGACCGCTCGGCATCATGCGTGCACGCGGCGATCAGTCCGAGCAGCAACAGCATGGCCAGGATACGCATTTTAACGGGGTACATTGGATTCACTCCGGTCTGGGAACAGGGTTGCAGGGATCGGCCGGCATTTTTGCGCGAGGCCAATTGCTGGCGTGCAATTACGTCGCGCGCAGACTTTCGATGACCGGGCCGGTATCCGGCCGGACACCACGCCACAGAAGGAACGACTCCGCGGCCTGCTCCACCAGCATTCCCAGGCCATCCAGCGCGCGCGCGGCACCGTGCGCACGGCCCCACTCGACAAAGGCGGTGGGATCTTTGCCGTAGAGCATATCGTAGGTCCACCCGCCCTGCGCCAGGCAGTCGTCCGGGATCTGTGGAACTTTAGCCGCCAAGCCGGCAGCCGTGCCGTTGATGATCAGATCAAACCGGT
>Ga0316201_10003703_pt1 | contig 11340 bp, 7 predicted proteins | sample CS6wburrow_MG_FD_204516 | JGI IMG/M metagenome (GOLD analysis project Ga0316201, IMG submission 204516) | Coastal sediment microbial communities from Delaware Bay, Delaware, United States - CS-6 worm burrow | ecosystem: Environmental > Aquatic > Marine > Coastal > Sediment | place: USA: Delaware... | reverse complement strand
GAGGGTCTTGAGGCCACCTCTGACGCTCGCCGCCAAAAAACAGATAAGCGGCGAGAGGCCATCTATTCCCTCGAATTTTTGGGGAACTGCATAGTTTCGGGGTCTCCGAAGGGAGTTAAGGGGAGTATTTCTGCCAATGAAGTCCGCCGTTCATCTGGATGCGCACACGGTCGCCGATATCGAATTCCAGCCAGCATCACTCGACATATGGGACGCCAAGTACCGGCTTATCGCGAAAGACGGGACGAAGCTCGACGAGACGATCGACGACACCTACAAGAGAGTCGCGAAAGCGCTCGCGAATGTCGAGCCGGAATCCAAGCAAGAACACTATTTCAACGAATTCCTGTGGGCGCTCCGAAGCGGCGCGATCCCTGCGGGACGCATCATGTCGAACGCCGGTGCGCTGGAGCACAAGCCGGCCACGTCCACGATCAACTGCACGGTATCCGGAACCGTCGGTGATTCGATGGACAACATCCTCAACAAGGTTCACGAAGCCGGCCTGACACTGAAAGCCGGTTGCGGCATCGGCTACGAATTCTCGACACTGCGGCCCAAAGGCGCTTACGTCACCGGCGCATGAGGGTATACTTCCGGGCCCCTGTCATTCATGGATTTCTACTCCAAGATGTGTTTCACGGTGTCGTCGGCGGGCGGCCGCCGCGGCGCGCAGATGGGCACCTTCGATATCGGTCACCCCGACGTCATGGATTTCATTCGCGCCAAGCGCGAGGACGGCCGTCTGAGGCAGTTCAACCTGTCGCTGCTCGTCACCGACGAGTTCATGCAGGCCGTTATCAACGATGATGACTGGAGGCTCGCGTTCCCCGTTACGCAGAAGGAAGTCGGGCAGGACGATCTCGATATCAGCGACAAGAGCCAGTTCGTCTGGCGCGAGTGGCCGGAAGCCGGCAATTACGTGTCCAATCCGGAGGGTCTCGTCGCCTGCAAGATTTACAAGACATTGCCGGCACGGCGCGTGTGGGACGTCATCATGGCGTCGACCTACGATTTCGCCGAGCCCGGGTTCGTGTTGATCGACAAGGTCAACGAAATGAACAACAACTGGTTCTGCGAGAATATTCGCGCAACCAATCCCTGCGGTGAGCAGCCGCTGCCGCCGTATGGTTCCTGCCTGCTGGGTTCCGTCAACCTGACTCGTTTTGTGATCGATTCGTTCACGGAAGACGCGCGCTTCGACTGGGAGGCATTCCGCAAGGTCGTCAAGGTCTTCACGCGGATGCTCGACAATGTCGTCGAAATAAACGGCCTGCCGCTGCCGCAGCAGCGCAACGAGATCCAGCGCAAACGGCGTCACGGCATGGGATTCCTCGGCCTGGGCTCGACGATCACGATGCTGCGCATGAAGTACGGAGACGAGCAGGCCGTGCAGTTTACGGAAGACGTGGCGCGGGAACTGGCGATAGCCGGCTGGCAAGAGGGCCTGGAACTGGCGAAGGAGAAGGGCCCCGCACCCATCATGAGCGAGCAGTTCGAAGTGACGGAAGAGATGCTCGCGCGGCGCCCCGAAATGCGTGGCGACGGATTCCAGCCCGGCGACAAGGTGCCCGGGCGCATTCTGCATGCGCGGTACAGCCACTACATGCAGCGCGTGGCGGCCGAAGCACCGGAACTCGTGAAGGAACTGTCCGAAGTCGGTGCCCGATTCACGCACCATAGCTCGATTGCGCCGACCGGTACGATTTCGTTGTCGCTGGCCAACAATGCCTCGAACGGAATCGAGCCGAGCTTTGCGCATCACTACTTCCGCAACGTGATACGCCAGGGTAAGAAGACCAAGGAAAAGGTCGACGTATTTTCGTTCGAACTGCTTGCGTATCGCGAACTGGTGGACAAGGAAGCGATGCCGCCGGGCGTCCAGGACGCAGAGGCGAGCAACAGTTTGCCCGACTACTTCATCACTGCCGAAGACATATCGCCGACCGAGCATGTCGATATCCAGGCGGCGGCGCAGAAGTGGATCGATTCCTCCATCTCGAAGACGGCCAACGTACCGACAGATTATGCGTACGACGACTTCAAGGACATCTATCTGTATGCCTACAAGCAGGGCCTGAAAGGCTGCACGACGTTCCGGTTCAACCCGGAAGCGTTCCAGGGCGTACTGGTCAAGGAAAAGGATCTGAAGAACACCGTTTACTCGTTTACGCTGGAGGACGGTTCGACGGTCGAACTCAAGGGCGACGAAGAGATCGAGTACGACGGTGAAACGCATACCGCTGCCAATCTCTTTGACGCGCTCAAAGAAGGCTATTACGGAAAATTTTAAAACAGGTTGCAGCGAACAGCATCTGTCGAGGAATGCAGCAAATGAAGATTGAGAAGAAAATCGTCGGTTACGCGGTAAAGAAACCGGAACCCGCAGAAAAGAACGAGCGCCCCGAGCTGCGCCGCGAGGGTGGCGGAGGTAACCGGGCCGAAGTGATTCGGATGCACGAGAAGCTCGAGCGTCCGGAAGTGCTCATCGGATCGACATACAAGGTAAAAACGCCGGTTTCCGATCACGCGATGTACGTCACCGTCAACGACATCATCCTCAATGAGGGCACGGAGCACGAGAAACGCCGGCCGTTCGAGATCTTCATCAATTCCAAGAATCTCGACCATTACCAGTGGATCGTCGCGTTGACGCGGATTATTTCGGCCGTGTTCCGCAAGGGTGGCGACGTCGCGTTTCTCGTCGACGAGCTCAAGGCGGTGTTCGATCCTCGCGGCGGCTACTGGCAGCCCGGCGGCAAGTACATGCCGTCCATTATTGCTGAGCTCGGCTACATCGTCGAAAAGCACCTGATCTCCATCGGGCTGATGGCGAGTGAGGAACTCGATGAAGGCCAGCAGAAGCTGATTGCGGAGAAGCGTGCGGCGTTCGAGGAATCCAGGAAGCAGCAGGACGCCTTCTCCAAGAGCGAATATCCGGAGGGTGCGCAGCTCTGCAACAAGTGCAACACCGCGGCCGTCATCATGATGGACGGGTGTATGACCTGTCTTTCCTGCGGCGACTCCAAGTGCGGCTGAGCTGAGAGGCATTCAGCCGGCACGATGCCGCGTTAAAAAGGCGCAGAAAATGCTCACGTGCGAGTTGTGTACGCTGCGCTTTCCTGCGCCTTTTTGCCTTGCCTCGCACTCGCCTGAATGCCTCTCAGGTATTCCGGGATGAATTCGCGTGGTAAATTCTCGCCGTGACCTTATCGATACCTGATTTTACGAAGACACGAGTCGTCGTGGCCGGCGACGTGATGCTCGATCAGTACCTGTTCGGGGCGACCAGCCGCATTTCGCCGGAGGCGCCCGTGCCCGTCGTGCACGTGCAAAAGACCGACGACCGCCCGGGCGGGGCCGCGAACGTCGCGGTGAACCTTGCATCGCTCGGTGTCAGGACGCGGCTGATCGGCGCGGTCGGCAACGATGCCGCGGCAGATACCCTCGAAAACCTGTTGACGACCCACGGGATCGACTGCGATTTTGCCCGTGTCAGCGATCGTCCGACGATCACAAAGACGCGCGTGCAAAGCCGCGGCCAGCAGCTCATCCGGCTCGACCAGGAAAACGCCGCCGAACTCAGGGACAGCACGCTGGCCGACGCCGTCGGCCAGGCTGCGGCGGGCGCCGGCGCCGTAGTGCTCTCGGACTACGGCAAGGGCGCGTTGACGGACGTCCGGACGATGATCGACCTGTGTCGTAAAGCAGGCGTGCCTGTGCTGGTAGACCCCAAGGGACGCGATTTCGAAAAATACCGCGGTGCGACGCTGTTGACGCCGAACCAGGGCGAATTTGAAGCCGTAGCGGGGTACTGCGCGAGCGATGCCGAACTTGTGGCGCGAGGTTGGCAGATGGTCGAGGATCTCGAGTTGACCGCGCTTCTGGTTACACGCAGCGAGAAGGGAATGATGCTGCTCGAAGCCGGCAACGAACCGCTGTTCCTGTCGACCCAGGCGCGGGAGGTCTACGATGTTACCGGTGCCGGCGATACCGTCATCGCAACGTTGGCCGGAGCGCTGGCCAGCGGCCAGTCGCTCGCCACGGCGTCGGCACTGGCGAACATCGCGGCGGGTCTCGTGGTTCGCAAGATCGGCGTAGCAACGGTGACGCCGGGCGAGATCCAGGTTGCCCTGCACCAGCGCGGTCAGGGCGGCCGAGGCCTCGTCTCCCGGGACGAACTCCTGGTTCTGGTCGGCGAGGCTCGTGCGCGCAAGGAGCGCATCGTCATGACGAACGGCTGCTTCGATATCCTGCATGCCGGTCATGTGGCGTATCTCGAGGAAGCGAAGAGTCTCGGCGACCGGTTGATCGTCGCGGTCAACGACGACGAATCCGTCCGGCGGCTCAAGGGCGAGTCGCGTCCCATCAATGCACTCGAGGATCGCATGCTGGTTTTGGCCGGGCTCGCGGCCGTCGACTGGGTGGTGCCGTTTGCCGACGAAACGCCCGCGGCGTTGATTGCCGCGGTGCTGCCCGACGTGCTGGTCAAGGGGGGCGACTATCGGCCCGAGGAGATCGCGGGTGGCAAGGAAGTTCTTGATAACGGCGGCGAAGTCCGCGTACTGAGCTTCCGCGACGGCCATTCCACCAGCCGCATCATCGACAAGCTCGGCGGCTGAGCGCGCCGGCGCATTGCGGGCACGGCGTGCGATTCTTTTATAACCTGCTGACTTACCTGCTGTACCTGCCGTACGTCGGCTACTGGCTGGTACGCGGAATCACCAACCGCTCCTACCTGCATAAAATCGGCGAGCGCCTCGGGATCGGCTATCCCCGGCTCGATCGCTGCATCTGGATTCACGCGGTCTCCGTCGGCGAAGTCGTGGCGGCCGTCCCTCTGATCCGTGCGCTCGGCAGGCGATATCCCGACCGCCCGCTGCTGGTGACCACGGTTACGCCGACGGGCGCGGCCCGGGTTGCCTCACTGTTCGGTGACGAGGTGTATCACACCTACATCCCGTTCGAGGCGCCGACCATGGTGAACCGCTTCTTCGCGGCGACGAACCCGGAAATTGCGCTGGTCCTCGAAACCGAGATATGGCCGAACCTGTATCGTGGCTGTGGCGTACGGGAGATCCCGCTGGTTCTGGTGAGTGCCCGCATCTCGCCGACGTCGGTGCGCGGCTATCGCCGCCTGCTACCGTTGTTTCGCGAGACCCTGTCGCACGGCATCATCATCGCCGCGCAGAGTGATGCGGATGCGGAGCGTTTCCTGTCTCTGGGTGCCTCGTCCGAGCGCACGCGTGTGACGGGCAATATCAAGTTCGACGTCGAGTTACCGGCGGACCTTGCGGCTCGCGGCCGGGAGCTGCGCGAGGAACTGTTCGGACAGCGGCCGGTCTGGATTGCGGCGAGCACGCACGAGGGTGAGGAAGAAATCGTGCTCGACGCGCAGCGAAAGCTGTTGCAGGTCATGCCCGAGCTGTTGCTCGTTCTTGTGCCAAGACACCCGCAGCGATTTGCGGGTGTGCGCGACATGGTCGCCAGGCAGCGGATGAGTGTTGTAGCGCGAACCGATGGCGTGCCTTGCAGGGCGTCCACGCAGGTGTTCCTCGGCGATACGATGGGTGAACTGACCCTTTTCTATGCGGCCAGCGACGTGGCCTTCGTTGGCGGAAGTCTCGTGCCCATCGGCGGACACAACCTGCTCGAGCCCGCGGCGCTCGGCCTGCCACTCGTGAGCGGGACGCACGTGTTCAACGCGCAGGAAATTGCGGACATGTTCGTCGACAAGGGCGCCTGCAAGCTGGTGCAGGATTCAGCCGAACTCGCCGCCGAAATCGGCCGGCTGCTGTCCGATGCCGACACGGCTTCTCGTCAGGGCGATGCGGGCCGCGAGATCCTCGAGCGCAACAGGGGCGCGCTGGCCCGCCTGTTGGCGATGATCGAGCCGCTCATGGACTGAGCGCTTACTCCGTCTCTTTCTCCGCTTCCTTGCGGGCTTCTTCGGCGAACTGGTCCTCCGGCGGCTTGCGCGGCACGAGGAACGGTTCGAGATTCTCGAGATCCTGCACCTGCAAGGTCCCTGCGGCCTGCTTGAGGCGCATGAAATTCAAAAGGTAGTCGTAGCGCGCCTGGTAGTAATTGGTGATCGACTGGTAGAGGGATCGCTGCGAGAGCAATACGTCCACGATGGTGCGCGTGCCGACATCGAAACCGGCCTGGGTCGCATCGAGCGCCGTCCGCGACGAGGCAACGGCCTGCTGCAGCGCCTGAACACGGCTGATTTCCGCCAGAACACCCAGGTAGGAGTCTCGTGTCTGCCGGTCCGTCTCGCGCGTGACTCGCTGCAGTTGCTCGCGCGCCGCACGGTGCAGGTAGATGGCTTCCTTTACGCGCGACGACGTCGTGCCGCCGGAAAAAATCGGCAGGTTGAACTGGATGCCGATGCTGTCGCGCCTGAAGTCGCTATCCGCGGGCAGCGCTCCGAAGCCGTTGAAGTTGTCCTGGTCCTGTTTCGAGTCCGTCGAGCCGACATTGGCCACAAGATCGACGGTCGGGTAATGCCCATTGCGGCGGAAGGAGATCTCGTCGCGAGCAAGCGCTTCGTCCAGGCGACTCGATACGAGCGCGAGATTCTGGCTCATTGCGAGATCGAGCCAGGCTTGCTCGCTCGCCGGGTCGGGCACCTTGAGTGGCACATTTTCGACGGGCGCAGCGAGTTCATTGATATAAGAGCCCGTGATTTCGCTCAACAGGTAGCGCGCCGTCGCGAGTGACCGCTTGGCGGCAATCTCATTGGCGACTGCCTGGTCGTATGCTGCCTGCGATTCCTGAACGTCGGTAATCGCGATGAGTCCGACCTCGAAACGCTGCTTTGCCTGCTCCAGCTGGCGCGCAATCGCGTTGCGGTCCGCATGGATTGCGAGCAGCCGGTCCTCGGCGCCGAGCACGTTGAAATACGCTTCGGTCACGCGCACGATCAGGTCCTGCTGGGCCGCTTCGCGATCGGCCTCGGCTCTTGCGACGACCTTGTCCGCCTGCCTGAGTCCGACAATCTGGTCCCAGCGAAACAGCGTCTGGCGCAGGCTGAAATTCCAGCGCGTCGTTTCATCCTCGACCTCGGTCTGGAAGGAGAACGGTACGACGACGAAGTTGCCTGACCCGTCCGGTTGCTCGATAACCGTGTTCTGGACGCCCGACCCCGACGAATTGGTCTTCGTCCAGTCGGCGCCGAACCCGATTTGCGGCAACAACACGCCTCGCGCCTGCGGCTCCGCTTCCAGCGCCGCGAGCCGGCGCGCCTCGGCCTCGTGGATTCGCGGATCGCTCTGCAATGCCTGCTGGTAGATTTCCAGTAGCGTAGCCGCCTGGGCGGGCACGGATGCCGCGAGCACCGCGGCAGAAATCAGTAATGCCTTGAAAGTCATTGATCTTTTCATACGTTTTTATTCCACGAGATCCGGGGCGGAGCTAAATGCAGGTGTTATAGTCTACTATATCACTAAATCAGTTAGTATAATCAACGTTTCTACGCTGTCCGACGCCTGCGGAGGGCCGAAGTTCGCCCGTAATGCTAAATCGCCGTTGCTACAACATAGATGCAGCATACGCGGAAGTGGTTTCTCCCGGGCGCAAATCGTTGCCGTCTTCAGAAAACGAATTGCGGTGGCAACGTACCATGAACGAGCGGGCCTACACGCGTTTCGAACAGGGATTCGCTCTTCCAGTCAGTGTCACCGGTTCGGCGGACGAGGCGCGCGTCCATGATCGGCGGCGACCCGACGACGACGAACAGGCGACCCCCAGGCCGCAAGGCATCCACGAAGCGCGGGTCGAAAGTCTCTATCGACCCGGTCACGGCAATTGCATCGAAGTGGTCGCCAGGCAATTCACGAGTCGCATCCATGGTCCGCAGCTCGACGTTCTCGAGGCCGGCGCCGGCGAGTTTGCGCGCGGCGTCGCGAACAAAATCGTCGTAGATATCGATGCTCGTCACCGTGCCGGCCAGTTTCGCAAGACAGGCTGTGAGGAAGCCACTGCCTGTGCCGATTTCAAGCACGTTATCGTCCTTGCAGAGCTCGAGCGCCTGCAACACCCGGCCTTCGACCGTCGGCGTCATCATGAACTCGCCATGGCCGAGCGGAATCTCCGTGTCGGCGAAGGCCATTGACTGGTAGGCACCGGGCACGAAATCTTCGCGGGGCAGCGCCGACAATACGTCGAGAACGGTCGGATCCAGGACCGTCCACGCCCGGACCTGCTGGTCAATCATTTGTCGTCGTGCAAAATCGATATTCATGCTTCAGCCATTTACCGGGATTTCCGGGCCCTTTAGTGTCGCCGCGCCGCCGAATTATGGTGAATCAAGGCAGTCGGCCTCAGCCACTGGGATATGCTTACAGATGCCTAATATTAAGGCGCTTTAAAGCTCGAAGCCGCGCCTGACGCGACGGCGCTCGAGCGGCTAATAATAACAAATGATCAATGAGCGGCATCACATCCGGCACAATCTAACTGTATCTGCAACTTCGTCGCAGGCGGTACTTGCAGCAGTGGCTCCCAGCCCTGATATTGGCGCCTGAATGGACTCCATGACCCTAATTCTGGTCGCATTGTCGTTTTTGCTGGCAGCGGCGGCTGTTGCGATTATCGTCGTGGTGTTCGGGTGGCGACGGCTGAAGGCGAGGGTCCGGAGACTCCGTGAGGAACTGGTGGAGGTGTCAGCCGATGCCTCGGTCGGCCACCGGCTTAGTATCGGCGAGCACCGCGATGTGGCGGACCTCGCAGAATTGGCGGCCACCATCAACCGGCTATTCGATGCGTTGGGAGAGCGTGATCAGAAGCTCCAGGGCCGGGACCGCCTGTTCCGGGATTTCGCGCGAACGCTCCCGGAAATCGTGCTGATACACGACGAGAAGATTCTGCTCGCCAACGATTCGGCGGCCGCGCTGGTCGGGCTGGAGGCCGCGCAACTCGTCGGCCGCGATGTCGTGGATCTCGTGAAACCCGCCTATCGGGCGCTTTTTCGCAAGTCCATGACGCGCCGACTGGAGGGGCAGGAGGCGCCCCGGCGGCTGGAGATTCAGCTCATCAACGGCGAGCGGGCCGGGCTCTGGGTCGAGGCGGAGAGCGCCACGATCGAATTTCACGGGCGTCCCGCAATTCTCACGGTGGCGCGGGACGTGAGCCATCGCAAGAGCCTGGAGGTTTCCCTGTCGCGCAACAAGCGGCAGGCGCAATTCACGCTCGAGTCAATTGGCGAAGGCGTCATCACCACGGACAACGACGGGCACATCGATTACATGAACCGGGCCGCCGAGACATTGGTTGGCACCAGCCGCGACGACGCCGCGGGACACAGCATCAGCGAATTGTTCACGCTCGTGGATGATTCGGACCGGCGTCCGCTGGGAGACCCCGTCGAGCGGTGCCTGGCGATGCGCCGCCGTGTCAACATGGGGCGGCACGCGGTCATGGTAATCCAGGATGGCGAGCAGGAGCATTCGGTCGAACTGTCGGCATCGCCGATTCGCGGTCCCGGTGACAGCATCTCGGGGTCCGTCGTCGTGTTTCACGATGTCGGCGAGTTGCGGGGACTTACTCGCAAGATGAGCTACCAGGCCACGCATGATCCGCTGACCGGGCTCATCAACCGCCGTGAATTCGAGCGCCGTCTGGACGAGGCCATGGACGCGGCACATGCAGAAGAAGCCGTGCACATGTTGTTTTACATGGACCTCGATCGCTTCAAGGCGGTCAACGACAGCTGCGGCCACCTTGCCGGGGACAATATGCTTCGCGAGGTTGCGACGCTCATCAAGGAGCAGGTGCGAGACTCGGACTACGTCGGGCGCCTCGGCGGCGATGAATTCGGCGCATTGCTGATCGGCTGTCCAATCGACAAGGCGCGGCAGATCGCGACGGATATTTGCAATGCCGTCGCCGACTACCGGTTCGTCTGGAAAGACAAGATTTTCAATATCGGCATTTCAATCGGCCTCGTCGAAATCAGCCACATCAGCGGCACGGTACAGGACGTGATGAGCGCCGCCGATTCCGCATGCTATGTCGCCAAGCAGGAAGGACGTGGCAAGGTACACATCTACTCGGCCCGGGACGAGGCCGTCGCACGCGAGCGAGGCGATATTCGCTGGCTGCGGGAATTGCAGACAGCGCTGCACGACGGTTCATTCGAGCTGGCGGTGCAGCCGATCATCGCGATGAGCCGCGGCGTCGACTCCGGACCGGCCGTCGAGGTACTCATCAGGCTGCCGGGCCGCGGCAGCGAGTCGGATACGGCGGACTTCCTGCGACCGGCGCAGCGCTACCAGCTCATGCCGCAGATCGATCGCTGGGTCGTCAAGACCACGCTGACTGCGATCGCAAGCGGTGAGCTGAAGGTCGCCGGCCACCGCAGCTGTGCCGTCAACCTCTCCGGGCAGACCATCGCGGACGACGGTTTCCTGGGATTCGTCGTCGAGGCGCTGGATCGGACCGGTGTCGCACCATCGATGATCTGTTTCGAGGTCACCGAGAGAGCGATTCTGGACAACGTGAAGCAGGCACAGCGATTCATCGAGGTGCTTCATGGCATCGGCTGCGAGTTTTCGCTCGATGATTTCGGCAGTGGCATGGGTTCGTTTTCCAGCCTCAAGCACCTGCCGGTCGACTACCTGAAGATCGACGGGATGTACACGCACAACGTGCAGACCGACGAAGTGAACCAGGAGATGGTCGCGGCTATGATCAAGCTGGCCCGCACCATGGAGTTCCGCGTCGTTGCAGAGCAGGTCGAACGCCAGGAAGACTTCGACTGGCTGCGGGACATCGGTGTCGATTACGTGCAGGGCTACTTCGTAGACCGGCCGGTGAATCTCGGCTCGATGACAACCGGCGCCTACCGCACCCTCAATACGTAGATACGCAGTCGCGGTTATTTGAGCGGATCTCGAACCGCGAGATTCGTGCGCCTACAGGGTCATCGAGATCGGCAACCAATAAAAAAGGCCACCCGGCATGCGCCGGGCGGCCTCCTGTACCCGTTCCTGCCGGCGATCAGCCGAGCAGCGGAACCATCAGCAATGCAACGATGTTGATGATCTTGATCAGTGGGTTGATGGCGGGGCCCGCCGTATCCTTGTACGGATCGCCGACGGTGTCGCCGGTGACGGCCGCTTTATGCGCGTCCGATCCCTTGCCACCGCAATTGCCGTCTTCGATGTACTTCTTGGCGTTGTCCCAGGCACCGCCACCAGCCGTCATCGAGATGGCGACGAACAGGCCGGTAATGATGGTGCCGAGCAGCAATCCGCCGAGCGCCTTGGGCCCGAGCAACAGCCCGACCGCAAGCGGCACGAGGATCGGCAGCAGCGACGGTACGATCATCTCCTTGAT
>Ga0316201_10003702_pt1 | contig 11342 bp, 11 predicted proteins | sample CS6wburrow_MG_FD_204516 | JGI IMG/M metagenome (GOLD analysis project Ga0316201, IMG submission 204516) | Coastal sediment microbial communities from Delaware Bay, Delaware, United States - CS-6 worm burrow | ecosystem: Environmental > Aquatic > Marine > Coastal > Sediment | place: USA... | reverse complement strand
CCCGGCGCCATGGCTTCAGGTAATTCCTCTCCGCACTGTTGGCACACGGACGTTGGCCAAATATGAATATGCTCAAAACAGTGCGCGCAACAGGCCTGTGTTTGATCTCCGGCATCCAGAGGCTGCTGGCAAAACAGACAGGCCGGAGGAAACAGCAGATCACGCAGGCCGTTAACCAGCAGGCCTGATTTGGTTGACAGCTCGCTCATGCTACCCAGCATGCCGGATATGCCAGATTCCCGCAATTGGTTTCCAGCCACTCCCGATCATCGGCGCAGGCGCTTTGCCGCCTCCAGGCGGCAGGGCGTATTTATCCATCTCGGTGGAGAGAGCCTGATCAATTTCGCCAGCAACGATTATCTGGGCCTGAGTTTTCATGAAGCAGTCTGCATGGGTGCCAAGGGTGCGCTCGATGAAGCTGTTGGTAGTGGCGCATCACGTCTGGTGTCAGGGGATGATCCGATGCTGCACCGGCTTGAAGAGAAACTGGCCGCATGGAAAGGTTATGAGGCCTGCCTGATTGCCGGTTCCGGCATGCTGGCCAATATCGGGCTGCTGCAGGCGCTGGCGGATCGCCACACACACACATTTTCCGACAAACTGAATCACGCATCACTGGTGGATGGCGTGCGCCTCTCCGGAGCCAAAGCGCATCGTTATGCCCATCTGGATTACACACAGATTGAATCGCTGCTGCATCAACACAAAGCCGCAAAACGTATTATCGTCTCCGACGGTATCTTCAGTATGGACGGGGACGCTGCCGATAGCTCAACCTTGCTGAACCTTGCTGAAGCATGCGACACGCTGCTGGTGATTGATGATGCCCACGGCATCGGCGTGATCGGCCCGGAAGGCAAGGGCATCACCGCAAAAGATGGCATAGCCGGTCATTCGCGCCTGATCGAGGTCGGTACCTTCGGCAAGGCGTTCGGCTCATACGGTGCATTTATTCTCGGCACCCGCGAATTGATCGAGGCTTTGAGGCAGAGGCAACGCACCGTGATTTACTCCACCGCACTGCCCGTTGCGATGATTGCTGCTGCGGAAACTGCACTGGCGCTGATCCAGCGCGGTGATGAATTGCAACAGTTGAACCGTAACCTGAAACTGTTCAAGGAACAGACTGCAGGGTCAGGGTTTATGGCCTCCGACAGCCCGATTCAGCCGCTGGTGATCGGCTCCGATGAACAGGCTTTGGAGATGGCAGCCGCGCTGCGCGAAAACGGTTTTTTCGTGCCTGCCATTCGCCCGCCGACCGTGCCCGAAGGTACGGCGCGGCTGCGTTTTACCATCAGTGCAGCCCATAGCACGGAGCAGATTGAAACATTAACGACCTGCCTGCGAGGCTTGCTGTGAGTTACCCCATTGTTTTCCTGCACGGCTGGGCGCAATCGCGTCAGATCTGGTGCAATCAGTTTGAGACATTCGCTGATGCACTGTTCCTGAACCTGCCGGGTCATGGCGGGGCAGCTGATGCTCCTGCCAATGCGTGGGTCGATGCAATCGTCGCCCAACTGCCCGATGAACCGTGCCATCTGGTCGGCTGGTCGCTCGGCGGTATGCTGGCCATGCAGATCGCTGCAGCTCACCCCGCACGTATCGCAGCACTGACACTGGTATCCACGACACCGCAATTCCGGGCCATCAACGATTGGCCTTTTGGCAGCAGTGATGAAGTATTTCATGGTTTCAGGGAAGCAGTCACATCCGCATCCCCCAAAACACTGAGCCGCTTCTTTGCCCTGATGCTGCATGGTGATGGTTTAAATCGCAGCGAATACAACCAGCTGGCCAAGTCGGCAGTGGATCGGGAAAACAGGGTGAGTGAGATGGGGCTGAAAGGCGGGCTTGAACTGCTGGAGCAGCTCGACCTGCGTGAACTGGTCAAAAGCATCAGGCAGCCAACACTGCTGATACATGGTGAAGCTGATGCCATCGTGCCGTTTGAAGCAGGAGTCTGGCTTGATAAGCAGCTGCCTGAGAACCGACAACTGTTTTTACCCGCATGCGGCCATGCGCCTTTCTTAACACGGGCCAAACAATTTAATTCAACTTTACTCTCATGGTGGCATTCACAGTGAAATCATCACATATCCAGATCAGCCAGGTAAAACGCTCCTTCTCTTCGGCATCCGACAGTTATGACGAACATGCCGTATTACAACGCGAAATCGGTGATCGGCTGCTTGGCCACCTCGACTTCACCAAACTGGAGCCGAAACGCATTCTCGATATTGGCTGCGGTACCGGTTATTTCACACGGCTGCTACGCGGTAAATACAAAAAAGCTGATATTACCGCTCTCGATCTCTCTGAATCCATGGTGACAACTACGCGCAAGGGGCATGCCCGTCGTCTGCCCTGGCATGGCAAACATCACCATGCGACAGGTAATGCCGCTTCATTACCGTTCAGGTCCGGTTCATTTGATCTGGTCTGCTCTAATCTCGCCATGCAGTGGGTGCCGGAACCTGAGTTGATGCTCAAAGAGATGCGCCGCGTACTGGCTCCCGGTGGTTTGATTCTTTTCTCCACCTTTGGTCGCCGTACCCTGATTGAGCTCAGGCAGGCGCTAGCAGAAATCGATCAGAACAATGCAGGCCACGTATTGCCGTTTCCCGATGTCATGAGTCTGGGTGATGCAGTCACCAAACTGGCCGTAGAAACACCGGTAACTGATGCTGACCTGTTTACGCTGACCTATCCGGACACCATCTCTCTGGTGCGCGAACTCAAAGGATTGGGTGCATCGGCTTCTGCCATTCGAGGTCGCAAAAGTGGCCTCTACGGGCGCGCCCTGATCAGACAGCTGGATGAGAAATACCGGGAAAAATATGCAGGTCAAGATGGACGGGTCAGTGCAACGTTCGAAGCGCTCTATGCGCAGGCCTGGTATAAAGAGGAAGGTTTCGAACACCGCGACGGCATCATTCCGATTCGTGCGGATGGAGATTTGAATATCAATGGCATCTAAAGTTTTCATCACCGCTACGGACACTGATGCAGGCAAGACGTGGGTGACGGCTTCTGCTGTCCGTTCGTTATTATCACAAAATGAGATTGTCCGGGCACTGAAACCGGTTGCATGCGGCCTGAACAATGCTGGGCAGAACGAAGACATTCAGGTTCTGCTTTCAGCTCAGGATTTGCAAAACCCGAATAACATCTGTCTGTACCGGTTCGAAAAACCGGCTGCTCCATCACAGGCCGGAGACGCGGAAGGCAAACAGGTTGACCCGCATGAGTTAGTGGGGTGGTGTGAAGAAAAGTCTTCCGATGTGGAAATCACTCTGATCGAAGGCGTAGGCGGCCTGATGGTGCCGATCACCTACAACTGGTTAGTCAGCGACTGGATACAGGCCATGCCCGATGCCGAAGTCTGGCTTGTGGTAGGCTGCAAACTCGGCGCAATCAACCAAACCCTGCTTTCATTAGATAAGTTAAAACAGATGGGGCGCGCTCCAACCCGTATCTTCTTCAATGCCACCAAGCCAGAGCAAAACGATTGGGTCGCATCGACCCGAAAAGCTGTTGAACCGTTCCTGAATCAGGCTTCTTGTACCATTCACTGTCTGAAATTTGGGGAACCCGCGAACCTGATCGCTTAAACACCAGATAAATTCAATTATTATAGCCAGTTCTTCTTCGAATAATCACCGCGCAACAGACGTTGCATGCTGATCGCGGCAATCTGGCGGCCCCACTTAAACTCTTTGTAGAGCTTTAGAAAAGACCAGATATCGCGCATCACCTTGATGCGATCACCCATCGGCATGGCGGCCAGTGCCTTGGGAAAGTCTGCTTCATGCGGTTTGGCAAAGGCAATCTGCAGTGGGTTCCACTGATCGGTCGTGCGCCGTACTTCCGAGGCGATATTCTGCCGATAAATCTCCTGTACAGGACGATTGCGCAGCATCGCATCGACTACCGATTCACCTGCAATGGCACCGGAGTGCAGGGCACAACTCATGCCCTCGCCAATCATATTCAGAAAACCGGTTGCCTGGCCTGTGATCAGCACACGTCCTTTGCCAAAGACATAACGGTTAATCAATGAGGGGCCGAAGTTTTCAGAGCAGCCTTCATGATCATCATCGGCAGGTTTCAGACGAACGCCATGTTTCTCTTCAAAGTATTTGGCCACATAAAGATGGCGATCATGGAACTTCTCACCCACCTTATAACCCACGCCGACAATCTGGCGATTATCACGGGCATGGCTCCAGGTATAATGACCCAGATCCGGATGAAACCAGAAATGGAAATACTCTTCATCAAGCGGGCAATCGATAATTTCATGGAATTTCTGACCGACAAAAAACATCGGTATCTGCTTATGATAATCGGGATACAGAGAACGCAATACCGGTGATACGGGCCCGTCCGCACCAATCAGATAACGGGCCTTCAGATCAAATGCCTGACCACCGCGTTTGCGGGCTGTCACCACAACATGGTCATCAAACTGGGTCTGGGCAAGGAAGGAGGTATCATCCATCACATCTGCTCTACTCTGCTCAATCGCCCAGTGATCGGCATATTTGCGATGCAGATGTGGTGTGGTGCCGCCAAAGAAATCCATCGACATGGAAACCATACTGGGGAAATGAAAGGTCACACCCCGGCAGGCCGTGGGTTCATGCAGAACCCGGCTCGGCAATGGTCCGAAATTCTCAAGCAGGAAGCGATGGCCGCGCGGCGACAAAATGCCACTGCAAATCTTGTGGCGAGGCAGCACCTGTTTTTCCAGAATCACCGTTTCCAGACCGGCATCCACCAGCCGTTTGGCAGCAGCAGCAGCAGCCAGACTTGCACCAACAATGACGACATCAACACTACGCATCTGTTACAGAACTCCTGTTAATATGCATTCGAACTTCATCCGATCAACTCACTCACATGCAACACCGGTTTACCCGTGATCTCTGCCAGCATGGTTTTATCCGCCATGTTTTCAACAATAATTCGCTCAAAGCTGCGCCCCTGGATCATCCACTGCACCTGCTTTGTCACATCGAAGGATTGCAGGTCCACACTCCTGGAGCCAATACCTGTCGACACGGCCATGCGATTAAGATCGAGATTCATACTACAGCCTGTTGAGCGCCTTAGCTCCGTGTAATGCTCCACCCGCAGGCAGTGATTAGCGTGGAAATGGGATGCCTCAATAATATACAAATCATCGACACGTAAATGCTGCAACAGCGCAGGTTCACAACTCATGGAAAAATAGTCAGCCACAGCTTCATCACACGTTGATTCTGTTTTGGCCAACGGCGTCTTTTGCAGGGCTGTGGCTATCATTGCACTCAGATCAATCTTTTCAGGGCAGAGAAGATCGCAGGCTCCGCACTGGATACATGCTGATAACTGCTCAGTCATATCAGCCACATCCGCACCATGTTGCATGGCCTTGGCATAACCCTGTGGGCTGAAGCGGACATCACGCCGCTGTAACCACATCGGACAGGAAAGCAGACATAAAGAACAGCCGTAACAATCAGAGAAACTTGGCATCAGGAGAGGGCCGCCATCAGAAAATCACGTCACGATTCAAGATCATGGCAGGATCGACCTTCTGTTTCAGCTTCAGATGCTTTTCAACCACGGCGTCACCGAGTGCTCTGCGAATATAGCCTTTCATCATACCGCCAAAGCGGTAATAACTGGTTTCAAGTTCAACCCCGACATCATAAATCTCATTTTTGAACGACTGTAAGGTATCGCGGCTATATTCCACCCCGTTATACATCGGCTCAAACTCACAACCATAAGCCCAACCTGTTGCATCGGATGGAATACTGGAGAGCTCATAATGCGCACGATGCTCATCACGCAAGCGAATACCGACACAATAGAGTGTGTAATAGGGGAAATACTTTCGACATACGGCATTGCCGCGTTCAACGGCTTCAATAAATTTATCTCTGTTGGTGGCCAGATCGGGAATCACCATATGCCGATCACCCCAGTGTTTCCATACTGCACGTGAGAATACGACGCTACGATCAAGCATTTTGTCTCCCTGCATGTGATGCTTTGGCTGCAGGTCAGGAAACAGTTCGCGTTTGCGGCGTAACAGAAACAGCGCCTCTTTCCACTTCCATGGCCGCCATGAAAATGCTGCGGCCAGACGCAGGCCAAACATCAGTTCACCAAACCCGCGCAGCTTCGGTTTCACCTGAGCAAGGAATTCGGCTTCGCGTTCATCCGAATCAAAAGCCACCAGCAACGTAATGGCAGAATCCATCATGGTCAAAATACCCGTGTAATCACAGGTTTGTGAGACATCCAGCATTAACAGATCTTCAACACATGGCTTGAGCGAAGCATAATAAAAATAGTGCATGCGCAGTGGCGTATAGGGGCGAATGCTCAAGGTGACCTCAATAATGATACCGAACTGGCCATAACCAAAAATGATACGCTCAAACAGTTCGGGATTTTCATCATCGGAGCACTCGACAATCTCACCGGTGGGTGTGACGACGAGTAGAGAGATTGCCTGATCCGCACTACAGCCAAACCTGGATGAATTCACATCAATGCCGCCCACACCCAGCGTACCACCGACCGATGAGCTCAAATTCAGCGGTGCTGAGAGATAATCCAGACCATCCCGGCGCAGCACTTCGGCCAGATGACACCAGAAGATGCCTGCCTCTGTGCGCACAGTCAGCAACTGTTTATCGACATGCAGAACACGACTCATACCTGTCATATCCAGCAGTACGCCGCCAAAAGCCACCGACTCTCCTTCCGTGGTCAAACCACCACCGCGAACCGTGACCGGCACAGCAAACTGCTGTGCTGCTTTCATCAAAGCGGCGACCTGCTCTGCAGATCCGGCCACTACGACACCATGCGGCATACCATAAGCCAAACCACCGGCATCGGTGACATAGATACCGGTATCGACACGACGCTCCCGAATCTCAATACCCTGCTGTTTCACTGCCAAGACAAATTCAGGCCACTGCTCGCCCATCCAGCGTGACGGGTTGGTCTGCTGTCGTGGTATACCAATCAATGCGTCCGGTGCAACCGGATCGGCAGGCAAGCTGCTCAGTGCAGCAGTTTCAGCTAAGTTTAATTCAATCACTGATGTAAAACCTTCTTATACATATTTACTGACCTGTTGTAATAGCACCCTGCCAGCCGAAGCTCAGAAGCAGTGCAAGCATCGGAGCACCGGAAGCTATTTTTCCCTCGCCCAGCATCTGTAGTGCCCGCCCTCTGGATACCCAGAAGCTACGGATATCCTCCTGCTCGTGATCGCAGCCTCCGCCTACACTGACGGGGCTGTGTTTATCCACCAAACCGAGAAACAGGTCAATGCGTTCGGAACAGGCACCTGGTGTGGTGTAATATCGGCCCAGAAACTGCGTTTTATAGGGAATAAAACCAGCCTCCTCTTGTGACTCGCGGATTACAGCCTCTTCAGCGGTTTCACCTTCATCGATGATACCAGCCACAATTTCAACCAGCCACGGATTGTCATCTCGTGCTGCAGGACCAATACGGAACTGTTCGAGCAGCAGCACTTCATCAGCCTTCGGATCATAAAGCAGCAGCGCTGCAGCATCACCGCGCTCCATGTTTTCCCTTTTGATTGAGAGTTCTCCTCCGTCGAATCGTTCATGTTCAACGGTGTATTCATCCATGGCAAAAAAGCCCTGATAGACTCTCTCTTTTTGCTTAATCTTAAAATCCATGGCTGACCTCCGCATTCAGACTTGACGCATCATACAATTTTTACCTGAGAATAACTGCATGGAAGCAGTTTAATCTCGGCGCAGAAACAAAAGTGATATTTTTCTTCTGCGCGCAATCATTGGCATATAAATGCCCATGGTTGCTGACCCGTCCATGGCCCACATAAATACTCTGCTTTGTCAGAGTATTCTTAAATGCTACAGTAAGCCGCATGAAGATACTGGTGGTAGAAGACGAAGAACGCGTAGCCCACTTTATTCAGAAGGGTCTGAAGGAAGAGGGGCATGCAGTGGATGTCTCATATGACGGCGAAGACGGTGAGTTCTTAGCCGAGGTGAATGATTATGACCTGATCATTCTCGATCTAATGTTGCCCAAGAAAAATGGCATCGTTGTATGCCGCGAACTGCGCGCTTCCGGTGTGGCAACACCTGTATTGATGCTGACTGCACGTGATTCAGTGGAAGACAAGGTGCGCGGTCTCGATGCCGGTGCTGATGATTATCTGCCCAAACCGTTTGCTTTTGAAGAGCTTCTGGCTCGCGTACGCGCACTGCTGCGCCGTCAGTCCGACAGTAAATCACCAATCCTTTCCATTGCCGATCTGGAGCTCGATCCGATCAGCCGTCGCGTCACCCGCAACGGTAAAGCCATCCGTTTAACTACCAAAGAGTATGCATTGCTGGAATATCTGATGCGCAACCCGGGAAAAGTACTCTCGCGCACTTTGATCGGTGAACATGTCTGGGATATGAATTTCGATCCGGAAAGTAATGTGATTGATGTATATGTCAGTCACCTGCGTGCCAAAATTGATAAAGGCTACGAGATAGCCCTGCTGCATACCCTGCGCGGTCAGGGTTACCTGCTCAGCGATGATTCGCCTCCGGCCTGACGCGCATGGCCTTTTTCCATGTTAACCGGAGTCTCAACTGACTCTTAACCCGTTCAGCATCATCAATTCTATCCGCTCCAACCTGTTTCGTACCTTTCGCGGCAGGCTGGCTCTCTTATACATCGGTCTGGAACTGGCCATCCTGCTGTTTGCTGCAGCTGTGCTTTATACTGCCCTGTCCAATCGTGTGTATTACGAGGTGGATGAACAGATGATGAGCCAGTCCACATCCCTGGCCAATGAACTGGAAAGTTCGCCATTTTACTTCTGGTCCGGACATCTCAGCAGCTTTGCCAACCATTACCCCGGTGCCGTGCAACTGATCGGTGCCAATGGCCTGATTCTGTTTCGCTCCGACCGCTCCCTGATCGATAAAGGCGGCAACGATGTAAGCCGCGCACTCGGTCAGGCATTTCGAACCGGTACCCCGTCATTCGCATCCACTGAATCACTGCTGAACAAAGACAATGTACGCGTGATTGCATTTCCGATTCATCGGGCTGACCGCATTGTTGCCACCCTGATCCTCGGCCACAGCACAGGTGATATTCAGGCAGTATTCAATCTGCTGTATATTCTCGGTGGTATTCTCGGTGCAGTATCCATCTTCATCAGTGCCGCAGCCGGCTATTACATGGCCAAGCGCGCGCTGGAGCCTATCCAGGAGATCACTTCAACTGCCCGCGGCGTTGCTGCAGGGGATCTCACCAGACGCCTGAAGTCCGAATCACAGGATAAAGAAATTCGGGTACTGGTTCGGGTATTGAACAAGATGTTTGCCGACCTGGAAGCCAGTTTCCAGGGGCAGAAACGTTTTACAGCCGATGCATCACATGAATTACGCCTGCCACTCACCATCCTTAAAGGCGAAATCGAAGTGGCGCTGCGTCACCCTCGTACAGAAGAGGAATACCAGCAGATACTGCGTCAGCAGCTGGGAACCATTGATCGTATTCAGCAGATTGTGAACGATCTGCTCACGCTTGCCCGTGCAGATGCAGGACAGCTGGAAATGGTGCAGTCACCGGTTGATCTCTCCCTGTTGTTGCAGGAAGTAGGGCAACAGCACCTGATCCTGTTCGATAGCCATAATGTGGCCCTGAATATGGAAATTGAAGATGATCTGGAGATTATGGGCGAAGCAAGCCAGATCGAGCGCACCGTGATGAACCTGCTCTCCAACGCCTTTAAACATGCGCCCGAGCACTCCACAATTAACTTGTCCGGTCAGGCCATGGATGGTTCAGCCATCATCAGCATCTCCGACGAAGGGGCAGGCATTGCAAAAGAGCAGCAGGAACATCTGTTCGATCGTTTCTTTCGTGCTGATGATGCCCGCTGCCGCAAAGAGGGAGAGGGTGCAGGGCTTGGTCTTGCCATCTGCAAACGTATTGTGGATGCCCACGACGGAGATATATGGGTCGTGAGCAAGCTGGGTGAAGGAGCCACTTTCTTTATTCGCTTGCCGCTAGCTGGAGCCGATCCGGCTCTGAAAAAACGTCTGGATAATATTCTTCTCGATGAACCCGAATCCAAGGATGGTCTGTAAAACGCACCCCTGAAAGACTTAGCGTTTGGTAATGATTATTTGCCTGCCCAGATAACTCTGCGGCCCTGGATGATAAAACCTTCTTCAACCATGCGCTTCAGGGTAGCTGGATAGATCTTATGTTCCTCGATCTGGATTCGGGCATGCAGTGAATCACGCGTATCATCATCAAACACCGGCACAATGGCCTGAGCAAGAATTTCGCCGCCATCGAGTACTTCATCAACAAGGTGAACTGTGCAACCAGATGCCTTTACGCCATATTCAAGCGCATCTTCAACCGCCTTCGCCCCTGCAAAAGCGGGTAGAATAGACGGATGAATATTGATGATGCGGCCGCGAAAACGACGCACAAAAGCAGAGGAAAGAATGCGCATATATCCCGCCAACACGATCCACTGGCATCCATGTTTATCGAGAAGATCGGCGCATTCTGCATCAAACTGTTCTCGGCCTGAATAATCTTTCGGGTTTACGTGAATGACATGCGGAACACCTGCCGCACGCGCAATATCGAGCGCCTGTGCATCAGCTTTGTCTGCGATCACCAGGCGCACATCCACCGGGCAATCACCGGCTTTTACCGCTTCAAGAATCACTTTCAGGTTGGTGCCACGGCCGGAGGCCATCACTGCCACTGCTTTGGAATTCATAAATCACCCGTCTTAGCTATAGATACAGTAATCCTGTGCAGCAAACTCTTAATCATCGCCATCAGAAAGCAAGCAGAAGCCTTATGCTATCATTGTTCTCTGTTTTAGAGAGAGCGATCTGCAGGCTCAAAACTAATCATCCTCACGGCGCACTGATGCTTTGATATCATCGTCGAAAGTACTGACTTCAACCAGCATGGCACGGCAACAGACCTGACAATCCTCGTGATACAACTGCACTGAGTCTGTACGTTCCACAGTCAGTGTATTCTTTTCGCCGCAATACGGGCAAAACAGAGTGACGTATTCCAAAGCATCCATGTGGTTTAGCTTAATCAAGCCAGTCGCAGCTGACTACTTCGCAATATTTCACAAAAATAAACAGAGGGCACCAAAAGGCACCCTCTGTTTATTTTATCATTGGTACAACCAGTGATTAACCAATCAGCGTAACAGCTTCACCATCGCGTTTGTGAACAGAGCCGATCCGGTAAGTCGTTTCACCGGCTTCTTTCAATACAGCTTC
>Ga0316201_10003701_pt1 | contig 11344 bp, 11 predicted proteins | sample CS6wburrow_MG_FD_204516 | JGI IMG/M metagenome (GOLD analysis project Ga0316201, IMG submission 204516) | Coastal sediment microbial communities from Delaware Bay, Delaware, United States - CS-6 worm burrow | ecosystem: Environmental > Aquatic > Marine > Coastal > Sediment | place: USA... | reverse complement strand
TAGACACTTTGCCATTCTGGCTATAGACACTTTGCCATTCTGGCTATAGACACTTTGCCATTCTGGCTATAGATAATTTGCCATTCTGGCTATAGACACTTTGCCATTCTGGCTATAGACACTTTGCCATTCTGGCTATAGACACTTTGCCATTCTGGCTATAGACACTTTGCCATTCTGGCTATAGACACTTTGCCATTCTGGCTATAGATAATTCTTCAGGTAATTGGAATTCACAGAGACAGGCGGGCATAAAAAAAGCGTTATCTCACTTGAACCCTGCTGGGCTCAAGCAAGATAACGCCATGGTTTGTTTCAAACCCCGTGGTTAAGAGCAGATCTATTCGACCTTTACCAACCCCATGGTGCCTTGATACCGTCCTTGGGACTGCGCAACTTTCGCGCTCTTGCCACTTCCCTGGACGATGAAAACACTGAGATGAAACCCTGTTGTGCATTGAGCTTCATGGTTCGCCTCATGTTTTTTGTCTGCTGCTTGCGGCTTCCCACACCATTGAAGAAGCCCTGCCAACCGGCGATCAAACGATACAACCAGATGACGGTAACGGCTACCAAAAAGGTAGCCAGGAATATTGTAATCACTGTTAGCATCTATTTATCTCCTCAAAACCAACCCGTTTAAACGGGCTCTTTCGATGTTCAGGGATCATCCTTTCGAATAATCCTCAGTATCATTTTCAGGAGACTTTGCAGCCCGCGGTCAACCCGCATGCCACTTTCCATGTCATAAGAGTCCGGTAAGTAATACCGGACAACCTCACCAATCGTTGGTGATCAGTCCAAAAGTCATTGACCTTGAACCGTATTGGATTCTTATTATTTTTTGAGGGGATTAGTGTCTGAATGGTTTTGCGAACACCCCTAAAACCATTGTCTGTCAAGAAGGCTTCCCCCCTTCTCTTCACACGAGGAGTCTAAACGCTACTCCATCTGACTAAAAGTATAGTTCATACATTTATGAATTGCACACGCAAGTGCAATTTTTACAGGTTAGCGCGCGTGAAAATTCAAAACATCAACGAATACGCGAGTACCAGGCTGTCATTGTCTGCACCCGTCGGTTTTTGTGTCCTGGCTCGCACATAGGCGATCTTGACGCCTTGCTTGCTGTTAATCGGAAAACCAAACCAAACAGCGCTTACCCAATTACCCGATGGGTTGTTCTTGGCATCGCCATTTATCGTTGCCTCGCCAACCCCAAACGTAAGCGGTGCTGAAAGACGCCCAAAGTCCGGGCCGGAAGGTATAGATCAAATGGGCCTGAAGCGCCAGCAGCGGTTCGGTCTCCAACTCGGTGTTTTGCCAAAACCGGCCATTGTCGGCGTAAAGATAAACCGAACCGGTCAATTCACCCGTCCACTTACCGCGGCTATGCGTGACACCCAACTGGGGCCGCAGGATCCAGCGGTTGGCGCCCATGTCGATCAATCTTCCGCTGTTGTACTTACCGGTGGGCATGGTGGCTGCCAGCGCAGCGCCGACCACGGGATTGCTCTTTTTGCTGACCGCAAACTCCTGCGGCGTTTCCGCCGGACCGCCATAAAGCAGCACCGACAAGCGCATCCTCGCATCTCCTCGACCGCGCCTGCGGAATTTAACGAATTCACCATCCACTGTCCCCTCCCAACGGCCGGCAACATAAGGCAGCGAAAAGTCAATGCGTGCACTTTTCCTGAACATGCCGAAAGACCGAATGTAGGCCAAGCCAAGCCTGTGCACGTCAAAACTGACATCTTCCGCCAACAACACCGGATCCAGGAAAATATCTCCACTGGCATAAGCATAGGCCAGTCCCGCGAAATTCACTCCGGTTGGCATTTGCGCCCCACGGCGTGGTTCCGTGTCCTGCGCGAATGAATCAGTCGCCCGGTAAAGACAAAGTACTGCCAACAATGATAGGTATGCCGTTTTAGTGGCTGCGGGCATGCCGTTGATATTTTCCAAAGGGAGTAATCGCAAACATTATGCGTGGCAAGGCCTGAATACAAGCGCTTACAACAACATAAACTTGCTGCTATTCAATGGGTTTTCCGTTGTCGTCCATGTCGTGAAATGAGGGTACATCAGTACTGCGGATATGTTCGAAAATCAGTTCGGTTTCAATATGGGAAACCTCCTCCCTGGCGGTGAAGGCCGTCATGGCCAGTTCACGCAGGTGGTCCGAGTTCCGTGCCCAGACATGGACCAGGAAGTCAATGGGGCCGGCGACATGATAGAGCTGCACCACTTCCGGTAAACCAAGTGCGTGTTGACGGAAAGCGTCGACATCGGGCTTAAAGTGACGGATCAGCCTTACCGCGATCATGGCCTGGATGCCTACACCAAGGCTCGACGGTTCTATCTCGGCATGAAACCCGCTGATCACACCCGAGTTCTGCAACATGCGTATCCTGACCAGGCATGTCGAAGCCGCCAATCCAACCTTCTTTGCTATCTCCTTATTCGATATCCGAGCATTATTTCGCAATAAGGTCAAAATTTCGTAGTCGATTCGATCAAGTGTCTTTTTCATGGAGTAATACCGTATAAAATTCGTTGTTATAATAATACCAAGAACTATATTCTATAATACCAGCTCGCAACAGAATATATAGCAATTTTGGAAACAGCAAACTGCTACCCGACTGAGGCTGATTCCGAACACCGAGCACAGGAGGCGCCACCGGCGGCAATGATATGAAACACCGAAACCCTGTAGAAACCCTTGCCAGTGCCCGTCATGAATTCGGTGAACATGGCGGCGTCAACATGTCGGTGGAAGCCAGCACGACTTTTACCGTCATGCACTCGAGTACCATGCCTGATATTTTTGGTGGCAAAAAAGGGCCGGAGAAAGGTGGTTGTTACCTTTACGGCCGTCACTTCAACCCCACCGTATATACCCTTGGCAAGCAACTCGCGGCATTGGAAGGAACCGAGGCGGCTTATTGCACCGCCAGCGGAATGTCCGCGATCTCGGCAACCCTGTTGCAGCTATGTGACGCGAACGACCACATCGTATCTTCCAATACCGTTTACGGAGGCACCTATGCGCTCATGCATGATCTGCTGCCTCCGAAAACGGGTATCAGCACAACTCTCGTCGACATCACCGACCTCGATGCCGTGGAGGCTGCCATCACTGACCGCACTCGCGTGATCTATACCGAAAGCGTCGCCAACCCGACACTGCGCGTCGCGGACATTCCACGACTGAGCGCCATCGCCCGGCGGCACGGAATAAAACTGGTCGTCGACAACACCTTCAGCCCGTTGGTCCTGAGCCCGATAAAGCTCGGTGCCGATATTGTCGTGCACAGCATGACGAAGTTCATTAACGGTGCTTCAGACTATATTGCCGGTGCGATTTGCGCGGATGCCGCTTTCATCCAGGAGATGATGGATTTGCACACGGGTATGCTGATGATCCTGGGGCCAACCATGGACCCGCAGGTGGCATTCAATATCAACCTTCGCATACCACATTTGCCTTTACGCATGACCGAGCACAGCAAGCGCACCCAATTGTTCGCCGAAAGATTGCAGGACCTTGGAATGACGGTTTCCTACCCGGGGTTAGCGGCTCATCCGGATCATGAACTGATGAGTGAGTTGCATTGCCCTGACTACGGCTACGGCGGCATTCTCACCCTCGATATGGGCACGGTGGATAAAGCCAATGAGCTGCTCGACCTGCTGCAAAACGAATATCAGTTCGGTTACGTGGCGGTTAGCCTGGGCTATTTCGACACCTTGATGTCCTGCTCCGGCAGCAGCACATCCAGCGAGATGACCGATGAAGACAAGGCCGCTGCGGCTATTTCACAGGGCCTGGTGCGCTTATCCATCGGCTACACCGGGACTATCGAACAACGCTGGAATCAAATGGAAGAAGCCTTGAGACGTGTCGGCGCGATCGCTCGTAAATAAAAACAGCCGGCAAGTGCCATTGAAGCCGCGCGGCCGGCACTGTTGCCCCTACCAGGGTAGCCGCTCACCTTCAGCGTGCCAGAAGCTGCCGCTGTCGGTCGCGCGTAAATTATCCATGCGCTGAATCAAGCCGCTCGCAGAATGCTCAACCGCGACACCCCGTCCGCCGGTCATGTCCGTGGCCACCATGCCCGGGTGCAACAGGGCCACACTGACACCTACTTCCTGCAGATCACGCGCCAGGCTCATACCCGCCATGTTAACGGCGGCTTTTGACATGCGATAGCCGTAATAGCCGCCCGAGGTATTGTCCTCGATCGACCCCATACGGCTGGTGATAATGCCGACCTTGGCGCCCTTGGGCAGGTTTGGTAACAGGGCGCTGGTGACGCGTAAGGGCCCCAGTGAATTGACCCTGAACTGCCGCTCCATGGCGTCGAAGTCCAGGCTGTCGAGCGATTCAACCGAGAGAATCCCGGCGTTGTTGATCAGCCAGTCCAGCTTAAAATCGCCCAACTGCGCCTGTAACAGGCCGGTAGACTTTGCCGAGCTGACATTGATACCCTCGATGACGCGCAGGTTCAAGGCCTGTAAGGCACTGTTGCTGCTGCGGCAGACCGCTATGACTTCATCGCCGCGCGCGACCAGTTGCCGGCATAATTCCAATCCGATGCCGCGATTTGCGCCAGTGACCAGGACTTTGTTCATAGGGTTGCTCCCTTGTGTGGATCGGTGTTGTCGAAGAGCTGAGCGGGCAGCCAGTAAGCAGTGGTCAGATTTTCCTTCACGCTGATATACTACTCCACCATCTCATGGGCAGTAAAACAGATATGAACTCAAGATTTAAATCGAATAACCTGGTGGCTATCCTGATTGCTGTGATCCTGTTTGCCACAGGGTTTGCGCTGTATTTCATTCACCGGCAATCAGAATCCAAACAGGAGCAGGAAAAAGCACCAACCACATTTATCAGTGAGAATCTGGTGCCTGTTGAACGCCTGCCAACCCGGGAGTTCCCGCGTGAGTTGATATGAGTAAATCGCGGGCCGCATTAAACCACCTCTGGCCGACTATCCTGCTGCTGGCGGTAATCGCCATACTGGTGCTGGCTGCGTGGTATCCGCCGCCTTTTCTTCAATTTGAAGAAAGCGGCAAATTTTCACTGCTGTTGATCCTCACAGCCGCGCTGGCCGGACCTGCCCTGACCTGGGTTGTCTGGGCCAACAACAAGCGGGGCCTGAAGATGGATTTGAGCGTCATCGTGCTCATACAGCTGCTCGCAATCGGGTGGGGGACACTATCCCTTTACGAGAACAGGCCATACTTCATGGTCTACACGGTGGACAGGTTCGAAGTGTTTTCAAAACGGGATGTCGATGTCAGCAACATTCCGAACCCGAAGTTCCTCGACAAACCGCTCACCAGCCCCGTTCTGCTGTTTGCCAACATGCCAAAGGACAAGCGTGTTTTTCAGAAGTTTCTGCAGGAAGTCATGTTCGAAGGTAAGCCAGACCTGCAGTTCAGGCCCGAATTCTGGAGTATTTACAGCGAAAAACAAGACCTCGTCGCACGAGCTTCCAGACCGCTGGACACACTCCGCAGCGCGCGTCCAGGCTCTGCGAAGGCGATTGACACCCTGGTCAACAGAAACGGCGGGGACATCCGGCAACTGGCCTTCGTGCCGGGCATGATGCGCGCGGGGCATTTCGCCGCAATCCTTGATGCTGACAGCGGCGAATTGGTTGGCAAGCTCAACATCGACCCCTGGCTGGATTAACGGCGCCAATACAGGCCACGGCGGCGGTTTCGGACAGGTTTCGCGCCGCTTACAACATCACATCAAGCCGCCTGATTGTCGGCAATATATTGCCTGACCAACTCCTCGAGAATGTCCAGTGGCACCGATCCATTGGTCAGTATGACGTTATGGAATTCCCGCATGTCAAAGCGGTCGCCCAGTTCGCTGCGGGCCAGTTCGCGCAACTCCAGCAACTTGGTCATACCCACCTTGTAGGCCAATGCCTGTCCGGGCATGACGAAATAGCGCTCAACCTCGGCCACCACATCACTATCGGCCATCCCGGTGTTGCGGATCATGTAATCGATGGCCTGCTCATGGCTCCAGCGCTTGTAGTGAATGCCGGTATCCACAACCAGGCGCACCGCGCGGAACAACTCGGCCTGAAGCCGGCCAATGTTGTCATAAGGATCATCCTGGAAACCTAATTCCCAGGCGAGGCGCTCAGCGTACAGTGCCCAGCCTTCCGAGTAGGCGACCGCCGGGATCAGGCGCCTGAAAAACGGCAACTCTTCCTGCTGCTGCTGAATCGCCAACTGGAAATGATGACCCGGGATGCCCTCGTGATAGGCCAGCGTGCGCATACTGTAGCGGGGCGTGGCCTTGATATCGTAAAGGTTGGCGTAGAACACGCCCTGACGTGATCCATCCATCGCCGGCATCTGGTAGTAGGCTCCGGGAGAGGTTTTTTCCTTGAACTCCGGAACCCTGTCCACCTCGAGGCCAGCCTTGGGCGTCACATCGAAGTAAGGCTCCAGGCCCGCTGAAATCTCATCAATGATTGCCCGGTAATCCGCCAGTATCTGTTCACGGCCTTCGACACTGTCCGAGTAGTAAAACTGCGGGTCTTCAGCCAGTTCTGAAATGGCTGAGTGAAAACCCTGCGACACATCCCAGCCCTCTGCTTCAAGAATCTCGAGAATTTCAGCCTGGATGCGCTCAACTTCGGACAGGCCAAAATCGTGCAGGTAATCCGGAGAATAATTGGTGGTCGTAAACAACCGCATGGCCAGGCGGTAGAAATTATCACCATCCGGTAACGCCCATACGCCATGGTTCTCGCTAACCTTGCTGTCCAGCGTTACGAAATAGTCAATTAAAGTCCCGTAAGCGGGGTAGACGGTATTTTCTATCTGCTCGCGGGCCTCAAGCGCAATTCTCTGCTGTTCGGACTGCGGTAAATCCGCCTCTTTCATCTTGTTGGTCAGCGCAACCATCAGGATACCTTCCTCGGCCGGCGTGGCAACGAAAGCGCGCATTTCTTCGAGCACCTTGGTAACCACGAACTGCGGCGGCAAAATACCGAGATTTTCCCTGTGGCGAAGGCCGTCCAGCACCTGGTCAAACTTGCGGCCGACCTGGGATAACCGCGAGACATAATCCTCTGCGTCCCTCACGTTGTGTACCTGGTGGGTAGACTCCATGAATGAAGGAAAACCGTTCTGTACCCCAAACAACTGGTTGACGGGATAATTGTGAAAACGGTATTGCTCCACGTCCATCAGGCTGTCCATCAAGTTCAGCGCAATTCGCTTGGACATGATGTCCTTCTCAGCCAGGTCTTCATCGGCATAGCTCAACAGAACCTGCCTGCTTTCTTTCATGTGGTTGAACAGGCGGTCGCCGGCAGCCATGCTTTCGTCATCCAGTTCGGCGTTGTGCCCCTTGATACCAAACTGTTCAAGCACATGGATTGAACTGAGCATTTCCGGGCTTTCCAGCGCGACCTGCAAAAAAGCACGGGCAAAGAAGATGTTAATGTTAACCGGCTTGAAGTACCAGCTATGGGCAAGGAAAGCCCCACCAAGTAACAACACGACGGCAAAAGCGATGCCAAACCACTTCAGGATTTTTTTAAAAAGACGCATGACTACCTCTGCTCCTGGAACTCTGTACGGAATTATGCGCAGATGAGGGCACCAGGGCGCAAGAACGGAAATGACCGGGGTATCTCAGTCTCTTGGTCACCGCTCAAAACCACCGCCAACATCTGCCAGCCTTCGACTCAAGCAGTTGAATTTTAACACCAGCACGGACCTGAGCGATGGTATTATCTTGCGGTGCGACGATGTTTTTTACCCGGCGCGAAGCGCGCATAATAAATCCGCACTGCCAACAGGAAGGCCAGTATGGCTGCATAGGTGGCGGCATCAAGGGTATCCAGCTTTTCCTGCCAGTAAAAGTGCCACACGCCGGCAATCGCAATGACATAGACGAGGCGGTGCAGGCTTTGCCAACGTCTGCCGAGACGCCGCATCATACCTTTCGTGGATGTAACAGCAAGCGGGATCAACAACAGCAAACCAAGCATTCCGAGAGTGATATAGGGACGTTTGACAATGTCTTCGACGATCACGGCCACATTCAATCCCTGGTCGAGAATTGCGTAACAAAGAAAATGCAGCAGCGTATAGAAAAACGCGAAAAGACCCAGCATCCGCCTGAAACTGATCAACCAGACCCAACCAGTCCAGCGTCTTAACGGTGTGACCGTCAACGTGATCAACAGGAACTTCAGTCCCCACCGCCCTAACTCATGCAGCAATTTCTCGATCGGGTTCGCGCCCAGGCTCAAACCTGCCACCGCAAATGCCTGCAGCACCAACACTACCAGTGGTAACAGGCAGAGCACGAACACCACTGGCTTGGTCCAGCGGTAAAAGGCCTTCGAACCGGCCTTCATCTGTCAATAATTCTTGCGCAAATCCAGGCCGGTATACAAAGAAGCGACCTGGTCTGCGTACCCGTTGAACATCAGTGTGGGTTTCTTCGCGGCAAAAAGCCCGGCGCCAATCGGCCTTTCTCTCGCCTGGCTCCAGCGGGGATGCGGAACGCCAGGGTTAACATTGGCATAAAACCCATATTCCGACGGAATCGCCCTTTCCCAACTGCTGCGTGGACGTCTGCTGGTAAAACTGATCTCCGCGATGGCCTTGATACTCTTGAAACCGTACTTCCACGGCACCACCAACCGCATGGGCGCACCATTCTGATTTGGCAGTTCACGGCCATACAACCCCACGGCCATAATGGTCAGCGGGTGCATGGCCTCAGCAATCGTCAAGCCTTCTTCGTAAGGCCAGTCCAAAATCCCCCGGCGCTGACCGGGCATTCTTTTGGGGTCATGCAGTGTCTTAAAGCGCACATACTTTGCGTCTGAATTCGGCCCGAACTGATTGAGTATGCTGGCCAGGGGAATACCCACCCATGGCACTACCATCGACCAGGCCTCCACGCAACGAAGCCGGTAAATCCGTTCCTCGAGCGTATGCGGCGATACGATGTCCTCGTAATTGTAGGTGCCGGGCTTGTCGCAATTGCCCTTGACCACAACGCTCCAGGGGCGCGGTTCGAAGTCCTTTGCATTGCGGGCCGGGTCATCTTTCCCGGTGCCGAACTCGTAATAATTATTGTAAGTGGTGATGTCCGACCACGTGTTAGGGGCCTGGTCGGTGCTGAACGGACTTTCCCTGACGCCGGCCAATTCCTTGCCGGTTGCGGCATCGCTGCTGGTAATGGCGAAAACCGACTGACTGGTCAGTGCACCAACCGCAGCAATACCGGCTGCTCGTAAAAGTTCCCGGCGCTGCAAATATACGGATTCAGCCGTAATTTCAGACGACAAAATATCATTGGGACGCTTAATCAACATAAATCCAACCACCTTGCGTTGCTAAAAATTCACTATTACGGATTCAAAGACCGGACCTCGTACAAATATATTTCGAAAAATTGCACCCCGATTAACAGGCACACCGGTATTATAGCCACTGCGCCGAAACAAGAACCCCATAATGCAGGCAGAAGACTCGACCCGCCAGGCAAAACACCCGCACCGGACGATCATCAAGATCGCGTTCCCCGCCATACTTGCCAACTCCTCTGCCCCGCTTGTCGGACTGGTTGATACCTGGGCCATCGGCCACCTGCCCGATCCGGCTTACCTTGCAGCAATAGGTCTTGGCAGCGTGATATTCAACTTCATATTCTGGGCCTTCGGTTTTCTGCGCATGGGCACGACCGGCACGGTCGCCCAGGCACGGGGAAAGGGTGACAACACCGCGCTGGTTGCCGGTATATGGCAAAGCATCGTCCTGGCGCTTGGGCTTGGCGCGTTAATGCTCATGCTGCAGGATCTGATCCTGTTTATAGCTGTCAAAGCCCTTGCACCACCGCCAACGGCGACCCGCCTGATGACAGAGTACTTTTATATCCGCATCTGGGCTGCGCCTGCAACCCTGCTGGTCTACGCGGTATCCGGAGTGTTGTTTGGCCTTGCCAAAACCGGGGCAGTCCTGGTGCAACAACTGGTTCTCAATATCACCAACGCGATCCTGAACATCATTTTTGTCGTCGTGCTCGGCTTCGGAGTCGCCGGCGTTGCCTGGGGAACGTTAATTGCACAATGGATGGCTGCATTACTGGGCCTCTGGTTGCTGGTGCAAATATTTGGCCTGCAGGCCTTGATGAGAGGTCTGAAGGACGCACAAACCTGGCTGCTTTCCGGGTTCAGGAAACTGGTTGTCATCAATGGATACATATTCGTGCGCACCATTTTTCTGATGACGGCACTGTCCCTGGTCATGCGCGAGGCGGGTGCTCTTGGTGAAGTGGAGATGGCCGCCAGCCACGTAGCCATGCAGTTCATGCTGTTGATCTCCCTGGGCCTGGACGGGTTTGCGCATGCAACAGAAGCGCTTGCGGGTGCCGCCTGGGGTGATGGCAAGGCCGCTAAATTTCGCCGCTGGGTCAAGCTGACCGGCATTTGGGCGGCACTGGCCAGTGTTATTTATGCGCTTCTGTTCTTTATCAGCGGTGATAGCATCACGGCCATACTGACCGATATTCCCGCTGTACGCGCCAGTGTCGCCTTACTGATGCCACTGGTCGTTGCGTTACCGGTTATAGCCGTCGCCTGTTACCAGTTTGACGGCGTCTATATCGCGGCTACCGCCGGCGCGGCCATGATGGTTACCATGGCGATCGCGTTTGCCATCTATATCCTGGCGCTCGAACCGCTTACCACACGCTGGGGATTGCAGGGATTATGGGCAGCCGTCCTGATCTTCATGGCTGCACGGGGAATCGCACAAGCGGCGTGGTACCCGAGACTTGAAGCGCAGCTCGATGGCCGGGCATCAGGCAAGGTCGCGCATGGAGACCTGTGAAACCGAGCTTAACAAAATCTGTCCTGCCAACCTGCCGGCCCACCATCAACCGCAAAAGTAAGGCCATAACAGCATTGACGTGTTCACCGGCGTCTAACGATAATACCCATTGCCCTTTTTACAGATCAATTGCATGCTGATTTCCGATAGCCACCAATTTATTTTCCTGCGCATGCGCAAAGTGGCGAGCACCAGCATGAAACTGGCGCTGTTGCCGGTGTGCTTGCCCCGGCCTGCCGGCAGGTTTGCGCACCTCAAAAGCCGCGCGCACCTCGAGTGGGATTACCACAAATATGTTTTTCGGGCACACGATGACATCCGGGCCGCGCAGCGGCGCATGCCCGCAGAACGGTTTGCAAGCTATTTCAAGTTTGCCTTCGTCCGCAATCCCTGGAACCGGCTAGTTTCGGAATATGAATTCCTGCTCGAACGACCGGTTCACCACCGG
>Ga0316201_10003699_pt1 | contig 11344 bp, 10 predicted proteins | sample CS6wburrow_MG_FD_204516 | JGI IMG/M metagenome (GOLD analysis project Ga0316201, IMG submission 204516) | Coastal sediment microbial communities from Delaware Bay, Delaware, United States - CS-6 worm burrow | ecosystem: Environmental > Aquatic > Marine > Coastal > Sediment | place: USA... | reverse complement strand
GACGCCGGAGGCGCCCCGCAGGGGCGAGAATCGGTGAAAGCCGATTCGAGTCAATTCCACCTGCCAGGTAAACGGGTAGAATTGCTAAGCACGTATTTGGTGATGTAGCTCAGATGGTTAGAGCGGCGGACTCATAAGCCTTAAGGCGCGGTGGTTCACAAAATGCGCCAGCATTTTGGACGCCGGAGGCGCCCCGCAGGGGCGAGAATCGGTCAAAGCCGATTCGAGTCAATTCCATCCATCATGCAGATGGGTAGAATGGCTATGAACGTATTTGGTGATGTAGCTCAGATGGTTAGAGCGGCGGACTCATAACCCGCAGGTCGGTGGTTCAATTCCACCCATCACCACCAAGCAAATGGAAAGGGCGCCCTTGTGGCGCCCTTTTTATTTGCCCGTGTGGCGGGGTGAATTCGAACTACCGAAGGTGGTTCCTCCGAGCACGGCTTTGCCGTGCGACAGACGCGCGAAGCGCGAGGGCCGAAGGCCCGGTCCATTCCACCCATTACCACCAAACAAGAAAAGGGCCCCCTTGTGGGGCCCTTTTTCTTGCTCGTGTGCCGAGGTGACTATGCGCTAACCGATAGTTTCACCTATGCAATCCCAGCGCGTCCACGAATGCCTTGGGTTGCGGTTGCCGTCATGTACCCATTGAAGTCGTGTCGGGCTGCCCTCAAGTAAATATATAAGCATCCACAGGATGGCTGACATGAAAAGCAGCGGGCAAGCATTACTCATCGTTATAGCTATGGTGTTAGGAGCTTATGGGATTCAGATGCTCGCATCCGAGACACCACCAACAATCTCAGACAATCGGGATGACTGTGCTGCCGATGAGCGCAGTGATTGTGCGGAAAGGTGCCTCACAGAGCACAACTGCTGCATCAAGAGCTGCAACTGGGTGGAATCGAAGGCTAAGTCAAAATGCATAAAGCACTGCAAGTCCATTTTGGAAAAGTGCTACCAAACATGTGAAGAGAAACCTGAAGCGGATAAGGAAGATGAGACGCCCCCGGAGCGCAACCCCCCTTCAGAATCTGAAGGCTGAGCCTACCAACCTGGCGGCAGCGATCAGCGCGAGTGTGTAGGACTGCGAATGGACGGAAGGAGGAATGTCAGGGACTCTGAGTTCGACCGCGGCCGGGAGTCTCGGGACACTTGCCCCTACCAGTCCAGGCGCCTATCCGGTGTAGATTTGCACCGAGATTTCACCGATCAACTGCAAGCCCTTGATTCCGCAGGGTCCCTAAGTACATCTCCGAATGGCTGGCAGTAGTTGCGTCTTGAGACTATACGGCCATCGGCGCATACCACCGTGCGTCAGAGCAAAACAGGAGGGAAACGGCCATGCGAATGTTGTCACGCACCGTTCTCGCGCTTTTTCTACTACTGCTTGCGACCTCTGCGGTCGCTGGCGATTTTGAGAAAGGCTGGAAAGCATACAGCTCAACCGACTATGTGACGGCATTGGCCGAGTGGCAGGATATTGCAGACGCTGGTGACGTGAATGCCAGTTATGGCATGGGCCTGCTTTATGGCAACGGTTTTGGCGTCGACTTAAACGATGATATGGCGCTGAAATACTACCTTTTCGCCGCGGAGAAAGGACACGCGGAAGCGCAATACAGCTTAGGTATCATGCACCAGAACGGGTGGGGTGTCCCGATCGACGAAGAAGAGGGTGTCAAGTGGTACATGCAGGCGGCTGATCAGGGCATCGTCGGTGCACAACTCGCGCTCGGTCGTGTCTACGCCATGGATTTCACCGATAAGTACGATGCTGTTGAAGCTTACAAATGGTTCGGGCTAGCTCTTAAGGCTGGTGATCTTGACGCAAAGGCGAAGGTGGAGTTCCTGGAAACAAGGATGACGCCAGAACAGGTTTCAGAAGCCAAGGCCCGTATCGATGCCTGGGTGAATAGCCACCCAAACCTCTTTACAGGATAACGAGCTCAAAAGTAATAATCAGGCAGCGTCCGGCTGGAGTTCGGGCGCTGCTTTTTTGAATGCGGGCAAATCGTTGCAGGCGTCAGCTACCCGCACCAGCTTCGGAAAAGAGCTGAGCGGAACCTCGAAGCGGCGCGCATTATAAATTTGCGGTACTAGCAACGCGTCAGCCAGTGTCGGCGAATCGCTGAACACGTACGGGCCATTGCCGGTCAATTCTTCCAACGCCGCGAAGCCCTCGTGAATCCAGTGCACATACCATTCATGCCCCGCCTTCGTGTCGGCACCGAGTTCATTCTTCAGGTATTGCTGAACGCGCAAGTTGTTCAGCGGGTGAATATCGCACGCGATCAGGTTGCAGTAGCTGCGCACCTGCGTCCGCAAAGGCTCGTTCTTCGGCAGCAGCGGGGTTTCAGGATAGTGCTCCTCGAGGTACTCGAGAATCGTCATTGACTGTGCGATACCAAGTTCACCATCTTGCAGGAATGGCACAAGCATCTGCGGATTGATGGATCGGTACTCGTCAGCCCGATGCTCTGCGATTCCAGGAGCCAGCGATACTGAGACTGTTTTGTAGGGCAGTTTTTTAAGATTTAAAGCGATGCGTACACGATAGGCGGCTGAAGATCGCCAATAGCTGTATAGCGTAATCGACATTCAGTATTTCTCCACCGCCTGGTCAATTGTCCCGAAGATCGATGCGCCCGCCGAGTCGAGCATCTCTATACGAATGCGGTCGCCGAACTTCATGAACGACGTCGTCGGCTTGCCGTCATTGATGGTTTCGATCGTACGAATTTCCGCGATACAGGAATAGCCGACGCCACCCTCGGAGATGGGCTTGCCCGGGCCGCCATCAAGTTTGTTGGACACCGTGCCAGAGCCGATCAGCGCGCCAGCTCCGAGCGGGCGCGACTTGGCGGCGTGGGCGACGAGCTGACCGAAGTCGAAGGTCATATCCACGCCGGCTTCCGGTTTGCCGAACGGGCTGTTATTGAGGGTGGATAACAGTGGCAGGTGTACTTTGGCGTCCCGCCACGCATCGCCGAGCTCCTCGGGCGTTACCGCCACCGGCGAGAATGCGCTGGACGGCTTGGACTGAAAGAAGCCGAATCCTTTGGCCAGCTCGCCCGGAATAAGGTTGCGAAGAGATACGTCGTTCACGAGCATTATCAATTGAATGTGCTGCACGGCGTCCTCTGCCGAGACGCCCATCGGTACGTCGTCGGTGACAATGACCACTTCTGCTTCAAAGTCGATTCCCCATGCTTCATCGGCGACGGGGATATTGTCACGCGGTCCGAGGAATGCGTCGGAACCACCCTGGTACATAAGGGGGTCGGTCCAGAAGGTCGCAGGCATTTCGGCACCGCGGGCTTTGCGTACGAGCTCGACATGATTGACGTACGCGGAGCCGTCAGCCCATTGATAGGCGCGTGGCAGAGGTGACGCGCAAGCAGTCTCATCGAAGGGCAGGCCGTCACCGGCATCGACTTTCTCGCTGAGCGCTTGTAGCGCCGGTCGAGTCGTTTGCCAGTCGTCGAGTGCAGCCTGCAATGTCGACGCGATTTTCTCGGCCGGCAAATAGCGTTTCAGATCACGCGACACGACGACGAGACGGCCGTCGCGGCCATGCTTGATTGATGCGAGTTTCACTATTACTTTCCTCTGAATTCGAGTTCGTGCAACCAGGCCGCATGGCGAGGTGCTTTCTTGGTGACGCTCCACTCCTCGAGCATTGCCGGCGCAACGCGCTTGAGCTCGTCAATCTGCTCCTGGGTCTGCGTGTTAGCGACCAGTTCGAGTCGATGGCCGTTCGGATCAAAGAAATAGATCGACTGAAAGATGCCGTGGTTGGTTGGTCCGATAACGTCGATGCCTTCGTTCTCGATGTGTTCCTTTGCGGCAAGCAGGGCATCGTAGTCCTGCACTTCGAACGCGATGTGCTGCACCCACTCCGGCGTATTGTGATCTCTGTCCATTGCGGGACGCGTCGGCAGTTCGAAGAAAGCAAGAACATTGCCCATGCCGCAGTCGAGGAACACGTGCATGTAAGGATCGGGTTCCTTGGTAGATGGGACCTGGTCCTCGGCAAAGGCCACCGTGAACGCCATGTTCAGCACACGCTGATAGAACTCCACGGTTTCCTTGGCGTCATTGCAGCGATAGGCAACGTGGTGAATACGTTTAAGATCCATTTCCTGCTCCTGTCAGGCGCCGGCGTCGACAACGCCGCGAGCTACCTGGTCGCGCTCGATAGACTCGAACAACGCCTTGAAATTGCCCTCGCCAAACCCTTCGTCTTTCTTGCGCTGAATGAACTCGAAGAATGTCGGGCCGATCATGTTGGCTGAAAATATCTGTAGCAACAAGCGTGCCTCACCATCTTCCGTCGAACCATCAAGCAAAATTCCCCTGGACTTGAGCTGCTCGATTGGTTCGCCGTGCCCGGGCAAGCGTTCCTCCAGCATCTCGTAATAGGTTTCCGGCGGGGCCGTCATAAACTCGATACCGCGCTTCGCCAGGCGATCCCAGCACTCATACAGGTTGTCGCAAGACAGCGCGATGTGTTGGATACCCTCGCCGTTAAAGGCCATCAGGTATTCCTCGATCTGGCCGGTGCCTTGTGAAGCCTCTTCGTTTAGCGGTATGCGAATACGACCGTCCGGTGCTGTCATGGCTTTCGAAAGCAGCCCGGTATGTTTGCCCTTGATATCAAAGTAACGAATTTCGCGAAAGTTGAAGATCTTTTCGTAAAACTCGGCCCAGAAATTCATGCGACCGCGATAGACGTTGTGCGTCAGGTGGTCGATCTCCAGGAAGCCACAGCCTTCCGGATGCCGCTCGACGCCCTCGATAAACTCGAAGTCGATATCGTAAATGGTGGCGCCGCGTGCGTACCGATCAATAAGGTAAAGCGGTGCGCCGCCAATGCCTTTGATCGCAGGAAGCCGCAGTTCCATCGGCCCTGTTGGGATTTCCACGGGCTGTGCGCCCATGTCGAGAGCACGCGCATACGCCTTGTGTGCGTCCTTGACGCGAAACGCCATGCCGCAGGCCGACGGTCCGTGTTCCTGGGCGAAGTAGTAAGCGAGGCTGCCAGGTTCTCGATTGATGATGAAATTGATATCGCCCTGCCGAAAGAGCGTCGCGTCCTTGGAGCGGTGGTGGGCGACGGCAATAAATCCCATCGATTCGAACGCCGTTTCAAGAATGCCGGGTTCCGGCGAAGCAAATTCGACAAACTCGAAGCCGTCGAGGCCCATAGGGTTTTCGAACAGGTCACTCATGGCGAAATCCTTAGTCTACAAAAGCCAACAATCTTTTCGACATTATGCGCGGATTAAGAGGAAAAGGTGCCCAAAAAGTACTAATATAGATTAAAATATGAAACGAATAATTCATAATAATACGAAAAAAGAGAATACTGATTAGATGAAATTGACAAGAGCCGATCGCAGGCTGCTTGAAGAGCTGCAGCGCGATGCAACTCGCAATCAAGCAGAGCTTGCGGAGATCACAGGAATGTCGAGAACCTCGTGCTGGCGTCGCATGCGCGACTTCGAGGAGGCCGGCCTGATTCAACGGCAGGTAGCACTGCTGAACCCGAAAGCAGTTGGCCTGAATATCCAGGTGTTGCTGCTGGTTACCATGACAGAGCATACCGATGAGAATCGCCACAGCTTTGAACATCATGTGTCATTGCTGCCCGAGGTCACCGAGTGCTTTTCGGTCTCCGGCGACCGGGACTACCAGCTGCATGTCGTCGTCGAGGATATGGACTCCTACAATGACTTCCTGAACAGCCAGATCCTGCGACATGCCGCCGTGCGCTCGGCGAGTTCCACCTTCGTGCTCAGGCGCGTAAAGTACTCGACGGCACTGCCGGTACCCGCCCGCTAGGTTCGGAGTGAAGCGCGCAAGAGCCTGAATTCCCGGGCGCTGCCGACAGACTGGCGTGACGCAACGCACAGTTTCGACAATTCGATATAGCGTTGTTTCTACGCAACAAGGGGCGGGGTGAATGGCACCTTGACCGCGTACGTATTGTCGCAAAAATGCACGTTTCTGCGTGCCGCTTTCCCTTTACTCGGATTTTCGCCGCCGGCCGCTTGTGCGACCCCCATCCGTTTGTTACTTCTTCAAGCGTCGGTTTGTTATTGAAGAGTTACGGAGCGAGGACTATGAGAGGGCTTGTGATTGTGGGTGTGGCGCTGCTGGTCGGCTGCGCGCCAGTGAAAACACTCGAGGAACTGGAGGTTGCTGCACTGCAGTCTGGCGACTGGTCGGCTGTCAAAATGCGCGAGAAGAAGATCGCGAGACAAAACCAGAGGCGGGCTATGAATTGCGGTTCTGGTGCGATGGCTGTTTGCGTCGATCGAATGCATGACGTTGTCTGCGAATGCACGTCCCAGCAGGATATCCGTTACATGTTAACTGGGCGCTGACAGGGATCCAGGGGTGGCGATGCCAGGTCAGGCTGTCGCCAGCAACGTTACAGACAGTTCAGGCAGCACTACGTCGCGGCCGTCAACCATGGCGTCGGTCAATCCGGCTGTTGAAAATGCTACATGCCACTCCGTCGGGTTTCGCGTTTCCGGCAACTGCAGGTTGAGCGCTTCGCCATAACGGTTGATCAGGATAGCAAGTGCACTGCCAGGCTCTGCGGTGCTGGTTTCCTCAATAAGCACTGCAAAAGCACTGCTCACCGCCCATTCTTCGCTCTTCTTGGCCTCGCCATGTTTGTTGATCCAGCGAATCTCGATATTCTCAGGACCCTGCTGCAGAATCCCGTGCACATAGTCATCGATCCGTAGCAAGGCGTGCTCGCGCCGCAGCCAAATCAGATCGCGGACCTGCTCCAGGAATTCCGGATCCTCATCCTGCAGCGACCAGTCAAGCCAGCAGATTTCATTGTCCTGCGCGTAGCCGTTGTTATTGCCATTTTGCGTGTGGCCAAATTCGTCGCCTGCGAGAAGCATTGGTGTGCCCTGCGATAGCAGCAAGCTCGCCATCATGTTCAGCCGCTGTCGCCGCCGGATTGCGTTGATGGAAGGATCGTCTGTCTCACCCTCGACGCCGTAATTGCTGCTGTAATTATGAGAATGGCCGTCGCGATTGTCCTCGCCGTTGGCTTCGTTGTGTCGATGCTCGTAGCTGACTGTGTCGCGCAGCGTAAAGCCATCATGCGCAGTAATAAGATTTACACTTGCGAGCGGGCGGCGCAGGCTGTGTTCGAAAAGGTCGGCGGAGCCACGAAGACGCATTGCGAGATCGCCGCTCTTGCCGTCGTCACCGCGCCAGAACTGCCGCACATCGTCGCGAAATCGATCGTTCCACTCGGCCCAGCGCGGCGGGAAATTGCCAAGCTGGTAGCCGCCCGGCCCCGGGTCCCATGGTTCGGCAATCAGTTTCGCGTTGCGAAGACTGGGATGATTACTGATGTCCGAGAGTACCGGGTGAGTCGCTGAAAATCCGTCCCTGCGCCTGCCGAGTACGGTCGCGAGGTCAAACCGGAAGCCATCGACACCCATTACATTTGTCCAGTACTCCAGGCTGTCGAGCATCATCTGCCGAACGCGTATGTGGTCGAAGTCCAGCGTATTGCCGCAGCCTGTGTCGTTGACGTAGTCGCTCTGGTCATCGGGCTGCGTGCGGTAATAGGTCAGGTTGTCTATACCGCGGAATACCAGTGACGGTCCCAGGTGATTGCCTTCACCTGTATGGTTGTAGGCGACATCGAGTATCACCTCGAGACCAGCCTCGTGGAGTGCGCGCACCATGTCGCGGAACTCGGTAACGCTGTCACCGCGAGCGTAGCGTTGCATTGGCGCGAAGAAGCCGACCGAGTTGTAGCCCCAGAAATTGCGCAGCCCTTGCTCCGCAAGGTGGTGTTCGTCAACGAAGGTATGCACCGGCATGAGTTCGATGGACGTCACGCCCAACGCTTTCAGGTACTCGAGAACGTCTTTATGCCGTAGTCCATCGAACGTGCCGCGTGCTGCTTCGTCGATTGCCGGATGGCGCATCGTATAGCCACGCACATTGCACTCATAAAATACGGTATCAGCCCAGGGAGTTCTGGGCGCCGAAACGATAGGTTCGGTGATCGTTTCGCGCACGACGCTCTTCGGTACGTATGGGGCGCTATCGTTACTATTGATCGTAAGTTCGCCTTCAGCAACGACGTAGTCAAATACAGCCGGGTGCCATTGAAGCTCGCCCGTTATCTCACGCGCGTACGGATCGAGCAGCAGCTTGGCAGCATTGCAGCGCAGTCCTTTGGACGGGTCGTATGGACCATGAATGCGAAACCCGTACTGTTGCCCGGCCGTGCAGCCTGGCAGGTAGCCATGCCACACGCCGTCGGAGCATGCTGGCATGTCGTGAATCTGTACCTGCTCACCGTCTGCAGAGAACAGGCACAGCTCGACGCCGTCAGCCACAGCTGAGTACACAGAGAAATTTGTCCCGGAATCGTCCGGCGTTGCTCCCAATAGCTCAGGGTTGCCTGGGTGCATCAATCCGTTTTTCGGCTGACAGGCTGTAGCTGCCAGATGTCGTCGTTGTAGTCACGCATGGTTCGGTCAGTCGAGAATCGACCGGACGATGCGGTGTTCAGAATGCTCATGCGTGTCCAGGATTCGACGTCCTGATAGGTTTTCTCAACAGCGGCCTGTGCGTCGATGAAGCCACGAAAATCTGCGGCCGTCATCCAGGCATCCGCAGGCTCACGGATGGACTGCAGGACAGCGTCAAAAACTCCCGGTTCGAAACGGTTGAAGTGACCGCTTTCGATCAGATTGATGACGCGACTGAAATCTTCGTCGTCATCAATAATTGCCTGCGGGTTGTAGGAGGCGCGCTGTTCGCTGATCTCATCGACCGTCAGGCCGAACAGGAAGAAATTCTCGTCACCAACGGCTTCGCGGATTTCGACATTTGCGCCATCCAGCGTACCGATCGTTATGGCGCCGTTCATCATGAACTTCATGTTCCCCGTACCTGATGCTTCTTTGCCGGCTGTCGAGATTTGCTCGGACAGGTCCGCCGCCGGACAGATAACTTCCATGGCTGAAACGTTGTAGTCCGGGTAGAAGATCAGCTGCAGCTTACCGTCCATCGCCGGATCCGCATTGATAACGCGTGCGACGTTATTGATGCACTTGATAATGCTCTTGGCCATAACGTAGCCGGGTGCGGCTTTGCCGCCGATGATGATCGTGCGCGGCGCTACCACGTCGCCGTTGCCACGTCTGATCACCTCGTACAGGTGAATCGCGTGCAACATGTTGAGCAGTTGCCGTTTGTACTCATGAATTCGCTTGACCTGCACATCGAAGAGCATGGCCGGATTCACAGATAGCCCGGTCTTTGCTTCCAGATCACGGGCCAGGCGCATCTTGTTCTTAAGCTTGACCGCACGCCAGGCCTTTTGAAAGGTCTTCTGGTTGGCGAATTTCTTCAGCTTCTCAAGTTCATTGAGGTCCGTGGTCCACTCATCACCGATCTTGCTGGTGATCAGCTTTGCAAGATCCTTGTTACAGGCGGCGAGCCAGCGCCGTTGCGTGACGCCATTGGTTTTGTTGTTGAATTTTTCCGGCCACATTTCCGCGAAATCACGGAACAGCCCCTCGCGCAGCAATTTTGAATGCAACTCCGCAACGCCGTTGACGGAGAAGCTGCCTACGATAGCGAGGTACGCCATGCGAATCATCGGCTCGCTGCCCTCGGCGATCAGGGACATGCGCGCGATGCGGTCGTTGCTGCCCGGCCAGCGCTGGCTTACCTCGACAATGAAGCGTGCGTTGATTTCGTAGATGATGTCGAGAATGCGGGGCAGCAGTCGCCGAAACATCGCAACAGGCCACATCTCCAGCGCCTCGGGCAACAAGGTGTGGTTGGTGTAGGCCATGGTGTTGCTCGTAATGCGCCATGCTTCGTCCCAGTCCAGCTCGTACTCGTCGACGAGCAGGCGCATCAGCTCTGCAATGGCGATCGCCGGATGCGTGTCATTGAGCTGATAGCAGTTCATCTCGGCATACTTGGAGAAGTTTGCGCCATGGGCCTTGGTCCAGTTGCGCAGCTGGTCCTGCAGGCTTGCTGAGGCCAGGAAGTACTGTTGTTTCAGTCGCAGCTCCTGGCCGTTTTCGGTTGTGGCGTTCGGGTACAACACCATCGTGATATTTTCTGCCGCATTCTGCGAGGCCACAGCTTCGGCATAACTGCCCGCGTTGAACTCCCCGAGGTCGAAAGCGTCGGTTGCGGACGCCGACCAGAGCCTCAGCGTGTTGACAACGTCGTTACGGTAGCCGGGGATCGGTACGTCGAACGGAATAGCAAGAACGTCCTGCGTTTCGATCCATGCGTAGCGGGTCTTGCCGTTGGCGTCAGCGTAAAGTGCGCTGCGGCCACCAAAATGCACGGTCTGTGCGAACTCGATTCGCTCGATCTCCCAGGGAAATCCCTCGCGGAGCCAGGAATCCGGTTCCTCGACCTGGTGACCGTTTTCGATGCGCTGGTGGAACATCCCGTAGTGGTAGCGAATGCCGTAACCGATCACCGGGAGCCCGAGCGTCGCACAGCTGTCGAGAAAGCAGGCGGCGAGTCTGCCGAGACCGCCATTACCAAGACCGGCGTCTTTCTCGCGCTCATAAACATCTTCAAGGTCGAGGCCCAGGCGTTCGAGCGCCTCGGCCGTTGCGTCTTCGATATCCAGGTTCAATAGAGCATTGCGCAGCAGCCGGCCCATCAGGAACTCGAGTGACAAATAAGCTACGCGACGCCGATCGTCGCGCTGCGTCGCCTTGCGAGTCTGTGCCCATCGTTCCATAAGCCTGTCTCGGGCGGCGAATACGATCGCCTGGTACAGGAATGGCGATTTCTTGCTGATGGTTTGTCGACCCAGCATGCGGCCGAAGTAATGCGTGAAGTCTTCGAGCATCGCATCCGCTGTCATCGGCAGACTCGGCGTCTGCAACAACTCGATATCGCCGATTCCAGCTGATTGTTCTTTCTTCGCGGCCATTTGTCAGTCTCCTTACTGTGCCGGCTGCATTATTAGCATCGCCAGAGGCGGCAATGCGAGGTTCAGGCTGTGCTGTCGGCCGTGACTGCCAGTGTCATCGGCCGTTAGCGGGCCTGGCCCTGTGTCGCTGCCGCCGTAGTGTTTGTCATCGGTATTGATTAGCAAATTGAAATTACCGCCGGAGGGCACACCGACTCTGTAGTCGTGCCGAACGATCGGCGTCAGGTTAACGACGCAGACGGCGTAGCCTCCATGGCGGTCACGCCGAATCCAGCTCAACACGCTGCTGTCACGGTCACTATAGTCAATCCACTCGAAACCGGCGCCGTCGAAATCAACTTCGTACAACGCAGGCGTGTTCTTATAGAC
>Ga0316201_10003698_pt1 | contig 11345 bp, 5 predicted proteins | sample CS6wburrow_MG_FD_204516 | JGI IMG/M metagenome (GOLD analysis project Ga0316201, IMG submission 204516) | Coastal sediment microbial communities from Delaware Bay, Delaware, United States - CS-6 worm burrow | ecosystem: Environmental > Aquatic > Marine > Coastal > Sediment | place: USA: Delaware... | reverse complement strand
TCTCCCGCTCCTGGTTCGAGTGCTGGTACTTTTCGCGCCACCCTTCCACTTCCTGCAGATGATCCTGGTTCATACGGTCAATGTGCAGGCCGCTCAGATACTCCAGCATGCGCCAGTTTCTGCGGCGCTCCTCGGTAAGGTCGACGATGGCCGGGGAGACCGCGAGCCGCACCAGCCTCATCTCTGTGTCGGTCGACCAGATGAAAGGCACAATGCCGTAGCGCTCCTGCTCGCTGAGCTCAATGTACTCATCGATTGGCATGCTCTTGGACACACCGTTGAGCGGAGTGTAGTGTTTCTTGAAACGCCCTTCATGCAACCCGAAGTCCGCCGGCGTATAGGGGATCTCCTTCAGTTGGGTGTGGCCATCGTCATCGACGTACTGGATGGTGGTCATGGTCCAGTCCTTACCGACGTCCGGATTGCCGTCGAGTGAGAAGCGCTCGGCCAGCGTTGCCCCTTTGCGCGGGTCGTGAACGAACAGCGGGAACATGCGGCTCTCCACCGCGAGTTGCGCCCTTCGATTGCCGGCATCGTCCGCAATACCGTGTTCGGACATGCAGCTGGTATAGGTATCCAGCAGCGCGGGCGATGCATTGTAGTTGAGAAACTCCATGACATTTTTCATGAAATGCCCCTGAAATGCGGAGGCTGTCTGCACTACCAGCACGTTGGGGTGAAACGCGGCAATCATGCCCAACTCCTTGCGGTCCTCCTGTTTTCCGATGTGTGCCACACCGAAGCGCGTGAGGTCGGAATCCTGTGCGGTGAAGCTCGAGGTGGAGGCCTGACCGCCGGTGTTGGAATAAGCACCGGTGTTTAGTACCACCACCTTGATCGGTGTATTGGTGATCAGCAGGCGCGACAGGGCTCCGAAGCCGATATCGTAAGTCGCGCCATCCCCGCCCATGCTGATGATTGCTGGCATCAGAGCCAGCTCTTCCTCGGAGAACTGACTCCAGTGGAAATACTTGAAAAAGTGGTCGTGCGTTTCCGGATTATAATGATCTTCCAGGTCCAGCTTCGTGACACGGATGGCCCGGAACTGCTCGACGGCATCGGCGCTGATTCCCTCGAAAAATCCCTTCGCCAGCGGGGCCGCATCCTGGAACAGGCTGTTGACCCATGGATCGGTGTAGGGGTTGAACGGAAAGGTCGAAGCGTAGACACTGCTGCAGCCGGTGGCATTGGCGATCGCCGCGCTGGCAGGTCCGCGGCCGGTGGGGCCGCTCTCCAGGTTGTAGAGCCGTTTCTCCATGATGTTTATCGCTTCCGCCATACGGCTCAATCGCGCTGGATCATGGGCGTCGTACTCCACTGTATCCATCTTGGCCGTCAGTCGCCCGATCAGATCCTCCAGTTCGCGGATGTGCGCCCGGTGCCTTTCCCGGTGAATGGCCCGATTGGTTGCGGTCAGCAGTCGAATCGCCGTCACCTCACCGCAGCCGCGGCAGCCGCCATGCCCGCCGGTCATGCTGTAGTAATTCTCATGATCCAGGATCAATCGCTTAGTTTCACCACCGGGTTGCGTTGCGTTGCTGAAGAATCGCGGCGCTGTGTTGGGCAGGTTGCTCAAAAAAGTGAACGCCTGCTTCAGCGACGCAAGTGCCTTGCTGTCCTGCTTCTGCTCCTGCAGCGCCCCAGGGCCGCACACATCGACACACTCCAGGCAACCGCTGCACTTCCACGGATCTATGGTTGCGGAATAGAGTCCACCGTTGCCGGGGGTCGCCTTCTCCATGACATCGAAGAAAGGCCTCGTACGGGCAACGGAAAAGCCGGATAGAACATCCACCATGCCGCCGAAACTTCGCGCCAGGGTTGGGTTGTCTATGTCCATTCCTGCCACTGCCTCGGCGGCAATCTCGTGAAATGGCTTCGAATCCTTACTCGGCAGGTTTCGATAGATATCCCGAATCGCTTTGGTCATCGGGAATACATGACTCGACATCATCGACCTCATCTGCTCGGTGACATCCACCTTCTGTATCGCGCCGAGCAGCAGATCGTGAATCTCATGCACCGTGTTGGGAATGGCTGCATCCGGGCAGACCAGCGCACACTCCATGCAACCGGTACAGAGGCCGGCAATGTATTTGGGAACCGAGAGCCGGAACAGACCTTTGTCCTTCCAGGCGGCGCTGCCCACCGGCATGAACAGACCGGCACCCGGAATTACCGGCGCCTCGCCGATCGTGCCATCCTTGAAGGGCTCCAGCACGACCTCGTTGAAATAGTTCTGGTCGTAGAGCCCAGTACTCTGGGCGCGGCCGGCTATTTTCTGCATTGAGGCCGAAATGGCTATACCGGCATCATTGGCAGCAGCCGGCAAACGTTCGGCTTCGAGGAAAGCGGCACCGTCATAATCCACCTTGCGGGTCGACTCCAGCCCGTCGCGGATCACCGACATGTTGCCGCTAACGACGGCATCGCCCTTGGCACCGAACTTCTTGCTGATTTGCTGCTGAATCTTAGCCAGCACAGCCTCTTCCGATGTACCTGCGACAACCTTGTCCACGTGCCCGCAAACGGCACCGATGAAGGCAATGCCCATCATCCTGATTTCAAGGTCCGCAGCCGGCGCATGCTTCCGCGCAACACCGAAGCCGTCGATGATATAAAAGTGGATCCTCTTTTCGCGTATTGTCTTCCTGGCGTGTACCGGCAGTTCGCGCCACACTTCTAGCGGTGTGTGGTGCGATTGCATGATGAATGTGCCCCCGTTGGTGAGACCACGCAGCGGATTGGTGTGGCTGAAAACCTTGTGGTCGGGCGACACCGCGACCTCGATCTCTTCCAGTTCCGCGTTGGTGATCTTAATAGGCTCCGGACTTACGGTGATGAAGAAGTTGGTCGGCGCGCCGCTCTTCTCGGAACCGTACTTGGGTGCGGACTTGGAGTGCATCTTCAGCACACCGGCGAGAATATCTGTGAGCAACTTGCCGGTGGCGATGGTCCCGTATCCGCCGATCGAATGAAAGCGGATGCGGAAGGCGCCGTCTGGCAACAGATTCGGATTCTCTCCTATCTCCAGCGCCATGAACTCGGTCTCGGGGTAGGCGGACCTCAACTGCTCCTGTATCGACGCAATCTGTGGCGAGGGATTGGCGGAAAAAAACTGTGACCCAAGATAGAACAGCGGGATATTGGTTTCGCTCTCCATGTTCTTGAACGCAGCAATCAGATGGCGTGACTGAAGATCGTGTGCGCCCAGTCCAAACACTCCAGTACTGATTTTGGGCAGGCTATCTATTGAGGGGATACCCAAATGGCGTATCAGGCCATTGTTCTCAAGCGCCTTGAACAGCGCATGCGTCACCAGACTGGTCAGCGTCGTGACATCACAGCGCTCCAGAACCGTCACAGCTTTTTTACCCTTCAGCACAGTTACAAGCTCGGCTTCGGGAAAGGGCTGTAGCAGCTTGATGGAGACGACACCCACCTTTTTCCCCTGCCGTCGCAGATAACTGACCACCGCTTCCACGTCATCCGTCACCGACCCCATGGCGACGATGACATGCTCCGCGTCATCCGCCATGAAACTCATAACGGGCGCATAGATGCGGCCGGTCAATTCACCATACTCCTGCATGGCTTCAGCGACGAAGCCCGGTACTTCGCTGGCAAAATGGGTGTGATGGTCGACCGCGCCGGCCTGGAAGTCGGGTTGGTTCTGCACCCCGCCAGTAAGCCCCGGATTGTTCACATCCACCAGCGCCGGAATGAGCTGGCGCGTGCCCTTCTCGAAAGCGTTGAGCCACTGCCGCCGCCATTGCGCCCGAAGCTCCTCGGGCAGCCATTGCAGCGTATCCTGAACTCGCTCTCCGGCGTTGTCGCTCTCAACCTGATCGGCCCGCTCTTCCAGATAGTGCCGCAACGATTCAAGCGCCTCAGTGCGAATATCCTGCTGGTGCCGCTTGAGAAACTGCTGCAGTTGATACACCCTGCCCTTGGCGCCAAACAGCAACTCCTGCGCCACCGTTGGTGACTTTATCCGGCTTTCAGGATCGCCCAGAAACTCTCGTAGCAGCTCCGGTTCCGGCATCAACGCCTCACTCTGCATGTGGCTGGTGGCGAAACCATCCATCGCATTTGCCACCGGAATCAGCGACAGCGCACTGACCTTGTAGCTGATCGCAGCCAGATCGGCAGCCTCCTGTGGGTTGCTGCCGAACAGAATTGTGTAGCCCGAAGGCAACAGCGCGTAGACATCGTCGTGCCCCGCCATGACGTTGAGTGAGTGCCGGGAGACGACCCGGGCGGCAACCTGCAGGACGAAACCGCCCACCTTCTTGCCTACAGTCACATAATGAGACTCCAGACCATACAGAATGCCCTGGCTGGACGATGCATTGGAGATATATTTACCTCCGGTGAGCGCCGCGCCCAGTGCACCGCTCTGGGCTGAATGCTCACCCTCCGGCTCGAAGAAAAACGGATGCTTACCCCAGACGTTGCATCCCCCCTCGGCGCGAAACGACTCGAAAATTTCGGAAATTTCCGTTGAAGGCGTAATTGGATAGCCGATCACGCCACCGCACACCTGACCCATGACATGGGCGATAGCACCGTTGCCATGAATAACCACAGGCATACCAGGGTACCGTATCTGCCCCTCAACCCTGTGCTGTGGTCCGTTATTGGTACGGTCGTCTATCTCGTTAAGCATCGATGCGCTCCCGATGTTTCTCTGGTTTATGGAGTGTTCTGCCAGGGTCTGTTAGCCCCAATCAAACGGTTACTGTTGCCGCACCCGGTGAATTGCAGGTGCGTCATGGACGAGTGTTTGAAAAATATCGTAATAATTATCCGATTATGATCCTATTCGAGATACGTTACAGTTTGATTTAGGCCACAGTCGCGGACGCCATTCTGTGGATTAGGTGACTAAAATCAATTCGATAATTATTAAATTATCGAATTACAAATCCCTTGAGGGATGAGATCACACTATGCAAACCCCAGCTGCAGGGTAGGTAACTACTACCCTTTGACACCTCATTACGCCTGGGGTGGACAAACCAGCGCCTCCACGCTGAGTTTTTTTGCCAAACTGTCGGATGCGGCATCAGATTCAACGACAACCCGAACTCATCCGGGCACAAATTTCCGGTACTGGACATATCCGGGCTTATATGATGTCCTTTGATACCAGGACCTGTTAATACTAATCGAATAGCTACTGCCGGAGGCCCTTTTTTCAATTAACAAGGCAGAGAGAGAGCTGTTTGGTTGTTCCAAATAAACGACTGATAACGCCGTTAATCGGAAAAAGGGTCCCGGCCCTTCGGGTTGCGTCTGATAATGCGCCACTCGGCATTGCTCGTTGCTCATTTGGCATGACCAAACCACACGCCTCGCGCCTTGAATGACGCAACGGCAACAACTCGATTAGTGTTAACAGGCCCTAATCGTCTGATAACGCAGTCGATCTACGACTGCCAAATAAAACAGGATGGAAGCAACGCAATGGCAAACCAAGAGGCGCTGGCACTGTTACGCAACGGTCTGGTTGACGAATTCAACAAGTGGATAAAGCTGAGAAGAAAAGAGACCGCGAAGGGAGTCAATCTGAAAGCACAGGACCTTAGCTGCCTGAAACTGCAATTTATCGACCTCCGCGACGCCAATCTCACCGACGCCATCCTGCGCGGCACCGAACTAGAGGGCGCGGACCTGCGCAAGGCACGCTTACGCGGAGCCGACCTCGAAGGTGCACTCCTGCGCAACGCGCGTTTGCGAGGGGCCGACCTGCGCAACGCCAACCTCAGCAAGGCCAATCTGGAGCAGGCCAAGCTCAAAAAGGCCAGATGCAAGGGTGCCCGGTTCGACGGGGCCAACCTGGAGGGAGTCAACCTCAAGGATGTCAAGGGCCACTGAGCGGCAGTCAAAGCCTCTGCTGCGGCCGCCGCATTAACGGACGCGACCCATTGGCAGGCGGCAAGGAATGCCGATGACCACAACGGAAGCGCCGGTCAGGCGCGCTTCTTCCCTGCATATCCGGTTCAAAAAGCGATTGTATACTGCATAAAAACGTAGATCCCGTAAATGGACAGCAGCCAGACACCCTGCCAGCGGTAAAACACAAGGCGCCGATTGAAGGAGATGAAAACCCGGAACGAGTAGAGCACGAGCAACATCACCGGGAAGTGGAAATAGTAGAAGTTGCGGGGAATCGCCAGCGGTGCTGCGGCAGCAGCGGCACCGATCACAAACAGGGTGTTCAGGACGTCGGCCCCAACGATATTGCCCAGGGTTATCTCAGGGTGGCCTTTGCGAACAGCGGATACTGCGGTCATCAGTTCCGGCAACGAGGTGCCGAAGGCCACTAACGTGGCGGCAATGACATCCTCGGGAACGCCAAAGCGCAGCGCTAGCTCCGACACGGCCGGCACCAATATCCTGGCACCCAGGATAATCGACATCAATCCGCCTGCGACCATGATCCAGCAACGTGCGCAGCCTCTTTTTTTCACCCCCTCAGCGTCATTCTCTTCCAGCATCCTACCGCCGCCCTGCCTGGCCCAACGATAGGTCAAATAGAGATAACCCAGCAGCAGCAGCAAAAAAAGGAGACCGACCCAACGCGCCAGCACGGGCACGGATCCTTCAGGGGCGGCGTATAGCATCCCGACGGCGATAACCACCAGCAGGGTGGCGGAGCCCACCTGCACCCAGCCTGTGCGGTTAAGAATGAAGCGATTGACCGGAACCGCCGCCAGTACACAGGTGAGACCAAAAATCAGGCCGGTGTCGGTAATAATCGAACCGACCCCATTGCCGAGTGCGAGTCCTGGATTGCCCATATAGGCAGCCATGACCGAGACAAACGCCTCGGGAAGCGTATTACCCAACGAGACGACCGTAGCACCGATAACGATCTCTGACACCCCGGTACGCCGGGCCAGATCGACCACACCATCTACCAGCCAGTCAGCCCCCTGGGAGAGCAGAAAAATAGAGAACACAATCACGACCAGGAGCAGCCAGGCCGGCTGGTCAGCAGCAAGGTCTCGCAGTAGCGATTGGTCGACCATCCACTGCAACAGAGAGTTACTCATACTGATCGCTCACTCCGCAACCAGAAGACTCGACAGGCGTCGGGATTCCAGCCGGAGACCTGATTCTACAGCGCCGCGAGATACCCCTGCATGCGCTCGCGCATTTTACTATCGGGAAGTACGCCGTAGCCGGCCCCCATATTGTCCAGCATGTGCCGTGTCTTGGAAGTGGCGGGGATCGCACAGCTAACCGCAGGATGGGATACCGCGTATTTAAGGAGAAACTGACCCCAGCTCCTGCACCCGATCTGCGACGCCCATACCGGCAGCGGCTTGTCTCTAGTCTTATTGAAAAGGGCGCCGCGCGCAAAAGGTCGGTTGACGATAACCCCGATGCCTCTTTCCAGCGCCAGTGGCAACAGCACCCGCTCCGCCTCGCGATTTTCGATATTGTAAGTCAGCTGCACGAAATCAAACGGCTGCCTGTCGAGAACGGATTCAAGTTCGGTATGGCTGCGCCCGTGCGAGGTCGTGATACCCAGATAGCGAATACGGCCCTGCGCCTTCATCTCCTTCAGCGTCTCCAGGTGCACCTGCCAGTCACGCAGATTGTGTATCTGCATCAGATCGAAACGCTCTACGCCCCAAAGCTGCAGCGAGCGCTCCATCTGCCGCTCTCCGCTCACCCTTCCATCGGTCCAGACCTTGGTGGCTGCAAACAGAGAGTCCGGCCGCTTTACGCGTTGCAACAGCATACCGATAACCTGCTCGGAGGAGCCGTATATGGGCGAGGAGTCGATAACCGTTCCGCCGTGCTGAAAAAAAGCTTCCAGCACCAAGGCGAGAGCTTTCAGCCTCTCCGGCTCGTTTACTGCATCGAAAGTCCGCGAGGTACCCATGCCGATCACAGGAATCATCTCACCGGTCGAGGGTACGGCTTTTTTGATCGACCGGGAGGTGGATGCGTTGAGGCCGCCAGGCCAGAGCCAGCAGTTCCCCGCCAGTGCCGCGGCAAATTTAAGAAATCCTCTGCGATCAACCCTGAGAGCCTCTCCGTTCATCTCTCCCCTCCCATTCAAGTCCGTTGCGCCTGCCCAGTATCGCCTGCTGCCGAGCAGGGAAAAGAAATAGAGAAAGGACCAGAAGATCGGCCTCCCCTCCCCCGGCTTCAGACCAGTCGCACGGCGCAGCAGGGATTGCAGCAGTGCTGTTGCATGATTCTCGATAGAGTGATTATCTGTACTCTTTAATTCGGTACACTACGTCTTGTGAGCACAATTATCCATCAGCTTGTGAAAGCCCTTCGATTCACTGCGCAGAGGATTCGGTCTTTCACTGCCGCTGCACTGCAGAGCGCACGGAGTTCGGCGAAACGGGTAAGGGCCACGACGGCGGTCAATCGACAGCGCCGGTATGGAGACTCGGAGCGCTCACACTCCGGGGTCGGTTCGTTGTGGTGGGGATACTTTCCGGTTTTCGTGGTGGCATTGCTGGGTCTCGTCAATACCCTCTATTTCTTCCGCGAGGTTACCAACTGGGAGACCCAGCAGGTAGCCACCGCTTTCAGTGAAGCATCCCAGGATCGGATTCTGGTGGCGCACCGGGAGATCGAATACGCCCTCTCGACAATTCAGGACATCGCCACTTATTTCGAGGCGTCACCCGAAGTCGGAAGGCGGGAGTTCCGTAAGTTCGTTGAACCTGCGATCAAACGCCATAAGGATATTAAAGCACTGGAGTGGATACCTTTCGTACCGCACCGGGAACGGAAAGCGTTTGAGATGCAGGCGCGCATCAGCTTCCCGCCCTACGCAATAAAAGAGAAGCTGACGACAGGTGAGATCGTCAAAGCTGCCAACCGTGAAGCCTACCTGCCGGTGCTCTATGTTCAGCCCTACCAGCAGAACCGGGAACTGCTCGGTCTGGATATGGCAACGGACAGCAGGATCGCCGCCCTGTTGGCCCGCAGCCGCGACTCGAAGCAGCTACAGGTATCCGAGCGCATTATCCTGGACGAAGAGAAGGAACGAGTTAGCGGCTTCATGGTATCGGTCCCGGTCTTCTACCCGGAACTCGATGTATTGGACGGGGAGGAGGAGCCGACGCAGCAACAGCGTTCCGGTATCCGTGGATTTGCCGTTGGCATCTTTCGTATCCGGAATATCGTGGAACTGGCCTTTGCCAGCCTCAGTCCGGGCGGCATCGATATCCGCATCATCGACGTGTCGGCAGAATCGGGGGGCGTCGAACTCTACTCCCACCGGTCACGCCAGGCCACGGAGGGCGACCCTGGGGAACCACAGGAGGTCACCCCGGCACTGATCTACGAGCAGACGCTTTCAATTGGCGGTCGCCAGTGGAAGATCATCTGCACACCTATTGCCGGCAGCCACCAGCCCGACGCCTGGAGCGGCTGGATCGTCATGGTGGGCGGACTGGCGTTCACCGCTCTGTTCACCATCTACGTATCCACCCTGGTCGGCCGCGCCAAAAAAATCAGACAGCTGGTAGACCTTCGTACATTGGAGTTGAGCTGCGCCAACAGCGCCCTGAACAAGGAGATCGCGGAGAGAAAGGCCGCAGAGCAGGAGTTGACCGAATTGAACGATGACCTCGAATACCGGGTTGCAGTGCGCAGTTCGGAGGCGGAGCGTCGTGCAAATGATCTGGAACAGTTCGCCTACGTCGCCTCCCACGACCTGAAAGCGCCGCTGCGGGCGATCGGCAATCTCGCGGATTGGATTGGCGAGGATCTGGAGGAGAAGCTAAACGAGGAGTCGAAAGAACAGCTCGCCCTACTGCAAGATCGCGTACAGCGCATGAATGCGCTTATAGAGGGCCTGCTCGAATACTCGCGGGTTGGGAGAACCGAGGGATCGGATGCCCTGGTGGATACCCGGCAGTTGCTGGAGGAGATTATCGACTCACTCTCCCCGCCCAAGGGCTTCGTTATCAAGCTCGGAAAAGAGTTGCCTGAATTTCACACCGACCGTCTGCTGCTTGGACAGGTGCTCTCGAACCTCATCAGCAACAGCCTGAAACATCACGGCGGAAAGCGGGGGCGCATCCGGATTTCATGCCGACGAATAAGGCGATTCTACGAGTTCTCGGTATCCGACAACGGGGTGGGTATTGCGCCCGAATATCACAAAAAAGTGTTTATGATTTTTCAGACGCTTCATGCCAAAGATTACGGCAGCAACACCGGTATCGGCCTTGCGCTGGTTAAAAAAATCGTTGAGGAGCAGGGTGGTTGGATAACGCTGGAATCGGAACCCGGAAAAGGCACTCGGTTTCGCTTCACCTGGCCCGGGTAGTCTGGCGGTGAAAACAAAGCGCTGGAACCCGCTGATATCCCGATCTGGAAAAGACTCTTCACAGGACGTCGATATTGTAGGATAGTTCGAATCAGTACAATAACTTAGATTAAATCTTTTTTGGGGGCTAGAATGGTCGCCTGGAGAGGCATAACCGTACCGGACTGAGCACTATGCTGGATAACGACGTAGGGATTCTGCTAATCGAAGACGACCGGGTCGACATCATGACCGTGCAGCGCGCGTTAAAGAAGAATCAGGTCCGCAATCCACTATACGTTGCGCGCACCGGAGTGGAAGCGCTGAGCATGCTGAGGGGGAATGGCCAGGAGAAGATCGACCCCCCGCCCGGGCTGATACTGCTGGATCTGAACCTGCCGCGTATGAGCGGTATCGAGTTTCTGGAGAATATGCGCAATGATCCGGAACTGCAGAATATACGAATCATTGTGCTGACCTCATCCAACGAACCCCGCGACAGGGAGGCCGCGTTCAAATATGACGTGGATGACTACATCGTCAAACCCCACTCGTTCGAGGAGTTCAACCGGGTCATCGCAACGGTTCTCGCTTTCTGGGATTCCGACTGACCTGCCAGCGCCGCACGGCCGTCTCTACTCCTCCCTGCCGCTCCCCGGCAACAGCGGGTCAGCCAATATCTCAATCTCAATCGGCCTCTCGTCAATCGTGCGCTGCTTTATCCAGCTAAAAACAAGCGGCTGCAACGGAGCGATCCGGGCCAGCAGCGGCAGCTCAGCGCGCAGATACTCCCCGGCGCTGTTGAACCGGACTCTGTGACCCCTGCCTCCAGCCAGCAATCGAATTTCCAGGCTGCTCCACTGGATAAGATGACCCGCGTCGGCTGCATCGCGCAGTCCCGCCACCACTCCCCTCATCTCTGCCGCGATCGCTTCACAGCGCTGCTGCTTTAGAGACCGGCCGGTGACGCCGGAAAAAACGAACACCAGGCCATCAGGCGTTGTATAGCTCGCACTGCCAATACGTTTCAGGGTCCAGATTCCTGCAC
>Ga0316201_10003697_pt1 | contig 11347 bp, 9 predicted proteins | sample CS6wburrow_MG_FD_204516 | JGI IMG/M metagenome (GOLD analysis project Ga0316201, IMG submission 204516) | Coastal sediment microbial communities from Delaware Bay, Delaware, United States - CS-6 worm burrow | ecosystem: Environmental > Aquatic > Marine > Coastal > Sediment | place: USA: Delaware... | reverse complement strand
TTTTGTTTTTTCCAGAAGGGCATCAATTTGAACCACTAAGACACAAAGAAAACCAAGAGATTACCCAGCGAACCACCAAGTCACGAAGAACACAACGAAAATGGCGCTTTTTGTGTGGCTTTGTGTCTTCTCGGTTAGTCATTATCTTTTCAGGCGCTTGGCTCTTCAATGCGCAAGACCTGGTTTGCCGGCACATCTTTCAATTCCTGCACGGTACCGCTCGGCCACTGCACCGTGATCCGGTCGATCTGCTGGTGCTTTGCCAGCCCGAAGTGCAGCCGGCTGTGGTTCTGACCGCGGTGGTGCACCCCGCCGTCCTGCACCCGCATCTGGGTGACGCCGCCGGCGGTCACCCGAACCACTGCGCCGATGCCGTCGCGGTTGGACTTCGTACCCTGCAGGTCAACCGCCAGCCAATGGTTGCCGTTGCCGACGTTGCGGTAGAGCCGGTAGCCGCCGCTGTCCGACGGCAGTCCCAGGCTGCGCCCCATGCTGGCGCCGTTCGCCACCAGCAGATCCAGAAAGCCGTCGCCGTCGAAATCAACCGTGGTGGCACTGTCACCGACGCCTGACATTGGGCCAGCCGCACCACCGGCGGCCTTCACTCGCTCGAACTCGCCGTCCCCGTTATTCAACAGCAGTACATTTTCGTGATTGCCGATATCCCCCGAGGCGACCAGGAACAAGTCCAGGTCCATGTCGTTGTCGAAATCGGCCGCTACCACATTAACGGCCGCAACCGGCACCTCGTTAATGCCCCGATCCTCGCTTTCTTCGACCAGCTTGCCGCCGCGGTTCATGAACAGGCGCTGGGGTGCCGCCTCAGTCTGCTCCGCACTCTCGGTCGCCGCCAGGTCCTCCAGCTGCCTGTCGGTGCTGACGCCGACCTGAACATGCCAGTTCTTCGCCTTCTCGTTTGCGCCAACGGGAGCGGTCGCCAGGCGCACTCGCCAGCGATCCGGTGCCTCGAAGCCGATGCGAACTTCAGCGCCGGCGCCAGGCACATCGGTCACAATGCCACTCACCTCGCCCGTCGCGGGATCCAGTTCGAATTCGAACGCCGCGGGCGAACCCCCTCCGGCGCCGATCCGTACCCCACTGACATCCAGGGAGCCGCGCGGGGCCTTGGGTGCGACCTTGAACCGCACCTTGCCGGCGGCCCGGAAATCGAATCCCGCCGTGGCCGCAGAACTCGCCTGCCGAAGCGACAGATCCGCCACCGCCTCGGCAAGGCTCGGGCGCCCAAAGGCAACCTGTCCGGCCGGGTTCTTGCGGGCCAGGAACAGGTCGATCTGGCCGTCGTTGTCGAAATCCCCCGCCGCGACGTCCTCAAAGGCGGTCACCGGCAGCAGATCGAGTTCCCGCGCCGGCAGCACCGAGGTGTCGAACACCTGGGCCGTCACGCCTTTGCCGGCCACCCGACACACCAACTCAGGATGCGTGTCGCCGGTCAGCTCGGAGACGATGCAAAAAGGTGCCGAACGCGAGCGAAAGGCCAGGGCAGTCAGCGCCGCCTCGAAACCGCTGCCGCGCTTCAGGAAAGTGAAAGGTGGATCGATATCATCGAAGCGCGCCTCGGCCCCGTGGAACAGGTCCAGGCTGCCGTCGCCATCCAGGTCTGCCCAAAGCGGCATGCGGGTACGTCCCTGGAGGTTATCGACGCCGGCTTGCTCGGCCACGTCTTCGAGCCGATCGCCGCGGTTGAGGAAAAAGCGCTTCGGCTCCTGTCCGACGCCCATCACAGCGCCAGTCAACTGCACCAGATCCGGCCGCCCGTCGTTGTCAACATCCGCCCAGGCCGCGCCGTGGCTGTCGCCGCCCCTCACTGCAGTTCCCAGCCAATCGGCGCTGACGTCCGCAAAGCGCCCGTTCCCGAGGTTGCGTAACAATTGCACGTCGTTCAGGTGGTTGGTGACATAGAGGTCTGGCCGGCCATCGCTATCCACGTCGCCCCAAGCCCCGCCGAAGGTCATGCCGACATAGCCATCGAGCCCAGCTGCGTTCGTGACGTCCTCGAACACCGTGACTTCTCGCTCCGATGGCGAACAGCCGACGAGAATGGCCACCAGGGAACAAACGCCGAGTCTTTGCAGCGTTTTCATCCGAACTCCTCATTTGATCATCTCACCGCCTTAACCAACGACGTACGATTGGCTCCGCCCGACGTCGCACCTCGAACACGCCCCGCGCCCACCTGCCCGGCCGCTGCGGCTCGCTCAGCGCGATAGCATAAAGTCGCCGTGCCAGCACGTCAGCTGAAAACGCGTCCGATGCCGCATGACGGCGTGCCCGCTCGCTCCATTCGCGATACCGCTCCGAGTCATTCAATACCCCTTCAATGGCGGCTGCCCAGGCATCCGGGTTGAGGTAGTCATCAATCAGCAATCCACCGTCGCCCACTGCCTCGGGAAGGCCGCCCCGTCGGCTGGCGATGACGGGGATGCCGCAGGACTGCGCCTCCAAGGCCACCATGCCGAACCCCTCCTCCCAGCGCGAGGGCACGATCAGCAGCCGGGTGCGGCGATAGACCTCGCGCATGTCCGATACTCGATGCGCGAACTCCACGTTCCGCAAACCTGTCAATCGACGCTTCAGGTCGTCGAGTGCGGTGTCACCCAGCTTCCACGACTCCTGCAACAAGAAATTCACATTGGGCAATCGTTTTGCAACAGCGAGAAAGGTTTCCAGGCCTTTAACCCGATGTGGGTTGATCATCGTAATCAAGCCGCTGGGATCGGCGTTGGTATCAGAATACAACTCTGGAGGCGGATAGATCACGTGGGGCCATCGCCCCGTTGCCTTAAAAACCTTTTCAGCTAGGAAGCGACTGCTCGTGACGAGATGACAGTCCAGGGATGCGATTTCCCTCATTTCCGCCGCATCAAATTCAGCGTCGTGAACAAAATATAGGCCGCGCACTCCATGCCGGTTGGCGGACTTCAAAACTGCCAGGGCGCCTTCTAGCTGACTCCAGACCAGATCTGGTTGGAGGCGTCCAATTTCGTATTCCACTGCAGAACCAAAATCATGCAGAAGCCCAATCGTATAGCCGCAATCTATCTCTGCTTGAGAAATATCGACTGAACGTACGCCTAGCGATGTGTATTCCGACGCACTCGGGTAGCGCCAAGCGCTTACCTTGTAGTCGACGGAACCTACCGCAAAACACGCGACTCCTGGAACGGCAGCCATGCGCACCAGCAACATGTGCGCCGCCCGCGCAGCTCCACCGATGAAAAGTGGATAGGGCGGACGCTCACTCGCGTACAATAATCGCACAATTTTCAGAAATTCTTAGCGAGCCTAAAGAGGCCATAAACCCCAACGCCCCTCTTCCCCTCATCCACTCGCACTTCCTTCCTGTTCGGAACATACAGCTGACTCAAGGTCTCCGTTCGACTTCAATACACCTCCAATAGCTTTAGCTAGCTGCTCTCCTACAAACTCCCCATGCATTCTAACTCTTTCTCTAACCATCTCTGCCTCTTTTGCGCTGTCTAGCAGCGGCACTAGATTACGCACTACGGCCTGCATTCGAGTCTTGTCGCTTAACTCAAGCGCATCGAAATAAAAGTCTTTAGCATCATACATCTCGTAAAGAATCCGCTTTTTAAAGTCCCGTATGACGTGACTACCCGCCATCGACTCAGATCCGAAGCAAATGGCGGGAATCCCTGCCCGCCAAGAATTGATGCACAGGTGATAAGTATCGCTTATAACAAATCGATATTTTTTTATCGCCGCCAACAAATCCCCCTGCGTATATTCATCGCCTCTTGGCAACAATTCTTCTATGCGCCTTCTCCATTCACGCCCTTTGTCCTTCTTTTTTTTCCATGTAAATCCTTTATGCTCAATCCTAAGTATCTCGTGGTACGGAAACCACGGCAGCCACTCCAAGTTAAGCCCAAAGCTTTCAGCCAGTTCTACACAAAACTCCCAAAGCAGTGCTGGCGGCTTGGTGCGCGTGCCAAAAAAAAGCCCAATCGCACTCCTCTCTTCCAACTCACCTGACCATTTACTGACTGGCAATTGATCCGTATCGCTTTCGCGCATCAAAAAGGCTGGATCGATTCCTAAATGATTTGAATTATACTTACCGGTTAAGTGAGTTATTCTCATCGCTGAAATAGGATCTCGCATAAGAACCGCTGCACATCTTTTTCCAAAATCTGACAAATCCCTAGCGTATGATCCCGACGAATAATCCCGCGCGGTGTTATACAACAAGCTGCTGCCAAATATGATGCTTTTTTCTTTCACCGAATCGAATTCTTCGGTCTGAAGTAGCATTTGGTAAGACAATCGTTTCGCATCTTCATGCTCAAGGCCATGTAGCGCCGCTAATCTTTGCGCACCCTCGTTTTCGATATAGTGCCTTGCCTGCAGGAAGTCGCCCCAATAAATGATCAAGTCGCTCGCAAAGGCATCGGAGATGTAATCCGCCAACGGCAAATGTTGGAACAGCTTTGATACCCCTTCCGACGAGGGATGAGCATATCCCAAATCCATCATCATCCATTTCACACTACTGGATGGATTAGGCTCAACGACTGAATAGAACTTTATATTCGCGTCTGGCACTAGCCGACTGAAAAATCCCTTCGCAGAAAGCTCTACGGTTGTCATTCCCGTATTGACATACCGCATGTTTGGAGCCGTAATTACTGCTATCCGCTTCATTTTCCTATTCCCGAAACTCAGGACATTTACCTTTATGAGTTGTGTCAGCCTGAGGCTGTGCGGCGTAAACGTATGTGTCGAAAACTCTGCTCGGTGACGTGCGGGTCCGATATTCATCGACTTTTCAAAACACAATGTCAGGCCTATTCAACTAAACTAGACGCCTCTTTCAGGTTCCAGGAAGCTGGTATGTTTACTAGCCCTTGGAGGCTGACCTTGCTTACCAGCGTGTCTTTCGAGCTAACTGAGAACACTTTCAAAGTCTCACCGTAAAATATTTTCGTCAGCAATTTGTCAAATACACCAACACGAATCGCATAAACACCTGGCGCCAAGGGAAGAGAATCTATGCAACAATCGATGACGTGCCGACCCGGCGACAGGCTTACTGTCTGATTCAAATCGGCAGTATTTATCGACGATATGTAAACAAAATCTGTCGTATGAAATCCGTATACGATCTCAATGTCATTCAGTTCCCGCTTAACTTCAAACACACACCTTACAGTGCACGCTGCCCCAGCCACGACCTCATCAGCGATTTCGCCGCTCTTATCTACAAGCTCTAGCTCTTCTAATTCAATTTCTCCACTACTCAGCACATTCCTTCCTGTCGGGCATCCACCCGACTTCTGCTCAACTATCTTTTGGTTATTCTGCAAATAAAAAGCGTCACACACCTTGTCAGGCGAACCGTCATTCGCTAAGCGCCCATGCTCCATCAATATCACGCGACCACACATCCTCGCCACTTGTCGAATGTTATGACTCACCAACAATACCGTACGACCTTGCCGTTTGATCAATTCTTCCATGCGGTCAAAGCACTTGCGCTGAAACGCCAGATCACCCACCGCCAGAACCTCGTCTACAATCAAGATTTCAGAATCAATGCTAGTTGCAACGGCAAATGCGAGCTTTACTTGCATGCCTGAACTATAGCGCTTCACCGGCGTATCAATGAATTCCGCCATCTCGGCGAAGTCAACGATCTCATCGAATTTTTTATCAATCGCCTTCTTAGACAATCCAAGGATAGTGCCATTGAGGTAGACGTTCTCTCGACCTGAAAAGTCGGGCACAAATCCTGCGCCAACCTCAATAAGTGGGGCAATCCGCCCGTGCACCTTGACACCACCATGAGTGGGTGTAGTTATGCGCGCAATCAGCTTCAGTAGCGTCGATTTGCCGGCTCCGTTGTGACCAATTATCCCGACCACCTCGCCCTGCTCGATCGAAAAGCTCACGTCGTCGAGCGCCTTGAATAGCGGACGCTCCTGAACCGACCTGCCCAATAGGCGATTACCGGCGTTGAGCATCGTCTGCTTGAAGCCTTGCAGGGCGCCTAAGCGGTATTCCTTGGTTAGATGACTGACTTCGATTACGGGCACAGGACGTTAACCACTAAGGCACGAAGAAAAACAATAAAGGCGCTCTTTGAGTCTTTTTCCCTACCGGACTATGCGCTTTTTTCCGGTTTTGATCAGGGGCGTGTTGAAGTTGATCAACAGACCCAGGCGGATACCAGTCAGCTTCAGATAAGTCAGTAGCTGCGCGTCGTATAGCGGCTGCATCTTCTCGACCGCCTTGAGTTCTACGATGAGCTTGTTGTCGACAAGGACGTCGAGTCGCAGGCCATTGTCCAGTTTGAGGCCCTTGTATTGGATCGACAGGACGACTTGTGATCGGTGCGGAATGCTGCGTTGTTTGAGTTCGTGGCAAAGGCAAGCCTCGTAAACTGATTCCAGAAGTCCTGGGCCCAAGGCCTTGTGGACCTGGTAGGCCGTATCGACGACGGCCCCCGCCAAGGCCTCGACTTCCCCTGGCACCGGCTCGAAGTTCCTTTTCGCTTGACAGGCTTCCATCCCTTATTTGCCTTTGTGGTTCAGATAACATCGGCAAAATAGCTCTCAGCGCGCTTGAAGTACAGGTAACTCAGCGGCAGCAGAATGACGACGGCGACCATGCCGGGCACCATGGCGCCTAGGTCAGGCGGCTGGGCGCGAAGTACCACGTTCTGGAAGGCGTCGATGATGCCGGCCAAGGGGTTGAGCGTGTAGATGGTGTACAGCAGGTCGGACCACTCGCCGGCGGCCTGTTCTTCGAGCAGCTTTTTCTTGACCAGCGACAACGGGTAGATGACCGGCGAGGCGTACATCAGCAATGAAAGGATTACCGGCAGCGCCTGGCCGATGTCGCGGTAGTAGACATTGATGGCGGCGCCGACGAAGGCGATGGTGAGCGCCGCGAGCACTGTGTACAAAAGGATCACGGGCACCCAGAGGATGTAGACGCTGGGCAGCATCTGGTACCAGACCATCAGGCCCGCCAGGATGAAGAAACTGATTCCCAGTTCGATCAACTTGGTCAGCACCGCGGTGATCGGGAAGATCTCGCGTGGGAAGTAGATCTTCTTTACCAAGGCGGTATTGCTCACCACGCTGTTGACCGCATCGGAAGTCGATTCCTGGAAGAAGGTCCAGGGCATCAGGGCCGCGAAGGTCAGGATGGGATACGGGATATCGCCGCTATCGATGCCGACGAAGCTCTTCACCAGGGTGAAGATCAGCATCAACATCACCGGTTTGAGCACCGCCCAGGCAATGCCCAGGTAGGCCTGCTTGTAGCGCAGCGCGATGTTCTTCCAGGCCAGCGTGGCCAGGAGTTCGCGGTATTCGACGAGATCTTTTACTACACCAATCATTTGTTCGGATTGTTCAGGTGACTTTTAACCATTGGGGACGAGGCAGTCGGCCGACAGTCAGGATATCTTGGCATTGAAACAGCCTGTTGTGACCACTTGACGTTCGGCACCGCCGGCAGAAGCAGAGCGCTCAGTGGCCCGGGTGAACCCTCGCTGAGTCGTAGCGGCAGGCATGGCGTTCTCTTGATGTTGCAGTTTGTCGCCGCACGGGCCGAGAGGGTGAAATGATCGCATGAATTAGGGGGCTTATGCGAGTATAGGGCACCTCAATAAATGTATCGGCCCGAATTTGTTGCGCCATTCCAGAATGCCGTTCACCCAAAGAAGCTCGACACGAATTAGCGCTATCGAAGTACAATATGCACGGCTGAGACTCGTGCAACCAGACCACATTGGGCTGGCATCGCGCCCCTTTCGACGCGGCGAGCTTGGTTTCGCGTGACTCCTCAGGAAAGAATCCTGCTTTCACAAACCAGCTACTCGAAAACGCCGGGAAGTTCAAAAATGTCACGCAAAATGTACGTCCGAAGCAACATCAAGCTGATTCTTAGTCTTCTTCTAGCAGCAGCCATGTTGTCTTGGCCAGCAATCTACAACGGCTACCCCTTTATCTTTCCAGATACGCAAGGTTACCTGCTGCCGGCAATTCAGCTCCTGGAAACCGGGTGGCTCAGCCCGGCCTGGAGCCGACCGCCTTTCTATGGCCTCGCTGCGTTGCCGATCCACATGAACTGGTCACTATGGCCAATGGTGATCATTCAGGCACTAATCATCTCTCACTTTCTTTTTCTGACCGTGCGCACAGTGCTCGGCCAAATCGACCATCGTGCGTTTCTTGGTGTGATATTTGCGCTCGCTGCCCTAACCAGCCTGCCCTGGCACGTTGCAACATTGATCCCCGATATATTCGCGCCAGTGCTATTGCTTGGTATATTTCTTTTGGCTTATCCCGGTCATGCGCTAAAGCCTTGGGAACAGGTTTATGTCTTAGCAATCACAATCGCTGCCGCGGCCTTCCATCTTTCCCATGTTGCACTCGCGGCCTGTCTCGCCGGCCTTACAGGGGTTCTTTGGCTTTCAAAGGGATTCACAGGCCAAGTTTCACGGAACAAGGCGTTTATCACGGCCATTCCCTTCGCCATGGCCATCGTCTCCTTGGTTGCAGTTAACCACATCACAAGAGGGACCACTGCCGTCGCCTCACACAGCAGCCTTTTTTTGCTTTCCAAGTACCGAAGCGAGGTTACACAGTATTTAAGGGAAAATTGCCATAAAGAAAGTTACATCCTTTGTGAATACAAAGATGGTTTGGGCTCCGTCCTTTGGGGAGGTGACAGCCTTGTCGCGAAGGTTGGAGCAAACAGGCTCAACGATGAGGCCAAGGAGCTCGTGCGAAAGGCGTTCTGGTCTGACCCAGCAGCAGTAGTCAACTCTGCTTTGGATGCATCGCTGAAGCAGCTCGTCACATTCTGGACTGGGGGATGGATCTATCCCCTGCAAGGAGAGGGATCGGATAGAGGCGGGGGCGGACTCTTCGCCTATTTTGATCGAGAGCATGAGGACTTTCTATCTTCCAAGCAGTCGACCAGCGCACTGCCGTTTAGCATTATCAGGCTGCTGCATACGATAGTAATTTTGGCTGCAGCGCCCCTCTTTCTGCTTTTTCTTCTTCGCGCCTATCGGCGATCAGACACGAGCCTCATTTCGCTGTACGTCTTTATTTTGTCCGGACTAGTAGCAAACGCCGTGATCTGCGCGACACTTTCTGGGGTAGTAGAAAGATATCAGAGTCGCCTCATCTGGTTGGTTGTTTTTGTCTGTGTCATCGCCAGCTTTCGTCTATCGGCCGAGCTTGCGAATGCTGTGCGTAGCCGCAATATCGCATGAGTAGCGAGTTGTTTCGGATTCAGACGATCTTGACCGGTGATTCTCAGAATCACCTCCAATTCGGTCACGTTAAATAGAAAAGGGCGGCCATCTTGGTCGGAATACGCAAGCGGCCGTTCAAGTCCTATGTGCCAAGTCGCGATCCAATCTCAGCGCCCAAACTCTGGCCCCAGATTCCCAATCCCCTGTCACCAAGAAAAACACTCCGTTGATCTTGTCCCATGACCCGCCACCGCGTGAACTCCGCCAGATCATAAGTGCGCAAGATTCTTGACACTACCTAGGCGCTGATGACATCACGAACCCTCAGCGGGCGAGAAAGCACGGCGGCAAAGGATGGTGGCTCGACAACGCCTTCGCCGCGCGCCTATGGCGCAGCGTGAAGTACGAGGACGTATATCTGAGTGCCTACGAAAGCACCGCGCGGGTGTCACTGGGCCGGCACCCCGCTTTCTACACCGCTGAGATCCGGCACCAATTGCTTGAACGGCGCACGCCGGACAGCGTGTACGATGAATCCGCTGCCAAGCTCGCGGCCTGCCCCGAGGATGCACTCATCGCGCTGTCCCATATTCGGGGTCCACTTCTACGTTTGCCAACGGACCAGACACTCCTTTAAAGCATGAGCAATCGAGAGCCACCTACCCGATTCAACCCCAAACCCAGTAAAAACGCCGATCCATCACCCAGAAGACTGACGACTCGGAAGACCGTCGCACTTCCTATTGCGATTTCTTCACCGTAGATCGGTGTAAGCGCTGCGATCAAGACAACCTCTCGCACGCCCAGACCTGCCGGCGCTCCGGGTGTAATGAAACCTGCCACCCAGGCGACGGCGAATATTCCGGCCAAAAGCAACGCACTGGCATTCGGCGCTCCAAAGACCTGCATCGCGATAGCCTGAAGAATCAAGCCCAGAATGAGATAGTTGACAACGTAAAGGAGACTTGCTAACGCAAAGGCGCCCAAAGAGGGCATCCCCAGCGCTTTGAAAGAAGCTCCTTTTCTGCCCGCCCACCATCGCGCCAAATGTTCAAACAAGCGATGACCCACTAGCGGTGCCACAATCGCAACCCCAACCAGCCCGACAAGCACCCACCATTCGGGGACGTGAGAAATTCCCCCAAACACATCAGAACCAACCGACCAGATAGCCGCCAAGGCCATCACTGCAGCGATTGCAACGACCCAGAGCGTCTCCATGAACATGGAAAAAATTGTCGCATTGGCCGAGAAACCCTTTTGTTTGGCAAGCACAACCCGGCCGATATGATGAGCGACATTGCCGGGAATATACTTGGCCGCTTGAGAAAGAAAAACAATGGTAATCGCATCGACTACTGATGACTCTTGCCCTACTGCCCTCAAGAAGACAAGCCACACCAATGCGCCGAGTGTCACAGACAGAACGCAGCCAGTCATTGCCAACAGCATCACAGTCAGCGATCGCACGCTCAACGCAACGCTTTCGAACACGCTCAAGTGCTCTATTGCCAGGTAAAGAAAGTACGCAACAGCGACTGCCGCTAACAAGTTTCCGACAAATAGGAACCGCTTCACTAGCTCGCGCGCCGAGCTTGGACCAAATAACCCATATCTAAGCCTATATGCAAGAAATGTCGTTGAAGCCAGAAAGAAAGCTTCATCATGTTCACTCCGACAGAACCACTGTAGAAAGGATAAATCGTTTTTTCGAGTGGCTGGGATGTCCCGCTTTGATCTGAGCCGATCCTTTTCGACAAACTAACGCCATCCGCAGAGGGTCTTCACTTCAATTGACGAGAATGATGAACAGCGCGGATTGGCTCAATGATATTCGCAAGCGGGCATCCACATCCCTCAACAGATTCGATTGCGAATCCGTCATGTTCAATCAACTCAATCAAGGCATCTCGCTCGTACCTTCGATAATGGCCAGCCCAAACGTCGGAAGCACTCCATTTCCTTTCCTAATTACCCCCATGGTTCAGCCATGCTGAGCAGCCGCTGAGGCATGGGCGCAGTACGTAGAGCCACATACGCCAGCCGTTCGATCATGGCGGGCAGATCAAAACGGCGGTTGAAACGATATTC
>Ga0316201_10003696_pt1 | contig 11350 bp, 10 predicted proteins | sample CS6wburrow_MG_FD_204516 | JGI IMG/M metagenome (GOLD analysis project Ga0316201, IMG submission 204516) | Coastal sediment microbial communities from Delaware Bay, Delaware, United States - CS-6 worm burrow | ecosystem: Environmental > Aquatic > Marine > Coastal > Sediment | place: USA... | reverse complement strand
CACGCAACGTTGTTCGCGGCGAACAAAGTTGGAGCCAGGCACCCATCCCGCGCAACATCAGCGCACTAGCCGAACTGGGTGGGATGCTGTTCGCTGTCGCTGTCGCTGTCGCTGTCGCTGTCGCTGACACTGACGCTGTCACCGCTGTTTGCTGGCGCTGATCGCTGGTGGCTGATGGCTGCTTTCCCAAGGGCGTCCCGGAGCGCCGGCCTTCTGAGTCGCCTCCGGATCGGAGGCTCCTGAGCGTCGCACCATCGGCGTGCTCGCGCGGGGGTGGATTGAAGGACTGCGACCCCGCCGATGGCGCGCCGGCGGCCTGCCTCGTGGCTTGGAGAGGTGCACCAGAACGTTGTGCCGCGGGGGTTGCCCGGTATCGGCATTGTGCCGAGCATGCGGTGCAGCCGGAAGGGCATCGTAGGCACAATGCCGTACCCGGCACGCCCCGGTGGACGCCATACGTCCGCGTGCACCGACGCGGGATACTATTCGCTGCCGCCGCTACTGCTGGCCGCGCCATTGACCCCGAGGAGTTCAAAGATGTAAGTTCGTTCCCGCCCACGGGGAGGCAGCCCAATGGCCATTGATGCGAATGCCGAGAGCGACGACGGCCAGCAAATCCTGTTCGAGTGGACGGCGAGGAAAATGCAGCCCGTCGTCCTGCTCTATGTGGCAGCGGTCTTTGTGGTCTTCATGGCCGTGGCGATTCTTGTCTTTGATTCGATCAACGCGATCAAGGCCCTAGCTCTGACGGCGGTCGCCGCCATCGTCCCGCTGGTTCCGTCGGTGCTCGCCAGGGTCGACTATCGACTGCGCGGCGGTCTGCTCGAGCAGCGGCCGCACGATGACAGCGAACCAAAGGACTTCGAAACCATCGCCCGGCTGGATGAGCTGAGCCACATCAAGCCCTTGCGGCACGGGTTCAAGTATTTCCGGCCATTGGATGAGAGGAATCTCCTCGTGCGGTTCTGGAAACTCGAGTTTTCGGATCAGTACTCCGGCGAGGTGCATGTGGAACCCGACGATCAAGAGAAGGTGATGGAACTCATGCGTCGGCATGGAGTTGCGGTCCGGTAGCGCCTATTGCCTGCTGAATCGTGATCGATGGAGGCGAATCGGCAGGTGGCTCGAGAAATGGACGAAATCGTTGTCGGTCGTGAATATGGCCACCTGGCGCCTTTCGGCTACCGCGCAGATCAGAAAGTCGGTATTCGACCCTTGAATCCCGTGTTGCCGACATGTGTTGAACTGTTCGGCCGCTCGCTCGTAGTCTGCCGATTCGAGCCTCACGTCGGGGAACGCCCTCATGCGATCTCGAAGCTCTTCGAATTGGGAGGGTTGTTTGATTCCAGAAAGCAGTTCTTGGCGAACGGGGCCGATCACCAGCGCATTGCCATCGGCGATGAGTTCCCTCAGCTCCTGAATGACGTCCGAATCGCCATCGATACTGTGTCTTCTGAACGCCTGAGACCAGACGCTGGTGTCGATGAGAACACTCATGATCTTTGGCGTTGCTCTTTGTAGTTGTAGTCGGCGTCGTACTCGATCGTACCGAATAGATCCAGCACCCGCTGTTGCTTTCTCCGCAGAATATACTCCCGCAGGGCCTCGGTCACCGTGGCCTTCTTGGTCCGGTGTCCGCCGATTCGGTGAGCCTCCTCGAGAAGTGCTGGGTCGAGAGCGAGGTTTGTGGGCATGGTGCCTCCTGGGTATCAATTTTCACACAGATCATTGTGTGAATCAATGTGTAGGTTTTTCTGACTCAAAAAGAAACCCGGCTTGAGGCCGGGTTGGATTTCGGTTTTGGAGCGGGAGACGGGATTTGAACCCGCGACATCGACCTTGGCAAGGTCGCACTCTACCGCTGAGTTACTCCCGCTCAGCTCCCCGTTCAGGGAGCCGGAAATGTACCAACCCTTGAAGCCGGTGTCAACCGCCTGTCCGGGACCGGTCTCAGTCGTCGGCCTTTGTCTTGAAGTCCTTGCCGATCCAACCCCTGGCGATCACCAGCATGACGGTTGAGAGCATCGCGATGCACGCCGAGATCAGCCACAGCTTCTCGGGGTTCTTGAATCCCTCCGCAGGGACGTATTTTGCAATCAAAGTCCCTGAGTAGAGGGGGACGATGAGTTTCGTCAGGAACCAGGGGAACTGGGCCACGCCCATGTAGACGCCGGTGCGTCCCTCGGGGGCGATCTCGGCGGCGTACTGGAGGAATCGCGGCTGCCACATGGCCTCGCCGATGGTCATGATGAGAAGGTAGGCGAAAAGCAGATATCCGTTGGTCCCGAATGCCAGGAAGAACGCAGGTGCCGCCATGATGAAGGTCCCGGCGATCATCATGTTGTAGACCTTCCGCTTCTGAGTCAGAGCGGCGACGATGGGTGCGAAGATAAAGATCAGAATCGGGTTGAAGTTGGCCGCGATTTCAAAGTACTCGCCGATCCACCCGGAGTATGACCGGTTGATGTAGACGGGAAGAACCAGCCAATTGTAGGCGAACAGTGTTTGCACCGGGATCAGAGCGAAGATGAAGAAGGTGAACTTAGGATCGGTGAATGGGTGATTCACGACCCAGTCCTTGACGTTGGCCGCGAAACCTACCGGTCTTGCCGCCGCAACTTCGGCGTCCTTTGCCTCGGTCTGGGCCGCGGTCGGCGCCGATTCGCCCTTCTTCTCGGCCTTGATCGCTTCGGTCTCCGCCTTTGCGGTGGCGAGTGCCTTCGCAACGGTCTTTTTGTTGAGGAAGGTGATCGTGACGAAGAGGGCTGCAACCGTCATGGCCGCATAGACCCAGAAGACGCCGCCGATGCCGACGCCGAGGTAGTCGTCGTCACGGAGCAGAAAGGCAAAGCTCGGGAGCCATCCGCCGAGGTTCATCAGCGCATAGAGCATGGCGAAGGCCATGCCTGCGGTCTTCGGATTGGTGAACTGCTTGACCGCTGTGTAAGCGGCCGGCTGGTACATTCCGTAGCCGATCACGATCAGGAGAATGCCCGCCATGGTTGCGAGGTGCAGGTTTGACCACATCCCGGATGGTTCGAAGACATATCCGCCGCCGGCGATCAGCAGTCGTCCGGTGAGCAGGAAGAGAAATGCCCAGATCAGAGCACTTCGAACGCCGAATTTGTCGGCGACAAATCCGAGAAAGAACATCGACAGTGTGATGCCCGCCGTCAGTACACCTACCATCAATCCCGCTGGTACATCAGGGTTGGGGACACCGATGAAGACGTAGTCCGAGAAGTAGAGAGCCAGGTAGCTGAGGACGCCGAAGTAGGCGGTGCCTTCGAGTACGTAGGCGAGGTTCACTCCCCCAAGCGCGCGGGGAGAGTGGATCAGATCTACAAAGGGCTGGACTATTTGTTTCAGCGGATTCGTCGGAGTCTCGGTCGTTGCGGGCTCAGCCATGCAATCTCCTCATTGGTCGAAGTCGGGTCATTGTACATGGGGGGCGTGAATGGGAGCGGTTTGCTATGGCGTCCTGGGGCGCCGGCCTTCTGAGTCGCCTCCGGTTCGGAGGCTCCCGAGCGTCGCACCATCGGCGTGGTCGCGCGGGGGTAGATTGAAGGACTGCGACCACGCCGATGGCACGCCGGCGGCCTACCTCGTGTGTGACCCGGAGTGCGATGGGAGCGGTGCCAGGCACCGTTTCGCGGCGAAACGAGAGCCAGGCACCGAGCCCGCGTCCCTTCGACGTGCCGCGGGGCCGGGAGGGCATCGCAGGCACAATTCCGTACCCGGCACGCCCCGGTGGACGCCATAAGTCCGCGTGCACCGACGCGGGATGCTGTTCGCTGCCGCTGCCGCTGCCGCTGCCGCTGCCGCTGCCGCGTTAGTTCGTGCCGTCGCCCTCGGCGATGGTGCCCTCGGCGATGACGATCTCGACTCGACGGTTCTTGGCCCGGCCCTCTTTGCTGGTGTTGTCGGCGATGGGGTGGTCGGGGCCGTAGCCCTCTACGGTCATCCGTTGACCCTTGATGCCCTGCTTGAAAAGGAAGTCTCGAACGGAGGTGGCACGCGCCTCGGAGAGGCTCATGTTGTAGTCGTACTGACCGGTGGAATCGGTGTGGCCCTCGATGCGGGTGTTGAGGTCTCCCATGATGAGGAGGATCCCGGCCAGTTTGGCGATCACGAGTTTGGCTTCGGGCTTGAGAGTCGACTGATTGACGTCAAAGAGGATATCGGGCAGGTTGACGATTGTGCCCCGGGCCGTGCTGCGCGTATCGGCGACCAGAGACAGGGCATCGTCGAGCCGGCTCGCGAGCTCTTCGCGGTCCGCTCTCAGTCCCACCACCGCGTCCTCGAGAGCCGCCTGCTCGGTGCGGAGGGCGATCATCCCGGCTTCGAGTTGCGAGCGTTCGGCGCTCAGCGCCGTGGTTTTCTCGCTCGCCTCCGCAAGCATGACCTCGGCTTCGGCCAGCATGGTCTCGGCCTCGGTCGCTCGCGTTTCCAGGGCCTCCATCTCTGCCCGGCGAGCTGCGATCTCCGCCTCGAGCTCCGCGGCCTCGATCTTCCGCTCGCTGATACCGATGGCATCGTTGCTCAGCGCTACTGATCGCAGTGCGTAGTCGGCCGAGGTCTTGCGCTTGCGGCCGGCGCCGGCCAGCGCCTTCGCCTGCTCGAGAGTCGTCGTCGCCTGGAAAAAGAGATCCGGGGCGTGGCTCCCGGCGTCGATCCTCTGGGCGAGCTCATACGCCTTCTCGGCTTGGATCAATTCCAGGGGCTCGTCGCTGTCCCAGGAGATGTTGACGATGCTGTCGAGTTGGTGATCCGCTGCGGGTTTGAGGCGGGAGAATACGAAATCGTCCGATGGGATTCGTTTGGCGGAGGGTTTGGCATTGAAGAACATCGCCAGATCGGAGGGTTTTCGAACGAGGTAGTAGGGCTCGGCGGTGATGAGCAGGGCAAAGCTCTTCAACCCGGTACGGTAGCGTACTGAACCTTTTGCATCGCGTGTCGGCAACTCGCCGAGGTTGACGGCACGACCGTCTTTCGAGATCGCCCATACGACATATGCAGTGATGTCTCCGCCAAAGAGCACTGCGGGTTTCATGTCCTTGTAGTCGATCTGGATCTCGGCCTGGCCCTCTTTGTTGAAGTTGACCTTGGCCTCGACACGGGCATTGGGCGCCTGAGGGGTGCCGGTCATATCGAGTGACACCGAGTTTCCGGTGGGGAACTGTGGGGCGTAGAGCGTGAGGTCGTCGGCCGTGGCTCCGGCAGATGTGAGAATGGCGGCTATCGAGACGATCATCGCGGTTGCATGACGGCTGTTCATGGTGGGCCCTCCATTTTGGAATTCGATCTTCGTCGGACAGTGTCACGTTAGGCACAAGCTGTCAATGACTCCCGTGCTGAGGACGCGGGCAGAGTGTGGTGCGCGCGTCCCGCGCGCAGGTATGACCATCAATTGTTCAGACCCGGAGAGACGCCCGCACCACACTGAGGCGCCGGTATTCTGGGCCTTCAGACTATCTTCGGATGGCAGCAGCATCGAGAGCGGGGCGAGGGCGAGGATCGTCGTGGGAGCAGGAGCAAGCGGAGACACTTTGGTGGGATCCTGATGCTGCCGCAGATCTCTGCCTCTGCAGCTGATTGCTGATCCCAGGCGCCGAGACCTGTATCTGTTCGCCGCCTCCGGCGGCCTCACGCCCGGTGGTCGCTCCGGATGACAGCGCCATCGGGGATCCGGCTTGGTTCATCGCCGCCGCGGATCACGACGTCTCCCTCGATGACGACGTCTTGGCCGAAACTGACATTGCCGGTCACTTTCAAACTCGAGCATCGGGCGAGCGATGGTGGTCCGGCCGGGAACCGGCGGTCGAATTCGTCCAAGAGTTTGAAAAACCTGGGATCGAGGTCGATGGTGGGGGGCGCGACGCGGCCGTTTGTGAGCACGATCCGGCCGTCATCGGTCAGATCGAAGGCATCGGATCTCACGGCGAGGAGATCGTCGGTGTTCTTGACCGGTGAGAACCGCCGACGTGGCACGCGGACCGCGGTCGCGTTTTCGAAGAGCGAAATGGCGGCGCCCATGGCGGACTCGAGTTGCACGACCTGTGGTGTTTCCGGGTCACGAGGATCGGCGGATTTGCGATTGACGATCGTATCGAGCGGCAGGAATCCGCCGTGACGGGCGAGGAGATCCGCAAGCGCCGGCAACGAGATCCAGATGTTGTTGGTGTTGAAGAAACGGTATCGGTCGACGTCCTGGAATTCGTCGACCTCTTCCGGTGGGCACTGGGCCGATTCACGAAGGGCGAACCGACCGTCACCGAGGCGGCACAGGTGTCCGCCCTTGCGATCGGCCGGGGTTCGATCGGCGACTTCCATCATGAAGTCGGACCCGGTCCGGTCCATGTGCGCGAGGAGATCTTGGTCGAGGACCGCTCCGAGATTGTCCGAGTTGGAGACAAACGCGTATTCGAATCCGGATTCCAGGAGGGTGTCGAGAACCCTGGTTGTGCCGAGGGCGGTGTAGAGGTCGCCGTGGCCAGGCGGACACCACTCGAGTTCAGGGTCTCGAGGCCACTCGACCGGCGTGTGACCTTCGATGAGGATCTTCGGGATCTTGTGTTGCAGGAATCCCAGGGGAAGACCGTCGGTGCCGAGATCCGAGTACGCCTCCAACGCCCGGGTGGTGTCGGTTGCGGTGCGGAAGCTGTTCATCAGAATCAACGGTATCCGGCTGCCTGTCTCTCTGCGGATTGAGAGGATTTGCCCTGCAACAAGATCGAGAAAGTTCGACCCCGGTTTCACTTCAATCAGCGATTTTGCTGATTCGAGCCCCATTCCGGTGCCGAGACCGCCGTTGAGCTTGATGACAACTGTGCGGTCAACACATCGAGGATCGGACTCGTCGTTGTTGGCAAAGGTGTCGGCATCAACGAGACTCTCGACGGGTTCGATCCTGTCGCGTCCCAGGGTCCCTGTTTCGCCATCGAGAAAACGATCGAGATGGAAGCGGAACGAATCGATGGCGGCGAGCGGAAGATCAGCCTCGCGCATCTTGGTCGAAATTGAAGAATTCAATGGTATTTGTGATGCGAGAGACAAATCCGAGGACCTCCTGAAAGCCGAATCTGCAATAATAGTAACGTGGCGTTGATGCGTGTGTTGGTTAGTTGTGCCGCGATGCTTGCGATCGCGGGTACGACCACGGGTGCCGGACCGGCTGGTTCGGACCTCGTTGAGGCGTCGTCGTCGCGGACCGAAGTGCGCGATCTGGTGAAGAAGGTCAGCGTAGAAAAGGGCCTGGATCCAAAGCTCGTCGACGCCTTGGTTCGGGTGGAGTCGGGTTACAACCCGGCTGCCGTGAGCCGCAAGGGCGCTATGGGACTGATGCAGTTGATGCCCGCCACCGCTAGCCGCCTCGGGGTGGCCGACCCGTTCGATCCCGAGCAGAACGTCCGGGGTGGCGTGCGCGAATTCGCTCGTCTCATCGATCGGTACCGGGGCAACCTGCAGTTGGCACTCGCGGCGTACAACGCCGGTGAGGGGGCGGTCGCCCGCTATCGTGGGATTCCCCCTTACAAGGAGACCCGAAATTACGTGTCGCGGATCCTCACGATCTACACCGGCAAGCCCTACCGGCTTGCAGGAAGTTATCGTGCCTCACCCGTGCGGATGCTGACTGATCCGGCCGATGGCAGGACCGTGATTACGAATCAGCCCACCGAACAGGTGGTGAGTGGATTCAGCCTGCTGAGGCAGACATCCGGCAACGGTCCGCTCAGGGGCGGTTTCGGAGGATCGGGAAACTGAGGCAGGTCTGGAACGGGTAAAAGTCATGTGCCGGTGACTCCGGACCGGGCTGCCGACCAGTCGTTTGCGGTACAATCCGCCTATCCTGCAAACGATCGTCGGATTTCGGAACGGTCAGAGGAGAATTCCAGTGCCACGACTCAGCTTGAGGTGTTTCCGATTGGCCGCGCCGGTTGCGGTGGTGTGTCTCCTCTTTTTCAGCGGCTGTTCGACGATGATCTCACCGGTGACCTCACGGGTGACCGAGAGCCTGACATCGGCGGTCCTCGATCACAACGACCCCGAAACTGTCCGCCAGGGAGCGCCGGCCTATCTGCTCATGATCGATGCGATGATCGCCGGTGATCCCGACAACACCGGTCTGCTGATCGCCGGCGCCCAGCTGTATTCGAGCTACACCTCGGGTTTTGTCGATGATAGGGAACGGGCATCGCGGCTCGCCGAGCGGGGACGGAGCTATGGGTGGCGCGGCCTTTGTAAAGACGAGCCGATCACCTGCGGAACCTGGCACCTCCCCTTCGACGAGTTCCAGGCCGTCGTCACCTCGGTTCAGAAGAACCACGTTCCGGCCCTCTTCGCGAGCGGGGTCGCGTGGGCGACCTGGGTTCAGGTCAATCGGGCCGATTGGATCGCGGTGGCGGACAAGGCAAGGGTCGAGGCCATCATGCTCCGGGTTGTCGATCTCGACGAGGACTTTCGGGATGGGGCAGCCTATACCTATCTCGGAGTTCTCAACAGCATCATTCCGGCAGCTCTTGGTGGAAAACCGGAGCAGGGACGCAAGGACTTCGAGCGGGCGATCGAGCTGTCCGACGGCAGGGATCTCATGACCAAAGTCCTCCTCGCTCGGGAGTACGCCCGAATGGTCTTCGACCAAGAACTCCACGATCGCCTTCTTCGAGAAGTGCTCGAAGCCGATCCCAATGTGCCGAATCTCGTTCTCCTCAATTCCATGGCCCAGGCGGAGGCCCGGATCCTCCTGGCCGAATCTGACGAATACTTCGCGGAGTAATTCATGCGACGATCCATTCTCGTTCTCGTTCTCGTTTCGCTCATCGGCAGCATGTCGCCCGCGGTGGACGCGGTTCAACTCAAGATTGCCACCGTCGCCCCCGACGGTTCGTTCTGGATGACCGAGGCCCGCAAGGCCGCCGATGAGGTGGCCGAGCGCACCTACGGCCGGGTGACCTTTCGCTTCTACCCCGGCGGCACCATGGGAGACGACAGCGCGGTCCAACGCAAGATGAGAATCGGCCAGCTTCACGGCGGCGTATTCATTGCCGGGAGTTTCGCTCACGCGGTTCCCGATCTCTACATCTACACGCTTCCATTGCTCTTCAGCACCTACGACGAGGTCGACGCTGTTCGATCCAAGGTGGATCCGAAACTGATCGCGGCCCTCGAAGAACAGGGTTTCCACTCTTTCGGTTTCATCGAAGGTGGGTTCGCCTATATCTACTCGACCAAGAAGGCGGCGTCGTTTTCCGAACTCGAAGGGCAGAAAGCGTGGCTCCCCGAGAACGATCCCATCGGCAAGGTGTTGATTGAAGAGGCATCTCTGTCGCCGGTTCCCCTGAGCCTGGCCGATGTGCTGACGGGTCTGCAGACCGGTCTGGTCGATGTCGTGACCGGACCGCCAGTGGCAGCGGTCGCCCTCCAGTGGTTCACCAAGGTCAAGTACGCCATCGAATATCCCGTGGTCTATACCTATGGTTGCATGGTTCTCTCCGACAAGGCATGGTCGAGACTCAGCGCAGACGACCAAGAGATTGTCGACGAGGTACTCGGCCGGATGACCGAGACCCTCGATCGGCGTGCTCGTGAAGACAACGAAGGCGCCCGGCGCGCTCTGGAGGCGCAGGGAGTCCAAACCCTGACGCCGCCGCCCGACACCGAGCGGAATTGGCATGATATTGCCAAGCGTTCCGCGGCCAGATTGGCGGATGAGCTCGGTCTCAGTCGCTCGATGTTAGACGCCATCGAGGCGGAGATCGCCGGTCTGGACGCCGGATCCTCCACCGAGGCCACGGAAGCTCAGTGAATCCAGCTCGCCCCGCAGCTCGGGCGTGGGAGGACGCCGGGTCCTTTGGTCGTGCTCTGCGTTTCCTCGGGTCGATCGAGGACACCCTGCTGGTGCTTCTGCTCGCGGTGATGATCGGCCTGGCCGCCTGGCAGATTCTCGCCCGCAACCTGTTCGACACCGCTATTCTCTGGGGCGATCCGCTGCTCCGCACCCTCGTTCTCTGGGTCGGTTTTCTCGGCGCGGTCGCGGCCGCACGCGATGATCGGCAGATCAACGTGGACGTGGTCTCCCGGTTCACCGTCGAGCCCTGGCTATCTCGTGTCCGGGTGGTGACGGATCTTGCCACAGCCGTGGTTTCCGGTTTCCTCGCCTGGCAGGCGGTCCGCTTCGTCAAGGATGCCGTCGCGTATGAAGAGCTCGCCTTCGCTTCGGTGCCGTTGTGGTTGACGGCGTCGATTCTCCCCGTCGCCTTCGGTCTGTTGTCCATCCGCTATCTCCTGCTGACCGGTTTCCACCTCCGGAGGAGCTTTGGAAGAGGGGCGGACGAGTGATTCTCACGGGTCTCCTCTTACTCGCTCTCGCCCTGCTCGGGGCGCCGCTCTTCGCGGTGATCGCTGCAGGGGCCATCTTCGCCTTCGGCCGCGCCGATGTCGATCAGATTGCGGTTGTCATGGAGGTCTACCGAATCGCCGACACGCCGGTTCTGCTCGCGATCCCGCTCTTCACCTTTGCCGGTTTCATTCTCGGCGAGAGCCGTGCGCCCAATCGCCTGGTGCGGCTGTCGGACGCCCTCCTCGGATGGATGCCGGGCGGACTCGCCGTGATCGCTTTGGTGACATGTGCCCTGTTCACTGCATTTACCGGAGCCTCGGGCGTGACCATCGTCGCCATGGGAGCGTTGCTCTATCCGGCGCTCAGGGATGCGGGCTATCGAGAGAACTTCAGCCTGGGTCTGGTCACGACATCGGGAAGCCTGGGTCTGTTGTTCGCGCCGTCGCTGCCATTGATCCTGTATGGCATCGTCGCCGAGGTCAGCGTGGACCAGCTCTTCATCGCGGGCATCCTTCCGGGGTCCCTCATGCTTCTCGCCCTCGGGTTGTGGAGCTTTCGCGAGGGGCGTTTTCTGCAGCAAAGCGCCACCGAACGACCCGCTTTCTCTGCTCACGAAGCGTTGGCGGCGATTCGAGCCTCCATGTGGGAGATTCCTCTGCCGTTCATCGTTCTCGGTGGTGTCTATACCGGGTTCTTTGCGGTCTCCGAGGCCGCCGCGGTGACCGTGATCTATGTGCTTGTCGTCGAGATGCTGGTCTACCGGGAGATTCCTTTTGGGAGTCTTCCCGGAATCATGCGGGAGTCGATGGTCCTGGTCGGCGGCATTCTGGTGATCCTCGGGGCTTCACTGGCATCGACCAACGCCATGATCGACGCTCAGGTGCCGGACCGGCTCTTCCAGTTTGTGACCGCCCACGTGTCGTCCGAACTCACATTCCTGATTCTGCTCAATATCTTCCTGCTCGTGCTCGGGACAATGCTGGATGTTTTTTCGGCGCTGATCATCGTCGT
>Ga0316201_10003695_pt1 | contig 11352 bp, 11 predicted proteins | sample CS6wburrow_MG_FD_204516 | JGI IMG/M metagenome (GOLD analysis project Ga0316201, IMG submission 204516) | Coastal sediment microbial communities from Delaware Bay, Delaware, United States - CS-6 worm burrow | ecosystem: Environmental > Aquatic > Marine > Coastal > Sediment | place: USA... | reverse complement strand
TGCCGAAGCGCTTCACTATTATGGATTGGAAGGAACGGTTTATCGGCAGGATTCGGTGACTACAAAGAATTACATCTATGTGATCACGATTTACAATACAAATGCGGAGTCGATTGAACTAATCTTTGAGAATTGTGCCAATATTGCTTTTTCAGAGGATCTGTGTTGTGATGAAGACCCCCCCACTGGGGGTGAGTTGGACAATTCGGTCCTATCTCAAAATCCTGATTTGTTCTACGAGAAGATCACTTATACTGGGCTAGACATTACAGAAATTGAAATAGGCAATGATTGTAGTATTGGGTTTATGCGCAACAACTACATCTATGATGCTAATCACCGGGTAGATACGATGATAAATACCCTTTTCAATCCTGATCCTATAGTAGGAAGCTATAGCACAGAGTTTGAGTATGATCTGGCAGGCAATATCCTCAAACTTAATCGTAATGGATTGGTACAAATCAATAGTGGGGTGCCGGAATTTGCCAGGATCGATTCGTTATATTACACCTATGACAACGAACACCTGATCTCAGTTGATGACCAATTGGATAGCACTACGTTGGCTCAACCTAAAGGATTTGAGCCGGGCTACGCTGGTTATGGCTACGATGGCAACGGCAACGTGATTTCCGATGGGGGTAAAGGATTGGACATTGATTACAATTTAATTAACTTACCGGATAGCATAGCTGACAGTACAAACTATGTATTACTGGATTATACCTATGTGGGTCAAAAGATCCGAAAAGAAGTCACAGGTTCAGAAGAAGAAGAGCGGTTTTACTTGGGGGGCCTGGAATGGGTAGACGGTGAGCCGGAAGCATTCTATCACCCGGAAGGGCGAGCCTTATGGGGAGAGACCATTCGGTTTCAATACAAGCTAACTGATCACTTAGGAAATACAGTTGTGTTCTTTGAGGATAAAAATCTTGATGCTAAAATCCTAACCGAGGAGATGACCGGAGACCCAGACTCACTAGAAGTCCTCCATCGGAATTACTATTATTCCTTCGGGATGCAAATGGAAGGTCTGTGGAATCCCGAGACAGATCCTAGAGCTGACTATTTGTATAATGGCAAGGAATTTAATGAGGATCTGGGCTTGGATTGGTATGATTACGGAGCGCGTTACTATGACCCCACAATAGGCAGGTGGAATACGGTGGATCCGCTGGCAAGTGAGTATCCGGCGTGGAGCCCCTATAATTACACCTTGAACAATCCTATCCTACTAATTGATCCAACTGGAATGGGGCCTGAATGGAAACCTGGTACAGATAGGTTTGGCAATTTAACATTAACAGCAGAAAAAGGAGATGATTATGAATCCTTAAAGAAGTTCTTTAAGACAGATGAGGCTTTTAATAGGTTTGTTCCTAGGAGTGCAGCCGACAAAAATTTCAAGGAAGGAGATGTCCTTTATCTAAAAGACAATATATTCTCTCAATCGATTAGAGCTGCACGAGAACATCCAGAAATTTTTAAATCGGATAAAAGTGATAAATCTTTTGAGACAAACTACGATTGCAAAACCTTTTCTATCTATACTGGAATTATGAAGACATATGTTGATCATGACACAAAATCCATATCTGATCCGAGGCGATTTGGTGATATATGGGAATCTAAAGATAAAATTGATCCATCAGAGAGAGTTCCTGGGGAAACAATTTCTTATTGGCCATGGGCAACGGGGATAATTCCTCTTGATCATTCTGCTATTCATTTTGGTTACGACAATAGCGGTACAGAATATTTCATTACAAAGAACGGAGAGCTTTATGAGCCTAAAGTTTCCTCATATGATGACCTTCCTTACAACTGGATGTTATTTAGGTCAGATTACAAAGGAAATGATAATTGGAAGAATAAATGAAAACAAAAAACATGCCTTTAAAAGTCGCGTTAAAACTTGGGTTAGGCTTAATGTTGATAATTGCGTATTTGGAGCTTAACAACATTAATTACTCCAAGCACTTACTCTTTTCTGGTGATTTTTTCTTTATAAATAACATAACGGCTTTATTGATTCTCATTAATTTAGTCGTAAGTGTAATAAAAGGAGATAAGCTTCTATTTATCAAAAAAATACTTCAAATTGGGTTATCCATTCTTCTTGGAGTCAATATCGTATTTTGGATTTACCGTCTTTTGATATTTTTTAACTGGACTGAATTTTTCTACTGCTTATTTTTTGCTATTGCCAGCTTACACATCTTCATTAGGATGGATGGGTTATTTCCTCGAACATCACCCTCTAAACAATAGTAATTTTTGATTTCAGAAAATGAAAAGCCCAGTAAATTCAATATTTACTGGGCTTTTCATTCTTGGTCAATTGAGAACTCAAGACGCATACGCCCTGCGGGTCTTAAAATCTCTGAGCAACGAATCCACAACCTTAAAGACCATAGCCTTTTCCTCTTCAGGCAAGCCGGAAATATCCTCTAGTCGGTGCAGGATCTGCTGATCGATCTCCAGGGAGGTCTGTCCTGCCAGGTAATCGAGGGAAACTTCCAAAGCCGAAGCGATCTTGATAACCACCTCAATAGAAGGTTTAATATCACCTCTTTCGTATCTACCCAGTACATCACCGGAAGTACCTATCATCTTGGCTAAAGCGGCTTGGGATAGCCCTTTGCGTTTACGAACTTCTGCAATCCTCTGTCCTAAAATCATAATGATAATGCGCTAAACGTACTTTAAAATCAGTGCTTTTGCAAAAATAAGCGATATATCAATCATAAACAATTATCATTAATCTTGTATGTTTGAGATTGATCGTTTACTTTTGTGACTGATAAGTCGTAAAAAACTTTTTTCTTCTCAATTGAAAATTGGGTTCAATTGAACAAAAAAAGCCTCGGACCTATGACTATTCAGGAGATCAAAACGCGGCTGGCGATCGGCCGGGTGCTGGCGCACTACGGACTGAAAGCGGATGCAAACGGGATGCTGCGCTGTCCCTTCCACGAGGATCAAAAGCCGAGTATGCGGGTGTACGAGGAAACGGACACGGTGTACTGCTTTGCCGGAAGCTGCAAGGTCAAATCGCTGGACGTGATCGACTTCATTATGCAAATGGATGGGAGTAGCAAACGAGAAGCAATCCTGAAAGCCAAGACGCTATGCACAGAAGAACCACGCACGCCACCCGAACCACAAACCCAAACGATGAGCAACGCAGCGGAAGACTTCCCAGCCTACCGGGCCTCAATCAAGCGCAACAAGAAAGCCCAGGAATACTGCGAAAGCCGCGCACTTGACTGGCAAGCTCTGGAGATCGGCTACAAGAGCCGCAAAACGCCTGAGAAGTGGGGGCGTAGCTGTATCATCTTCCCACTAAAAAACGAGAAAAGCGAGATGGTAAGCCTGTATGGCCGGAGCATCATCGGCCTTGGCCACTACTACCAAAGAAACCGGCAGGGCTTATACCCTGGCTACCCTTTACCAGATAGCCATCGGCTGATCCTGGCCGAGAGCGTGATCGATGCGGCTAGCATCCTGCCTAACATCACAGAAGGCGTACTGGCTCTGTACGGCACGAACGGGCTGACCGCAGAACACTTGGAAGCCATCAAAGCTCTGGAGCACCTGGAAGAGATCGTGCTAGCCCTGGATGGAGATGAAGCAGGAAGAGAAGCTACGAAGCAACACGGCCAGACCTTACACCAGAGCCTGTCAGGTGTGAAAATAACGTCACTGATCCTGCCCGAAGGGGAAGACCTCAACAGTATGATGGTAAGCCATGAAGACCGGGCCGGACTATTAAACAGCTTGCTGGAACAAAGGCAAGAGCTGAAGCAGGAACCAAAACCGATACCACCTCCCCGGCTAAACACCTCAAATCCCAATAACCTGGTCTATACCACAGCGCTTGCCACCTACTACGTCAAAGGCGGGGTGCGATGTAGTGAGCGAGACTTCGAGCACATGAAAATCACGCTGGTGGCGGAAAACGGAGAAGGTCGCAAAAGTCGCCAGAAACTGGACCTCTACGAAGACCGCCAAGTCGAAAAAGCCAGCCGCACGGCGGGTGAAAGGTTGGGCCTGCGAGCTGACCTGGTGGAGTTAGACCTGCAACTACTGACCGACGAGCTGGAAACCTACCGGGAGAAACTGGCCCAGGCTACACCACAAAAAGCAGCACCGGTACAAGTGCCGGCCGGCCAGCGACAAAGCTGTCTGGCCTTCCTGCAAAAACCGGGACTAACCCAGCGCCTTAACGAACTGATCGGCCAGGCGGGTATTGTAGGTGAACACACCAACCGGCTGCTGCTGTTCGTAGTGGCCTCCAGCTACAAGATGCCCGACACCCTGCATGCCCTGATCCAGGGAGCCAGCGGTTCAGGCAAAACGCGCCTGCTCAAAGTGATCTCGGAGCTTATGCCGACCGAAGACGTAAAACGCTACACACGGGTAACCGACGGGAGCTTTTACAACCAAAGCGAATTCTACTTCAAAAACAAGCTGCTGTGCTTCGAGGATATAGACGGACTAAAAGAAGAAGCTCTGCTAGCTGTGCGCGAACTGCAAAGCAATGAGATCCTGATCACCTCGACCAGCATCAAGGACGAACAGGGCGGCATCCGGGGCGGTGAGCTAGTGGTGCGCGGCCCCATCGCCAGCATGAGCTGCACGACAAAGGCCGAGATCTACGAGGACAATATTAGCCGCTGCTTTACCGTAGCAGTGGACGAAAGCCAGGAGCAAAACGCTCGCGTGATCCGCTATCAAAATGACCGCTCAGCCGGAGTGATCGACGGCAAAAAAGAAGAAGCAACCAGGACCTTCCTACAGAACTGCATGCGATTGCTTCAGCCTCTGGAGGTAGTTAATCCATACGCTAACCAAATCACCCTACCGAAGGAGGCCCACAAGATCCGGCGGCTCAATGAACTGTACCAAAGCTTTGTGCGCCAGGTCACGCTGCTGAATCAATACCAGCGCAAGCGTGATGGGCGCGGGCGCCTGACCAGTCAGCCCGAAGATCTGCTGGCAGCTTGCGAGATCCTGTTTGAAAGTATCGTGCTCAAAGTGGATGAACTGGACGGAAGCTTGCGTCAGTTCTTTGAAAAGCTCAAAGACTATGTGCGAGCCAAAGGCAATCCGGACTACGAGTTCAATCGCTTCGAGGTGCGTTCAATAGCAGGCGTAAGCAAGACCCAACAGCACCGCTATATCAGTCAGTTGGTGGAGCTGGAGTACCTGCGCCAGTGGGGCTTTGCTAACCGGGGCTATCGCTATCGCATTGCCCATTGGGATGATGCGCAAGGGCTTCGCCATCGCATCAAAGAAGACCTGGAAATGCAGTTGAGAAAGTTAAAAGAGGAACGCCAGGGAACACCACAGGAACACCAGATCCAGACGTAACGAACTGGCAAACAGCCAAAAAGGGTGAAAAATAGGGCTGGCGTTCCACGTTCCAAAAAAGAGTGTATAGGGGCCATGATAAAAAAGCTGCCAATAAACCGGACAAACCAGGGCCACATCGAAAGCTTTAGACGCCATCTGCAAGCTCTTGGCTATGCGGATCCGCAAGGCATGTGCATAGGTGTTCACGAGTTTTTTTGGCGCATGGAGCAGCAAGGCAAGGCCCTGGATCAGGTCACCAAAGAAGACATCGAAGGGCACTACGCTTACCTGCTGGAGCGGCCCAACAAAAACACCGGTGGAGCGCTTAGCATGCAAACCATCAGCGGGTATATGTACGAGTTGCGCCTGCTGTTTGGCTATGCTCAACAAATGGAGCTGGTCCGTCAAAACCCGGTGAGCGCCTTGCGCTTCCCGGCTTACTCAAAAACCCAAAGGCAGGTGCTAAGCAAAGCACAGATCGCACAACTCTACGCGGCCTGTCAAAATGAACAGGAGCGAGCCTTGCTGGCCCTGTTCTACGGCTGTGGGCTTCGCAGAAGTGAAGCCGAGAAGCTCAACTTACGAGATATAGACCTGAAAGGCCTGTGGCTGTACGTCAGAAGTGGAAAGGGGCGCAAACGGCGGGTAGTACCCCTGGCCCAGGGCGTAGCCCAGGACCTGAAAGCCTATCGCTATGACATGCGCCCTACCCAAGAAACCCGATGGACAAGAGCCAAAGACAAAAAGGCCTTTATGCTCAACAAGCGGGGTCAACGAATGAGGGGCGGGAGCTACTGGGATTACTTCAAAGTCATCCTGAAGCGAAGTGGACTGAAGGAGCAGGTAAGCGTACACCACCTTCGCCACTCGGTAGCTACTCACCTGCTAGCTGAAGGCATGAGCGTGGAAGCTGTCAGGGACTTCCTGGGCCATGAGTTCCTGGAGAGCACACAGATCTATACGCACATTAACCTCGAACAACTACGCCTATGACATTAGAAACCTATCTGGCATGTACACACAGCCCAAACACAGTGCGTATCTATCTGTTTGAGATAGAACACCTGATCCGCTACCTGGGCACAACCCGAGCCGAGCAGGCAGCCTATAAAGACATCCTGGACTATATGGCTTACTTGCGGAGCCGCTACGACAATGCCGGTACCATACACCGCATCCTGCAAGCTGTTAAGCAATACTACTTCTACCTTATCGAGCAAGGCAAACGCAGCTCGCATCCTTGCCGGTATATGCGTATCCGCGACAAGTTCCGAGAAGTTCAAGTGCAGGATCTGCTTACACGCGCGGAGTTAAATGGCTTGCTCCACAGAGAAGAGCGCTATCCAGGCCTAGCCTTGCGCAACCAGGTGGTGATGAGCCTGCTTGTCTACCAGGCCCTTCTGCCCGGAGAGATTGCCCGGCTCACAGTCGAAGATATTGACCTGGAGGCGGCCACCATCCGGATCCACCCCACCGCCAAGACCAATGGGCGGGTACTGGGGCTCAAACCTCAGCAAGTAATGCTGCTACATCGATACCTGACCCAAGGCCGGCCCAGGCTATTACGTCGGCTTACTTCTGCACTGGTACTGACCCAGCGAGGCACACCGGAAAAGGGCGAAGGCATCCACTACCTGTGCGAAACCTTCCGGCATCAAGTGTCGACCAAAAGGCTCAGCCCGGTGACCATCCGCCAAAGTGTGATCGCCAACTTACTCAAAGAAGGGCGGGATCTGCGAGTGGTACAAGTCTTTGCCGGACACAAGAAGCCCAGCGCTACGGAGAAGTACCGGCAAAACAATCTGGAAGCCCTCAAACAAGCCGTACATAAACATCATCCCCTGGCGGGGGAATCCTTTTACCTATAAAAAGCGTTAACTTTATGCAAACAAGAATGCTGAAAATGAACGTACAACTGGAACTGGAAAAACTGCGCCTGATCGAATGGCTGATCAGTTTACAAGACGCAAAAGTTCTGGAAGCTCTAAAAAGGCTACGCCAGGCAAGTGAGGTAGCTGCTTATGAAAACAGTCTCAAGCCAATGACCGTAGAGGAATTATTAGCCCGTGCCGAGGCTTCTGATAAGGCTATCAATGAAGGACGGGTTAGTGATGTGGAAACGATCGTGGAAGAAGATTGGGATTGATCCATGAAAGTCAAGATCACCGATCCGGCCAAGGAGCAACTCAAACGGATATACCAGTATTATCGCAGAAAGGGCAACGGCAAAAAAGGGCGACAAGTCAGGAAGAATGTCCTTGATACAGCAAAATTGCTCCAAGATAATCCCTATCTGGGGCAAGAGGAAGAGCACCTCAAGCACCTGGGCCGGAGTCACCGCTACGTTCCAGTTAAGCCCTTCTACAAGATGATCTACCTGGTACTCAAACCGATCATCTTTATTACCGACATTTTTGATACACGACAAGACCCGGAAAAGATGAAGCCATAAAGGCTGTTGGATAGGGTCGATATACCAGCCAAATACAGCTTCATGGAGATCATTCTGGAGTGAGGAATAGTGCGGCTAAAGAATGGAAAAAGTCTCACCATGGGAATAATACACAGATGCTATACGCACCTGTGTGTCAAATAGACAAAATCGGCCCGGTTCAAAATACTGCTAAAAAGGGGCAAGGATCTTCATCGACAAAAGCAATCTTTACTCCTACCATTGCACCGGAAAAAAGGAGTAAAAAGAAGACACCGCTGATAGAAAAGATGTGCGTGCCGATACTGAAAAAAGAAGCTCTCAAGGACCAGAAGAGTCTAGTGACTGGACTAAAACAACCATGTTATATACTTGGTTGGACCAAAAAGGCAGACTTGGCACTCCCTCAGCACAAGGGCTAATATCCGCTACTCGATCATGCTCCTATACGTCGCACAGCGGGTAGCTAGACATTAGCCCTCATGCGCTGGCCCACCAACAAGGCAATAGACGTTTATGCCGGTCGGCTCCGCTAGCGCTCTACCTCCCTTCGTGGGGGCCTCCCGGCATCCGGCCCCCAAACCCCCGCTGCACCTCTTTTTTTAGGGGTAAAGCCCGCTGGGCTGCCCACAGGCACACTGTACCCCTAAAAACGAGGAAAGATCGCCAGATTTTTTTCTTTTAACTGAAGGCCGCTTTTTAACTGAAAAGTCCCGAAATTACGAGGGTGTAGGACGGCAAAAGAGCTGTCTAGAATCCGAGCAGGCAGTAAGGACTATTTGTATAATGGCAAGGAATTTAATGAGGACTTAGGGCTCAACTGGTATGCGTACGGGTTTAGATATTATGATCCGACGATAGGCAGGTTTACGGGGGTGGATCCGATCGCGGATCAGTTTCCGTGGGTGAGTGTGTATAACTATGCAGAGAATGAGCCGGTGGGCGGTATTGATTTACATGGGCTTCAGTACGTAAACTTTAACGAAAGTTTTTACTCTATTTCAATTGGACAAACATGGGCCCATACAAATAGATTCCAAAGCGGATGGGATGCCAATGGAATTTACTATCAAGGTAAGTCGGTACCCATCCAACAGTTCAAAAACGAGGGGCCTTCAAGGCTGCCGTTGTACAGAGGCCGTTTTGCCCAAAGTCTTCAGTGGCAAGGAGAAAACCTTGGGCGAATGTATGAAACCGGAAGCGCATTCTCATATATAGCATACAGTTCGTCTGCAATCAAAGCTGCCGGTTTTGGAAAAGCTGGATTAGCTTTTATTGTGATAGATTTGGCAGTAGATGCATATAAAGGTATAAAAGGATATTCTGATTCGAACGAGGCGGATATTCAACTTGCCGCGATCCAACAAGCCTGGACGGATGTCGCAGAGGCTTTTAATTCGGGAATGATAGCCCCTGAGTTTCATAATGTTCAAGACCTCAGCTCTATAGCCAATTTCGTCTATCAGGGAGATGATACCTTTGGTGAAAACGAAGACTTGAGGACAACTGCAATTAATATTTCAAAATTTATTTCCGGAAATTACAAAGGGGATGACGTAATTATATTACCCGATAGCGGGCTTGACAATTATAAGCCAGAGCCAATATTGGCCAGCCCTCTAATCATAGAAGAGCAATAGTTTTACAACCGACCTCCTTTCTATGACAGGATAGCCACTCTAGGTATACAGGATGTTGCCATAAAAGAGAAAGGAGATAATGATTACATAATGAAAAGATTCATTTTTTTTCTGGCGGCTTACGCCATTATCTCTTCATCTTGTTCATACAAATTTAAGAAGTATGAAGCCAATTGGATCGTCACAGAATGCAAGGTCAATGGGAATAATTTCATGGATGAAATAGTCGCGTATAATTTTAGAATAAATGTCAAACAACTCAGGGGGCTCCCACCGTCATTATACAGAGCAACCTTTGAAGAACGACAAAAATCAATCTGTAAACTTCGCTTTTTTCGTAAGAATGGGAAGGCCTACTTGGAGATAGTGGACCATTATTTTTTTTCTGGCATATATGAAATCAGGTGTCATGACAAAAATTGTTGCGTTATTTCAATAGAAAACGATAGGGTATACATGAAGATGGATTATAGTGGAGACGTGCCATTTGGAAAATCGAGAAAATGCCCAGAACCGCGGTCCCCTTTTCCTGATAATTAGGGCTATACTCATCGTTTCTTTCAAGGGGATGATAGGGGTTAATGAACGGCTTCAAACCTATACCCCTAGCCTGCAACAAAAAGCCCCGCTGGGCCGGGATGTTCCTCTCTTTTGTTGGTTTGGATCGGGAGATCCGAACCAGCAGGGGTGTTTGTCTGTTTAACCCTCCGTTACGGAGAATGATTTTTTTCTTTTAACTGAAAATTGCCGAAATTACAGGGCTGTGGGACGACAAAAGAGCTGTCTAGAATCCGAGCAGGGAGTAAGGATTATTTGTATAATGGCAAGGAATTTAATGAGGACTTGGGCTTGAATTGGAGTGATTATGGGGCAAGGTGGTATGATGCAGCGATAGGTAGGTGGAACGCAGTGGATCCAATGGCAGATCAATATCCGGCCTGGAGTCCTTATACTTATGCGCTGGATAGTCCTATTTTGTTTGTTGATCCAGATGGGAGGTACGTTGTACCTGCAGCTTTTGCTGAAAAGTACAAAATGATTACCCGATACTTGCAAAATAACATTGAATCAGATGTTATGGGTAATAACCGTATCCTTGAAGGAATGAAAAAATATAGCCAAGGAAATTTGACAGCAGAAAAGGTACGGGAAGCTGTAAAATTTGATTCGGGACCAACAATAACTGCAGAGAAGGACAAGATAGGCGGAGCTATTGATGCGAGTGGTGTTTATGAACATGCATCCAATGAAATTGGCTTAAGAGGGGCTGACTTAGATAGAGTAGAGTCAATTCTTCAAAGTGACGCCTCCGAGGAAGATAAATTAGAAGCTCTTTTACCACTTTTCATGACAATTACACATGAGACTATTCATTATGGTGATTACCTAGATGGGCAAAAGCAATATGGCGTTTTAGAGATAGGTGAGCAATTTGAGCAAGAAGTATGGTTAGGCACTCCTTATACCCGCCCGGAGACAGGCGAAGAGATAATAATTTATGGCATTTATAACTTAAATAATTCTGAGGATGTCAGGGCAGTAATTGAAAAAAAACCGGACGCATTACCAACACTTCCTGATAATGAATAATATAAAAATGGTTGCAACTTATTTATTTTTGACATTCTTCTCCTTGTGCGATCAAGGAGTTAGTAGCATTGAAGTAATGGAGGAAGTGTTGAGCTCTAAAATTGTAAGAACAGAGCTATCAAAAATCGATAGCATTTTCAATTTAGACTATATTATTGCATCTAACGAGAATGACTTCAAAGAAGGCAAGGTTAAGTATCGCGATCACACAATTAACCTGACCTACGATAAAGATATTCTAGGTAAGCTCAATGACTTCAATTTTATTTTGGAAAATAAATCCTTGATTATAGTTAGTTTGCTCTACAAAGGTGCAAACAATTGTGAGGT
>Ga0316201_10003694_pt1 | contig 11353 bp, 11 predicted proteins | sample CS6wburrow_MG_FD_204516 | JGI IMG/M metagenome (GOLD analysis project Ga0316201, IMG submission 204516) | Coastal sediment microbial communities from Delaware Bay, Delaware, United States - CS-6 worm burrow | ecosystem: Environmental > Aquatic > Marine > Coastal > Sediment | place: USA... | reverse complement strand
CACGGGTGAGACGCACGTTCGGCACCACGTAACGCCGGAGGGCTACTACAAGGGCCGGAAAGTCATCGACACGCCGGTCGTGGAGTTCGACGAGGAATAACCCCGGCAGCCGCGGTCCGCCGGAATGCGGGCGGCAGCGAATGACGCTCAGCGAAACGACCATACTGGCCCTGGACGCCCATGGCGGCGACCAGGGCCTTGCCGCGTCTGTGCCGGCCGCACTGGCGGCCCTGAATCAGGACGATCGGCTCCAGATCGTGCTGGTGGGCGACGGTCAGGATGTCCAGTCGGCGCTCGAGGCGGCTGGCGGCGGCCCCGGCGGTCGCCTGCGGGTTCAGCCTGCCGATTCGGTAATTCCGATGGATGTCAAGCCGGCAAGCGTTTTACGAGATGGCCGCGGCAGCAGCCTCTGGACCGCTCTCGAGCTGGTGGCGGCGGGCGAGGCGGCCGCCTGCGTCAGCGGCGGGAACACAGGCGCCATGATGGTCCTGGGCATCAAGCTGCTCGGCAGGCTGCCCGGCATCCAGCGTCCAGCGCTGATGGGGTATGTGCCAAATTTGCTGGGCTTCACCGGCATGCTCGATCTGGGGGCCAATCTGAACGTCAGCTCCGGTCAGCTCGTTCAGTTCGCCGTAATGGGCGCGGTCGCCGACCGGGACATGGAGGGCAATGCGCATCCGCGGATCGGCCTGCTGAACGTGGGGCACGAGGACAGCAAGGGCCATGACGTCGTCCGGGAAGCGCATCTGGCGCTGCGGGACCTGCCGATGAATTATGTGGGCTTCATCGAGGGGCATGACATTTTCGACGGAACGGTCGACGTTGCCGTCTGCGACGGCTTTTCCGGCAACCTGATGCTCAAATCCACGGAGGGGCTCGCGCGGATGATGGTCAGAGCTTTCAAAGACGCCCTGTCTGAAAACATGGTCAGCCGCGCCGGTGCCTTTCTGGCCCGGCCGTCACTGCGCCGGATGCTGGCACACTTGGACCCAGCCGCGCATAATGGAGCACCGCTGCTCGGCCTGAACGGCGTTGTGGTCAAGAGTCACGGGTCAGCGGACGGTCGGGGGCTGAGCCGGGCCATCCTGGAAGCAGGCCGCCAGGCGCGGAGGCAGGTTCACAGGGAAATCGAGCATTCCATACGCGAATATCGGCTGGAGAAGTCAACTTGATCTACTCGAAGATACGCGGTACCGGCAGCCAACTGCCTTCCAGGGTCGTCACCAATCACGACCTGGAGCAGATGATGGATACCAGCGACCAGTGGATCCGCGAACGCACGGGTATCCGGGAGCGCCGCATCGTCGAGGACGGTGAAACGACCGCCACGCTGGCCGAAGGCGCGTGCCGGAAGGCCCTGGAGGCGGCCAACGTAGACCCGGGCGAAATTGACCTGCTGGTGATGGGAACGACCACCCCGGACCTGGTATTTCCGAGCACAGCCTGCCTGATACAGAAGCGTCTCGGGCTGCCGGATTGCGGGGCGATGGATGTGAATGCGGCGTGCTCGGGTTTCATCTACGGACTCAGTGTGGCCGACAAGTTCATTCGCTGCGGCGACGCCCGTAAAGTGCTGGTTTGCGGCTCGGAAACGCTTTCGAAGATCACCAACTGGAAGAAGCGCGAGACGGCCGTGCTGTTCGGGGACGGCGCCGGCGCCGTCGTGCTCGAGGCCTCGGAGGAACCGGGGATACTCTCGACGCACGTGCATGCCAACGGCGATTATGAGGATCTGTTGTACGCAAACGTAGGCGTCTCGCGTGGCTGGGAGGGCATGAAAGATAACGAGGGCCGTCCGGAGATCGCCATGCGCGGCAACGAAGTGTTCAAGGTGGCCGTTCGCACGCTGGGCCGGATCGTCAAGGAGACCCTGGGCGCAAATAATCTGGACAAGTCGGACCTGGATTGGCTGATACCGCACCAGGCCAACCTGCGGATCATTTCCGCGATGGCCCGGATGCTCGATATGAGCATGGACCGCGTGGTGGTGACCGTCGACCGGCATGGCAACACGTCGGCCGCCTCGGTGCCGCTCGCCCTGGATGAAGCTGTGCGGGACGGCCGAATCCGTCGCGGTGATACGCTGCTGCTGGAGGCGTTCGGCGGCGGTTTCACCTGGGGTTCGGCACTGATCCGGTATTGAGCGGGCGGGGTCCCGCAAGAAGCGCCGGGCGATGGCGCAACGAGCCGGCGGCAGCCGGAGCGAATGGGAGTTGGGTATGGAATTGAATCTCGACGGCCAGGTGGCCATTGTCACCGGCGCCAGCCGCGGCATCGGCGCGGCCATTGCCGATGCGTTAGCCGGAGGCGGCGCGCGGGTTGCGGGGACGGCGACGACGGCGGCCGGGGCCGAGGCGATAGCGGAGCGGTTGGCTGTCATCGCCGACGCGTGTGGCGGCGAAGTTCTGGACGTCAACGATCCGGACGCGCCCGCAGCACTGGTGTCCCGTGTCACCGAATCGCTGGGAAGGCCGACGATCGTCGTCAACAATGCGGGCATCACCCGCGACCAGATACTGATGCGCATGAAAGAGGACGACTGGGACGCGGTGATCGATACGAACCTGCGCTCGGTGTTCCGGCTGAGCAAGGCCTGCCTGCGCGGTATGATGAAAGAGCGCAGGGGCCGGATCATCAGTATTGCCTCGGTGGTGGGGTCCATGGGCAACCCCGGGCAAACCAACTACGCGGCGGCCAAGGCCGGCATGATGGGTTTCAGCCGTTCGCTGGCCCGCGAGATCGGGTCGCGGGGCATTACCGTCAACGTGGTGGCGCCCGGGTTCATCGACACCGACATGACCCGGGCGCTGGACGACGCGCAGCGCGAAGCGTTGTTGAGGGACATCCCCCTGCAGCGCCTCGGCGATCCTGCGGACATTGCCGCCGCCGTTCTGTTCCTGGCGTCGGAGCAAGGCTCCTACATAACGGGGCAGACGCTGCATGTCAACGGCGGCATGTTCATGACTTAAACTGGAATCACGGCCGCGGATTAACCTGTGCCCTGTCTCGCAAATGTCTAGCGTTTCAGCACGACCTGCAAGGCTTCCGGGTAGGCGCGGTCCGCAGGTAATGGTCGCTCCATTGCCAAGGGCCGCAACACCGCCAGAAGCCTTGCAGGTCGCGCCCTGCGGGAGGTCACAGAATCCGCCATTGCGGCGTTGCGCTCTTTGCCAATATCTTGATATTGCCTGCGAAGCGCGCCTTGCACTGGCGGATTCTGTGACCTCTGAAAGGTTAGACATTTGCGAGACAGGGCACTAGAATTGCGGCCCTGAATCCCCTTCAGAGGAAACGTGATAAATGAGTAGCATAGAAGAGCGCGTCAAGAAGATCGTAATCGAACAACTCGGGGTCAAGGAGGAGGAAGTCACGCCCAGTGCGTCGTTCGTAGACGACCTCGGCGCCGATTCTCTGGATACCGTCGAACTGGTGATGGCGCTCGAAGAAGAATTCGAATGTGAAATCCCCGACGAGGAAGCAGAGAAGATTACCAGTGTCCAACAGGCCATTGACTACATCTCTGCCAACGTCTGAGGGATCCAGTTTCCCTGATGAACCAGCGGCCGGCTTCCTGCCGGCCGTTGTTTTGTGCGGAAAGCGCGCTGCACTGCCCCCTGATTGTCCGGCGAGGATTCCATCGTGACACAGCGTCGAGTTGTCGTAACAGGGCTGGGCCTGATTTCTCCAGTGGGAAACACCGTTGCCGACGGTTGGGATGCGGTTTGCCACGGACGCAGTGGAATCGCTCCAATCACGGCGTTCGACGTCTCGGAACTCAGTACGCGCATCGGCGGCGAGATTCGCGATTTCGAAGTGACGAACTACATTTCGGGTAAAGAGGCGCGCCGCTACGACAAATTCCTGCATTACGGGCTCGCCGCCTCCAAAGACGCCATGCAAGACGCAGGACTGGATGCGGAAGCCCCCGGCGTGGTCCCGGAGCGGGTGGGCTTTGCCATCGGCGCGGGGATCGGCGGCATCGCATCCATCGAGCAGAACATGCTGATTTACCGGGACAAGGGGCCGCGGAGGGTTTCTCCGTTCTTCATTCCCGGGTCGATCGTCAACATGATCGGTGGCGCCCTGTCCATCACCTACGGGTTCAAAGGGCCGAACATCGCGGTGGTAACCGCGTGTACGACGTCCACGCACAACATCGGGCTGGCGGCGCGGCTGATCAAGTACGGCGACGCCGACGTCATGGTCGCCGGCGGGGCGGAATTCGCGACGACCCCCACCTCTCTGGCCGGCTTCATTTCCGCCAAAGCCATGTCGACCCGAAATGACGACCCGGAGGCGGCCAGCCGCCCCTGGGACCGCGACCGCGATGGTTTCGTGCTGGCCAACGGAGCCGGCGTGCTGGTCATCGAGGAACTCGAACACGCGAAGCGGCGCGGTGCATCCATTTACGCGGAGATCACCGGCTTCGGCATGAGCGGCGACGCGCATCACATGACGGCGCCGCCCGAGGACGGCGAGGGCGCGGCCCGCTGCATGCGGCTGGCGCTGCAGGACGCCCGGATCGATCCCGCGGACGTTGACTACATCAACGCGCACGGCACCTCGACGCCGCTGGGCGATCGGGCAGAGTCCGACGCTGTCAAGGCCGTTTTCGGTGACCATGCCCGGCGCCTCGCGGTGAGTTCAACCAAGTCCATGACCGGTCATATGCTGGGCGCCGCCGGCGGCACCGAAGCCGTATTCACGGTCCTGGCGATCCATGACGGCATCCTGCCGCCAACCATCAACCTGGACCATCCGGGGGAAGGCTGCGACCTGGACTACGTGCCCAACGAGGCGCGCGAGACGTCCGTAGACGTGGCGCTTTCAAATTCGTTCGGTTTCGGCGGAACCAACGGCACGTTGGTCTTTTCCAGGCTTCGGGACTAGCCCGACGCCTGTATCCGGCATCGACGCCGCTGAACAGCCAGGCAGGTCCGTGAATCCCGGCCCCCCCTGCGTGCACTGGCTCGACCGGGTTCCCGATCTGCTGGAAATTGCACGCGCAGACCCCTCGAATTTTCCTTACCTGCTCGAGAGTGCGGCGCGGGGCGAGCTTGGCGGTTGCAGCCTGTTATTGTTCGCTTCCGGTGACGCCCTGGTCGCCGATGCAAATGGCGAATTGCGGGGCCCCGGTACCGAGGAGGCTTTTTTCGAGCGGCTGCGGTCCTGGTTTCAGCGGGAAGCCGAACCGCCCGGGAAGGCCGATGATGACGCCGGGCCGCGACTGCCGTTCACCGGCGGGTGGTTCATCTATCTCGGCTACGAGATGGCGGCTCAGATCGAGCCGACCCTGCGGCTCCCGCGGAACGCAACGGGCTTGCCGGACGCCATTGCGCATCGCTGCCCCGGAGCCGTTGTGGTGGTGCATGGCCGCAGACCCGGCGAAGCCGACCGGGCGGCGGTAGTCGCGGAATCGTCCGCACTCCTCGGGAATCTGGTCGAACGGGTCACGTGCATCGCATCGCAGCCCCTGCCGGGGAATCCGGCTCCCAATCCGCCCCTGGAAGCCGTCGAGGAGGAGGATCCGCGCCGGTTCATCGAGTCGGTGGGCCGGATCCATGAATACCTGCGGGCGGGCGATGTGTTTCAGGTCAACGTTTCACGCCCCTGGAACGGACGTTTTCGCTGGTCCCCCGACCCATGTGGACTATACGCTTCTCTGCGAATCACGAACCCGGCGCCGTTTGCCGGCCTGGTGCGTTGGGGCGACCATTCGCTGATGAGCTCGTCGCCGGAGCGGCTGGTGCAGATCGTCGGCCGCACGGTGCAGACACGGCCGATCGCGGGTACCCGGCCGCGGGGCAGTGACGTCGACCAGGACCGCGCGCTGTCGGATGAGCTGCTGGGCAATCTGAAGGAGCGGGCCGAACACGTCATGCTGATCGATCTCGAGCGCAACGACCTGGGCCGGGTGTGCCAGCCGGGTTCGGTCGAGGTCAGCGAGCTGATGGTCGTTGAGAGCTATAGCCATGTGCACCATATCGTTTCGAATGTCCGCGGCACGCTCGCTTCGGATGCCGGTCCGGTCGAGGCCATGAGGGCGGTGTTCCCGGGTGGTACGATTACAGGCTGTCCGAAAGTGCGGTGCATGGAGATAATTGCCGAACTGGAAGGCGAGGGCAGGGGCTTCTATACGGGTTCGATGGGCTACCTGGACCGGAACGGCAACCTGGACCTCAACATCCTGATCCGCAGCATGCATCTGCACGACCGGCAGTTTTCGTTTCGAACGGGCGCAGGCATCGTTGCGGACTCAGTGCCCGAACACGAGGTGCAAGAGACAGCCGACAAGGCGAGAGGAATGCTGCTGGCAGTGGAGACCCACGGCAGGGAGGAGAAACATGCTTGAATGCCTGGTGGACGGGGAGATCGCGGACCGGGTTTCCGTGATGGACCGAGGCCTGCTCTATGGCGACGGTCTGTTCGAGACCATGGCGGTGGTGCAGGGGACACCGCGATTCTGGCAGGGCCACGTGGATCGGCTGAACGCCGGCTGCGAACGCCTGGGTCTGCCGCAAACCCCGCAGGAGGTCCTGCTGCGGGAGGTTCAAACGGTCAGCGCCGGACAGCGCCGCTGCGTGGTGAAAATCATCATCACCCGCGGTGCGTCGGGACGGGGGTATGCCCCCGAACCCGATGCCCGCGGCAACCGGATCGTGTGCTCCTGGCCCTGGCCTCTCGACCCCGGTGACCTGGTGACGACCGGTATTCGAGCCCGCATCTGCGCGCTGCGCCTGGGCGTTCAGCCCGAACTGGCGGGCATCAAGCACCTGAACCGCCTGGAACAGGTGATGGCCCGATCCGAATGGAGTGACCCATCAATTCACGAAGGAATCCTCCTCGACCGCGATGACAACGTGGTGTCCGCGATCTCTTCGAACCTGTTTCTGGTGCTGGGCGGGCGCCTGCTGACGCCCCGGCTCGACCGCTGCGGCGTGCGCGGCGTGATGCGGTCTGCGATCCTGGCCGCGTTTCGTGAAAGGTGCGAGCAGCGGAGAATCATGCTGGACATGCTGCCCGAGGCGGACGAGGTGTTCGTTTGCAATGCCGTTCGCGGCATTTTCCCCGTCACGCGGATCGATCACTGGGAGTACGGGATCGGTGCGGTGACGCGCGAGGTTCAGCAGTGGCTCGATACGCAGTGAACTCCGCGAACCTGTCCTGAGCGGAAGCCGATGAAGAGAATTCTGCTTTTCGCTGTCGTGCTGCTGCTCCTGGCAGGCGCAGTCGGCTGGGCGGTCTGGTGGCAGTTCCAAAGCTTCCTGGAGACTCCACTGGATTTGCCGACGGAGGGGCATTCATTCAATCTGGCGCCCGGCAGCCATGGCGCGGACATCGTCACGGAACTGGCGAGTCTCGGATTTACCCGGGAAGGCTGGGAGTGGAAGCTGCTGATGCGCCTCGAACCGCAGGTATACCGGGCTGGAGAATACCGGCTGAAATTCGGCCTGAAACCGCGTGGATTGCTGCGGAAATTCGCCGGTGGCTGGGTGGTGCAGCACCGTGTCACGCTCATCGAGGGCTGGACGTTTCGCCAGGTCGTCGCGGCGCTCGCCGAGCACCCGGTGCTCGAACAGAATCTCGGTCCGGCCGATCCGTCGCAGTGGCCTGGACAACTCGTTACGTTGGGCATCGACCAGCCGGAAGGGTGGTTTTTGCCGGAAACCTACTCGTTCACGCGGGGCGACTCGGATCTCGACATCCTCGGCCGGGCGCACCGAGCGATGCAGGAAGCGCTGGCTCTGGCCTGGGCCTCCCGCGATGACGATCTGCCGATCGAGACCCCCTACGAGTTGCTGATCCTGGCCTCGATTATCGAAAAGGAAACCGGCCTCGAGGAAGAGCGGGCGCAGATTGCCGGCGTATTCGTTCGCCGCCTGCGCAAGGGCATGAAGCTGCAGACGGATCCGACGGTAATCTACGGTCTCGGCGAGTCGTTCGACGGCGATATCCGGCGGCGGGATTTGCGGACCGACACGCCGTACAATACCTACACCCGCCACGGCCTGCCGCCGACTCCAATTGCGATGCCGGGGCGTGCCTCCCTGTTGGCGGCCGCCCATCCGGCGCCCGGAGACGCGCTTTTCTTCGTGGCCAACGGCGAAGGCGGGCACACTTTTTCGGCAACTCTGAAGGAACACCAGGCCGCTGTGGACAAACTTCTGGGTAAACAGTGATGCGAGGCAGATTCGTCACCATGGAAGGCGGTGAGGGCGCCGGCAAATCGACCATGATGGACCGCGTCGCGGGCTGGCTGGAGTCGGGCGGGCGGCGCGTGGTCCGTACCCGCGAGCCCGGAGGCACGGAGTTGGCCGAGAAGGTGCGCGAAATCCTGCTCGACAAGAACCACACGGAGCTGTCGTCGCAAGCCGAACTGCTGCTGGTATTCGCAGCGCGGGCACAGCACCTGGCCGAGCTGATCCGTCCCGCCCTGCAACGCGGCGACACCGTGCTGTGCGACCGGTTCACCGACGCGACCTGGGCCTACCAGGGCGGCGGGCGCGGCGTACCGGACGAAAACATCGCCGCGCTGGAGCAACTGGTGCACGGTGACTTGCAGCCCGATCTGACGCTGCTGCTCGATGTGCCGGTCGAGCAAGGCTTGCAGCGGGCCCTGCTGCGCAGCGAGTCGGACCGGTTCGAGGAAGAATCGGTGTCGTTCTTTGAGCGGGTGCGCCAGGCCTACTTGCGGCGGGCGGCCGCGGCGCCCGAGCGGTTCGCGATCATCGATGCGTCCGGCAGCGTGGAAGCCGTCTGGGCTCGGGTGGAATCCGTACTCGAGCAAAGGATGACGTCGTGACCTACCCCTGGTTGTTGGCCGTCGAGGAAGAGTTCGCCGAGCGGCTGCGCGGCGGCCGGCTCGCTCACGCCCTCTTGTTGGCCGGACCGGCCGGGACCGGCAAGGCTGATCTGGCCAGCCGCCTCTTCGCCGGCGTGCTGTGTCTCGAGGGGCGTTACCCGGCCTGCGGCGCCTGCCGGTCCTGTGAGCTGCTGGCCAGCGGAGCCCATCCGGACGGACATGCTCTGACTTTCGAAAAGCACCCGAAAAAGGACGAACTGAGGACGGAACTGGTCATCGGACAGATCCGGTCCCTGACCGCGGCGTTGCAGTTGACGTCGACCATCAGCCTCCGCAAGGCGGCGACCATCCACCCGGCCGAGGCCATGACGCGGAGCGCGGCGAACGCGTTGCTGAAGACCCTGGAAGAGCCTCCGGGGGATGCCGTGCTATTCGTGGTTTCGCACCAGCCCGGCCGGCTGCCGGCAACGATACGCAGCCGTTGCCAGGCCCTCGACGTGCGCCTGCCGGCGCATCGCGAAGCCCGTGAATGGCTGGCGTCCGAATCGGGGTGCTCGTCCGAGGACGCGGACCGCGCGCTCGAAGCGGCGGCCGGCAGTCCGCTCAACGCGCTGCGGATGCTGGAAGAGGGCGGCAGCGAAGCCTATCGAGCCGTCAGCGAGGCGCTCGACGATCTGCGCACCGGACGGCGCAAGCCGCCGGCGGTCATGTCGGAGATGGCCGACATCGAGCCGCAGTTGCTGTGGTCGTGGCTGTCGCTGAGGTCTGCCGGTGAGACGCGCAAGCACCTGACCAGCCCGCGCCTGGCCAGGGCGTTCGCGGGCCTGCAGCGGGACGCCGACCGCAATCGCAACCTGGTGCCGACCCCGGTCCGCAAGGACTTACTTCTGCAGGATTGGCTGATACAATGGTCCCGCCTCGGCGGATAGGAAGGAAGCATGGCCCAACAGGGAATACTCTCGCTCGCGATCAAGGACCGACAGTCGCTCTACAAGTCCTACATGCCGTTCGTCACGGGCGGGGGGCTGTTCGTGCCGAGCACCAAGCGCTTCGGCCTCGGCGACGAGGTTTTCCTGCTGCTGACCGTCCTTGAATTCGAAGAGCGCCTGCCCATCCCGGGAAAGGTCATCTGGATCACGCCGCAGGGGGCCGCGGGCAATCGCAAAGCCGGCATCGGCGTTCAATTTGCCGACACCCAGGACGGAGCCCACGCCCGCACCGTGATCGAATCGCACCTGGCCAGCATGCTCAAGGGCAACGTCGCCACACACACGATGTAGTGGCGGCTGTGGGTGCGGGCGATCAGCCCAAATCGCGGCTGAAGCCGCTTGTATGGTAATCCGTGCTGGATATCAGGAAGATTGAAAGCGCCGGGATGGGAGGGACCAAAGCCGCTTCTGACCTGTCGGTACAGACTGTAGGAGACTTCGTCCCCATCCCCTCACCACAAACGCCGATTAGGAATCTAGCTTTTCGAACAGCCAAATGCTCGCAAGCTTGCGTCGGTGAGTTCCCGGCTTTACGGACTAACTACCGAGTTGTCCACCTAACGGGTAAGCCTACGCCAGGATCTTGGAGCATGTGCAGCAACGCGAGGCTCTGAAGGGCTCCCTGGCGCGGGCGCCGCCCGAACACCAAGAGCAAACGTTCAACTTGATTTGATGTTCCGGGGGCGGTCAGCCCAGGGGCTGGCTTGCCTGCGCTGCGGGAATTGAGTTATCGCGGGTGGTTGGAGGCGCTTGCAGCAGCCTTGCCGGCGAAGATTGCGGTGATTGAAGGGACGCCAGACTCGCATCTGCGGTCAGAAATAGACCCCGATACTTGTCGAAAGGCCTGAAGAGGTTGTTAATAGTTCCTATCCGCCATGCCTGGTTCGTCGCTACCGAGGTCGATGTTAATGAGAGGTGTGTGCCTGCTACGATCATGGGGTTATGTTGCCATAGGTTAATGGGGTTTGTCGGTTCCGTTCAGCAAGCGTTCGTATTCCGTTCAGGACATTAACATCAGGTTCAGTGTACATATGCCACTCACAATCAAATTACGAGGTAAATATCCAGAACGTAGATTCAAGTTAATTTTGCTCAGAGCATCATGGTAGCGAATAGGGTGGCTTTATGGACCCCTTGGATCAAAACATCGTCATAAAAAGGACCTTTCAATTTTTGGAGGGATAACTCAATTTTCTGATCGAGGAGCTTTTGTAATGAAAAAAACACTACTAGTAATTATATGTTCACTTTCCGCGTCGTTTGCAGCACCCGTAGCCGCGGACCCGGCGTTCGTCGGAATGTATGGGGAAGGGGACTGCTTGTTAGGATGGGGAATCCTGGAGGAAATACCGCCCGCCTTCTTCCCGAATTTCATCTTCCACCCAGGAGACTCTGGGATAGTGGTCGACACCAATAGCGAGGCCGGCATCATTTCGCTCACCTGTCGCGGAACCATCGACTTTGGCTACCCGGCCCCCGAGGGCTCTGAGAACCTTTTTCTGCGCGACGTGCCTCTTCCCGATTACACGACGCTCGCAACTCCGGGGGAAGTGTGCACGCT
>Ga0316201_10003693_pt1 | contig 11353 bp, 10 predicted proteins | sample CS6wburrow_MG_FD_204516 | JGI IMG/M metagenome (GOLD analysis project Ga0316201, IMG submission 204516) | Coastal sediment microbial communities from Delaware Bay, Delaware, United States - CS-6 worm burrow | ecosystem: Environmental > Aquatic > Marine > Coastal > Sediment | place: USA... | reverse complement strand
GCGGCAGGCCCCGCGAGACGCCGCGCCTCCATGAGCGTTGTGGCGACGGTCAGGTCGGCGGTGGCCTGTTCGAGGCACTGCCCGACGGTCCGCACGCTATGACCGATTTCGAGTCCGATGTCCCACAGCGCCGTGACGAAAGCGGCCAGCCCTTCTTCCTGGTTTTTCGGCAGGTCGTCCGGCAGCAGCAGCATGACGTCAATATCGGAATACGGGTGCAACTCACCGCGCCCGTAGCCCCCGACGGCGATCAGCGCGGCGCCTGGCGCATCGACGTGATCCTGCCAGAGTTCGATCAGGACCTGGTCGATAACCTCGGCCCGGGCATGCACGAGCTCGACAACATCGTCGCCGGCTTCGAAACGTGCCTGCAGGTTCTCCGCCGAGACCGCCAGCCGGGCGCGGAGTTCGGTGTAACTCACAGATTTATCAGCGATCGTTTGAACCAAGGGTCAGGACCTCGAAGCCGTTAGCGGTAATTAAAACCGTGTGTTCCCATTGCGCCGACAGGCTATGGTCCTTGGTTACCACGGTCCAGCCGTCGGGCAGCAGCTTCACATTGGCTTTGCCCGCATTGACCATCGGTTCAACCGTCAACGTCATGCCTTCACGAAGCTCCATGCCCGTGCCCGGCTTGCCGTAGTGCAGAACCTGCGGGTCCTCGTGAAATTGCCGGCCAATGCCATGGCCGCAGTATTCGCGTACGACCGCAAAGTGGTTGGCTTCGACGTGCTTCTGCACGGCAGCCCCGACATCGCCCAGGAACTTGCCGGGTGCCAGCTCGCGAATACCTAACCACATGCTTTCAAAGGCAATATCCGATAATCGCTGCGCCTGGATGGTGGGGGCACCGACGAAAAACATGCGGCTGGTATCGCCGTGAAAGCCGTCCTTGATGACCGTGATATCGATATTGATGGCATCGCCGGCCTTGAGTTTCTTGTCCCCGGGGATGCCGTGACAGACCACGTGGTTGACCGAGGTGCAGATAGACTTGGGGAAGCCGCGATAATTCAGCGGTGCCGGGATCGCATCCTGCACCTTGGTAATGTAGTCATGGCAGACCCGGTCCAGTTCGTTGGTCGTAACACCCGGTTTAACATAATCCCCGATCATATCCAGCACGTCAGCCGCCAGGCGGCCTGCGATGCGCATTTTGGCTATTTCAGCCTCGTTCTTGATGGTTACTTTCATAATCTCGCGCTAATTCTCAAGGATGCCGGGCCGGACTTCTAAGTCCGGGAACGGGCGAATGCAGTGGGTGGCCGTGAAATTCCCGCAAATCCGCGTTGTTGGGCGGGATCGGCTATGGTATAAAGCGCGCGCCGCAGTAGCAACTAGCGGCAAAAAACTACACACGCATACCGTCACATTCCGCAGGGTGCCCCACCAAAAAAGGGGTTGCGGCATGGGGTATGCGGAGGCCTAACCCGGAGATATTGAAATGGCAGACGTAACCATGCGCCAGATGCTAGAGGCTGGCGTGCATTTTGGTCATCAGACCCGTTACTGGAACCCGAAGATGGCACCGTTCATCTTTGGCGAGCGTAACAAGATCCACATCATCAACCTCGAAAAGAGCTTGCCGTTAGCGCGAGAGGCGCACGCCTTTATCAAAGCGACCGTCGCAGACGGTGGCGCGGTGTTGTTCGTTGGCACCAAGCGTGCTGCACGAGAGGCAATCCAAACCCACGCCGCGCGCTGCGAGATGCCGTTTGTCAGCCAACGCTGGCTCGGTGGCATGCTCACCAACTACAAGACCATTCGCCAGTCGGTCAAGCGCCTGACGACGCTTGAGAAGATGTCTGAAGAGGGCGGCTTCGACGGACTTACCAAGAAAGAAGTGCTTGGTCTAACGCGGGAGCAGGAAAAGCTCGAGCGCAGCCTTGGCGGCATCAAGAAAATGCGTGCGCTGCCAGACGTGCTGTTCATCGTCGACGTTGATCACGAAGACATCGCCATTCGCGAAGCCAACAAGCTCGGCATCCCGGTCGTTGCTATCGTTGACACAAACTGCTCGCCAGAGGGCGTCGACTATGTCATTCCCGGCAACGACGACGCGATGCGCGCAATTGAACTCTATGCCGCAATGATCGCGGACTCCGTGCTCGACGGTAAAGCGTCGATCCCGCAGGTTGCACTGGGCGAGGACGACTTCGTCGAGCTTGATGAAGACGGCAAGCCGAAGAAGGCGCGCGCGAAGAAGGCGACGAAAAAGAAGTCCACCAAGAAGACTGCGGCCAAAAAAGCCACCGTGAAAAAGAAAGCGCCGGCGAAGAAAGTCGATGCGGACGCGGATGCTGCGCCGGCAGAGAAGAAGGCGGAGCCCAAAGCGGATGAGGCTGCGGCTAAAGCGGACGAGGCTGCGCCCAAAGCGGACGAGGCTGCGCCGGCTCCAAAGAAGGTCGCGGAGAAGGCCAAGGCGGATGAGGCTGCACCGGCGCCTAAGAAAGTAGCCAAAAAGGCCAAGAAGACCAAGAAGGCGGACGATGCCAAAGCTGACTCCAAAGCTGATTCCGAAGCCGACCCCAAGGCCGACCCCAAGGCCGACTCCAAGGCCGATGCGGACAAGGCGGAGGATTAGCAATGACTATCAAAGCATCGATGGTGAAAGAGCTACGCGAGCGCACGGGTGCCGGCATGATGGAGTGCAAGAAAGCGCTCGTTGAAACCGGCGGAGATCTTGAAGCCGCTGCCGAGGCATTACGCATGTCTGGCCAGGCGAAGGCTGACAAGAAAGCCGGCCGCGTCGCTGCGGACGGTCGCGTCGTTGTCAAATCGACAGGCGGGCAAGCGGTTATTGCGGAGATTAACTCCGAGACTGACTTTGTCGCCAAGGACGAGAATTTCGTTGGCTTCGCGGAAGGGGTTGCTGCCACGGCACTGACTTCAGGTGTGACGGATGTCGCTGCGCTGGCAGCACAGTCGATCGCTGCCAACACTACGGTTGAAGCAGCACGTACGGAACTGATTACGAAAGTTGGTGAAAACATCTCGGTGCGGCGGGTTGCCATCCTCAAAGGCGACGGTCCTATCGGGCACTACACGCACGGCGCACGTATCGGTGCGGTGGTTGTTCTGGAGGGCGGCGATGAGACACTGGCGCACGATATCGCCATGCACGTTGCGGCAATCAACCCTACGTGCATCGACGAGAAGGGCGTGCCGGCGGAGACGCTGGAGCGCGAGCGCCGCATCTTCACGGAACAGGCTGAGGCATCCGGCAAACCGCCTGAGATTATCGAAAAGATGGTAACGGGGCGTGTCTCCAAGTTCCTGAAGGAAATTACGCTGGTGGGACAGCCCTTCGTCAAGGATCCTGATGTCACTGTAGCCAAACTGTTGAAAGATGCAGGCGCAAAGGTTGTTTCTTTCGTGCGCTTCGAGGTTGGCGAGGGCATCGAGAAGAAAGCAGACAACTTTGTCGAAGAGGTCATGGCGCAGGTCAAGGGCACTGGCTGAGGAAGTTCGCTTAAGCCCCTGATTTCAGAAGGGACTCGACGACCGCATTACGATAGAATTCAGCGTCGCCGAGCGGCGGCGACGAGTAACAGGAGGCTTTTTCATGAGTGAATCACCGCTTCGGTACCGACGCGTACTGCTGAAGCTCAGTGGTGAGGCACTGATGGGGGACCTGGACTACGGCATCCAGCCGGTAGTTATTCAGCGTATCGCTGCCGAAATCGCAACAGCTCTGGCGCAGGGCGTCGAGATTGCCATTGTCGTCGGCGGCGGCAATATCTTCCGTGGCGAGGGCCTGGCCCGTGCCGGTATGGATCGCGTCACCGGCGATTACATGGGTATGTTGGCGACGGTCATGAACGCGCTGGCCATTCAGGATGCGCTCGAATCAAAGGACATTTTCGCGCGCGTCATGTCGGCGCTCCAGATTCACGATGTCTGCGAGGATTACATCCGGCGCCGGGCGGTTCGACATCTTGAAAAAGGTCGCGTCGTGATTCTTGCGGCGGGCACCGGCAATCCGTTTTTTACAACGGATACGGCGGCCAGTCTGCGAGCGATTGAAATCGGTGCGGACATCTTGTTAAAGGCAACCAAAGTTGACGGAGTGTATGACGCCGATCCGATGACCAACCCGGATGCCAAACGATTCGAGCAGGTCACTTATGACAATGTGATCGAAAACAAACTGAACGTGATGGATGCAACGGCGATTGTCATGTGCCGCGATAATCAGCTGCCATTGCGTGTCTTTGACCTGACGCGAAGCAACGCGCTGGTCGAGGCGATGGCCGGTAAAGAACTCGGCACACTGATATCGGCCTGAGCAAACGCGGGCAACGTTTTACAAAAAGGAAAAGCAGTCGTGTTGGATGAAATCAAGAAAGACGCGGGCCAGCGAATGGCCAAGAGCGTCGCCTCATTGCAGCTGGAATTGACAAAGATTCGGACCGGACGGGCGCACACCAGCCTGCTCGATCACATCACAGTGGAGTACTACGGCAGCCAGGTGCCGTTAAGCCAGGTGTCCAACGTGGGTGTTGAGGATTCGCGCACCCTGACAGTAACGCCGTGGGAAAAAGACATGGTGCAGGTGATCGAAAAGGCCATCATGACTTCGGATCTTGGTTTGAATCCTGCATCGGCCGGCACTGTGATTCGTGTACCGCTGCCTGCACTGACCGAGGAGCGTCGTAAAGACATGATCCGGATTGTCCGTCATGAGGCGGAGAACGGGCGCATTGCCATTCGAAATATTCGCCGTGATGCGTTGCACGATATCAAAGACCTATTGAAGGAGAAGATGATCGGCGAGGACGATGAGCGTCGCGCCGAAGGCGAGATCCAGGATATTACGGACAAGTACGTGGCGGAAGTCGACCAGGCGCTTGCGGTTAAAGAAGCCGAGTTGCTCGAGGTCTGACGGCTATCGTCAGCGTTGCCGTGAATTCACCAACGATGAACGTACCGAGGCACGTGGCTGTCATCATGGACGGCAATGGTCGTTGGGCCAATGCTCGGGGCAAGCCCCGGCATGCCGGTCATCGTGCCGGCGTCAAGTCGGTGCGTGCAACGGTTGAGATTGCGGCTGAACGCGGTGTCGAGTACCTGACATTATTCGCTTTCAGTAGTGAAAACTGGAGTCGGCCAGAGGAAGAGGTCAGCAATCTGATGAGCCTTTTTCTGGAGGCACTGCGACGGGAAGTCGACGAGCTGCATCATAACGGTGTGCGCCTGCGCTTTATCGGCGCACGGGCGCAATTGAAGCCACGGCTGGTGAAGATGATTGCGGCAGCCGAAGCGAAGACCGCGGCCAATACTGGCCTGACGCTCAATATCGCCGTCGCGTACGGAGGCAGATGGGACATCGTATCAGCGTGTAGAAATCTGGCGGCCAGGGTGGCAAGCGGCGAATTGGCCAGCGACGCCATTGATGAGCAGGCGTTGTCGAATGAACTGCAGCTCGCAGCGACTCCGGATCCTGATTTGCTGATCCGCACCGGCGGTGAGCAGCGTGTCAGCAATTTTCTCTTGTGGAATCTTGCCTACGCCGAATTGTGGTTTACCGATATCCTGTGGCCGGAGTTTGGCAAGGACGCGTTCGACCAGGCGCTGCACTACTTCGCGCAAAAACAGCGCCGTTATGGACAAACGGGCACACAGGTTGAGACCGCCAAATGTTAAAGACCCGCGTCCTGACATCAGTGGTCTCGTTGCTGTTGCTCGGTGTCATCTTATTTGTGATCCCGCCGCGAGCGACTGAACTCGTCATTGGTCTCCTGATACTCGCTGGAGCCTGGGAGTGGTCGGGGTTTTTTGGCGTGAAATCGTTCGTGGTGCGGGCGTTATACGTTTGCCTGATTGCTGTGCTGTGTGCGGTGCCATACCTCGTCGCTGATGCGGCGGTGCTCGTGCTGCAAATCGCTAGCGTGTGGTGGTTCGTCGCGTTCGTCTGGGCGATGTTGTTCCCCACACCGATTCCAGCCGTGGTTCGCTGGGTCTGCGGTGCACTGGTGCTGGTGCCGTTGTTTACCGCGCTCGTCATGTTGTTTCAGGAGGGCCCGCTCTACCTGCTATTCGCGTTGCTGATCGTCTGGGCGGCCGATGCGGGCGCCTATTTCGCCGGCAAGCGCTTCGGGCGCGTCAAGCTGGCGCCGAGCATCAGTCCGGGCAAGACCTGGGAGGGCGTGCTTGGCGGTCTGAGTGTTGTCATCGTGTTGGCGTTTGCGGTCGGATTGTGGGCACAGGTCAACGTCGCTGTCCTGGTACCGTTTTGTCTCGCGATCGGCGGATTATCGATCGTGGGCGATCTGACGGTCAGTATGTTCAAGCGGACGGCGGGTGTGAAGGACAGCGGTAAGCTGTTTCCAGGTCACGGCGGCGTGCTCGACAGGGTGGACAGTGTTGCCGCGGCCGCGCCACTCTTTACGCTGGGCATCGGTTGGCTGGGCCTGGTTTGATGCGACGTTCACGCGCTATTCATTCTTACTATTCTACTGTCGATGACGATCCGGCGGGAACTGCCACTCGTCGTTCAAGTCCACATACAATCACATGATTCATTTAGAGATTATTTATTTCTATGGGTAGCGCTCTAACCAGTCTTCTGGCCTTTGCCGCCGCGATCAGCATTCTCGTTGCCGTGCACGAGTTTGGCCACTATATCGTGGGTCGCTGGGCCGGCATGAAGGTATTGCGTTTCTCGGTAGGTTTCGGCAAGCCCTTGTGGAGCAAGGTCGCCGGGAAGGACCAGACCGAATATTGCGTTGCCGCAATTCCGCTTGGCGGTTATGTGCGTTTTCTCGATTCTCGTGAAGGCACGATCGATCCCGCAGATGAAGGTCGCGCGTTTGACCAGCGACCCGTTGCCGCGCGCATCGCTGTATTGCTGGCTGGCCCGGCTTTTAATTTTCTGTTCGCCATCCTCGCCTACTGGGCGCTGTTTGCAGGCGGCGTCATGGCGCTCCAGCCGGCGGTCGGTGACGTGATACCAGGTTCCTATGCCGAGCGCGCCGGGCTCGAGTTTGGCGACAAAATCATTGCCGTCGGCGACACCGAGGCAAAGGACTGGGAGTCGACGCTGGTCGCCATCCTGGACACGATGGTTGCTACCGGGCGGGTACCGCTTACATTAGAGTCCGCTGACGGCTGGCAGCGTGCAGCGACGATTGATGTTGGTGAAGATGCAACGCGCCTGACAGAACCTGGCATGTTGTTCGACGGACTTGGTTTCGGTGTCTGGCAGCCACCGGCAATTGTTGGCGAGTTATCCGCTGGTGGCGCGGCCGCAATCGCGGGGCTTGCAGTCAATGATCGCATCGTCGCGATTGATGGCGAGCGCACACGCTCGATTAACGAGCTCATCAGTGTTGTTGCAGCGCGCCCCAACCAGCGCGTTGTTGTCGATTACATTCGCGATGGTTATGCGGCTTCGGTCGAATTACCGCTTGGCGAACAGGAAGTCGACGGCGAGAAACGCGGCCTGCTGGGTATTACGATGGCGCAGGGCGCGGAGCACTACTACAAGCGCTCGTTCACGCCGCTCGAGTCTTTCGCGGAGGCGGCCGGGAAGACCTGGACCTCGACGCTGTTTACGGTTCGGATGCTGGGACGCATGGTAACCGGCGACGTTTCGATCAAGAATATCAGTGGGCCGATCAATATTGCGCAATTCGCCGGCGCATCGGCAGAGCGTGGTGTCAGCTATTTCCTGAGCTTCCTTGCCGTCGTTAGTATTAGTCTTGGCGTACTCAACCTGCTGCCGATTCCGATACTGGATGGCGGCCAGATTGTTTATCAGTTTGTCGAAATGCTGAAAGGCAGCCCGATGACTGAGCGCGCACAGGTGCTGGGGCAGCAGGTGGGAATATTTGCGTTACTCCTGTTGATGAGTTTTGCTTTTTATAACGATATCGCCAGAATCCTTGGCTGACAGGAACGGACGGAAACCATTGCACATTAGACATACATTATTTGCGTTGTTGCTGCTGTTGCCGCTATCGACTGTTGCCGCCGAGTTTGTCGTCAAGGACATGCGCGTCGAAGGGTTGCAGCGAATATCCGAGGGTACGGTATTCAACTATCTGCCGATCAACATCGGCGACACCGTTAGCAGCAGTCGTATCGGTGAGGCTATTCGGGCGCTGTACGGACAAAACCTGTTTAACGATATCGAAATGCGACGCGATGGCGACACGCTCGTTGTCGTTGTCAGGGAACGTCCGTCGATCGAGAGCTTCGAGATTGAAGGCAACAAGGACATCAAGACGGAAGATCTGATGGAGTCGTTGCGCGGCGTTGGTCTTGCGCGTGGTCGCACGTTCGATCGCTCGGTGCTCGACAACGTTGAAATGTTTTTGCGTGAGCAGTATTACGATCGGGGCAAGTACGGTGTTGAAATCGACTCGCAGATTCAGGATCGCCCTAACAATACTGTGCGCATCAAGATCGACGTCAAGGAAGGCGATCGGGCCAAGATCCGGCAGGTAAATATTGTTGGTAATTCGAGCTTCTCGGATGAGGAAATTCGCGAGGGTTTCAAGCTGGACACGGCGAACTGGCTCTCCTGGATACGCCAGGATGATCGTTACGCGAAAGAATCGCTGGAAGGCGATCTGGAGACACTGCGGTCGTTCTACATGGACCGCGGCTATGCGGACTTCAAAGTCGCATCGACGCAGGTGGCGATTTCGCCGAACAAGAAAGACATGTTCGTGACGATCAGCATTGATGAGGGCGACGTTTATACTATTTCCGAGGTGCGGCTCGTTGGTGAGATGGTAGTACCGGAGGCTTACCTCAACGCCATGATTCTGGCGAAGCCTGGGTCAATCTATAACCAGCGCTTGCTGACACAGTCGAGCGAGCTGATGTCTTACCGATTGGGTGAGGAGGGCTATGCGAACGCCGAGATCGAGCCGGTCCCTGAACTCGACGAGGAAACAAAAGAAGCTGCTGTTACGTTTTACGTCAACCCACAGAATCGCGTGTACGTCCGCCGCATCAATTTCAACGGTGTTGACCAGATAGACGACGAAGTCTTACGTCGAGAGATGCGCCAGATGGAGGGTGCGTTCCTTTCTAACGCGATGATCGATCGCTCCAAAGTTCGCCTGCAACGCCTGCCGTTTATCGAGGAAGCTGAGGCCAACAATACGCCGGTCGCAGGCAGTCCCGATCTTGTCGATGTTGACTTCGATCTCAAGTACCGCATGCCGGGTCAATTCTCCGGTGGCGTCGGTTATTCGGAATCGCAGAAGCTATTGCTGAATGGCAGTATCGTACACACCAATTTTCTCGGCACCGGCAACCGCGTCGCGCTCGAGCTGAATTCGGGGCGCTTCCAGAAACTTTACAGCCTGTCGCACACGGATCCATATCGCACCCTTGATGGCGTGCGTCGCACGCTGAGCGTCAATTATCGGGACATCACGCAGTTTACGTCGGCGGCATCGGATTTCTCGACAACCAGTGCAGGCGCGACTGTCGACTACGGCTACCCGATCACGGAATACCAGACGCTGTCCTTTGGCGCGACGTACCAGCATTCGGAGTTGCTGGCTTCGAGCAACAGTACCCGGCAGGCGCAGGACTGGGTCGCCAATAACGGTAATCCGTTTGTCGAGAACCTGAGCAACGGTGGGGTCTTTTTTGGCTCAGAATTTGACACCGTTGAACTGATCGCGGGCTGGTCTTACGACAGCCGCAACCGCTCGCTGTTCGCCAACCGCGGCACGCGCCAGCAGCTGTTCCTGTCGTTTGCAGTACCTGGCAGTGACGTCGAGTATTTCCAGGCGCGTTACAGCTTTACCAAGTATTTTCCTATTACGAACAAATGGACGATGCGGGTAAATGCCGAGGTCGGTATCGGTGAGGCAATGGGTGACACAACGGCGTTGCCGCCCTACAAGCAGTTTTACGGCGGCGGGCCGCAGTCGGTGCGCGGTTTCAAGGAATCGTATCTCGGACCGCGCGACAGTTTTGGTCGACCGTACGGCGGCAATATGTTGGTTGCGAGTCAGCTAGAGCTTATACTCCCGCTGCCGGCCAAATTTGCAAGTCAGGCGAGGGCCAGTCTGTTCTACGATATCGGCAACGTATTTAACACAGGCGAGGTCACGTTTAACGACAAGTTGGGAAGCCCGATCTTGTACAAGCCTGACTACAATGATCTGCGTACGTCGGTGGGAATCGGCGTGCAGTGGCTGGCGCCGCTGGGCCTCTTCCGTTTCAGCTATGCTTACCCGCTGAACGCATACGACGGCAATGACAGGTATTTCGGAGATGAAGTGGAACGCTTCCAGTTCTCCATTGGACAAGCATTTTAAGGAATGGAAAGTATATGAACTTTGTAAAGCAATCGATGGTTAAGGCAGTTCTGGCTGCAGCACTGGTCCTCGCGTTCGCAATGCCTGCGAGCGCGCAGGAAATGAAAATTGGCTTCGTCAGCTTGCCGGCTCTAATTGAGCGAGCGCCACAAACCAAAGCAGCCATGGATGCTTTGCAGGAAGAATTTGCGCCACGCCAGCGCGAGTTCGTGGCCAAGCAGAAGGAGCTGGAAGATCTGGCAGCGAAAGCGCAAAAGGACTTTGCCGTGATGGGTGAAACCGAGCGCCGTAATGCAGAAAAAGATCTGCGTGACCTGCAGCGCGAAGTAACGCGGCTGCAAAACGAACTCCGCGAGGATCTCAACCTGCGCCAGAATGAAGAATACGGCGTTCTGCAACGCACGGTGTTGAAGGATGTGCAGGACTTTGCGCAACAGCAGAAATATGACCTTATCGTCGGCGACGGCGTGCTGTATGTCAGCGGTGCGGTGAATATCACCGAGCAGGTCCTGCGTGCTGTTGAGGCTAATTACGAGGCGAACTCCAACTAAAGCGCTGTTGCCTGCCGCCCATGCCAATCAGCCTAGGAGAACTCGCGACACAGTTCGGCTGTGAGCTTATCGGCGATCCGGATATTGTCATCGACAACGTCGCCTCGTTCGCGAGCGCGACTCCCGGATCGTTGACGTTCCTGGCGAACTCGTCCTACAAGGACCAGTTGCGGGCAACCGCTGCGGCCGCTGTCATCGTGCGCGCCGCTGATGCGGGTGATTCGCCAGTTGCTGCGCTACTCCATGACGACCCGTATGCGTGTTACGCGCGGATGGCAGCGATAATTTGTCCGCCGCCCGTTTACCCGCCGGGCATTCATGCGAGCGCTGTCGTTGCGGCGTCAGCAGAGGTCGCGGACAGTGCACACCTGGCGGCCAACGTCGTTATCGGAGAGCGTTCCCGGATTGGTAGCAATGCCTACATAGGCCCCGGCTGTGTCATCGGGCCGGACTGCGTTGTCGGCGAGGGCTGTCGCCTGATCGCAAACGTAACGCTCGCTCGCAACGTACGCA
>Ga0316201_10003692_pt1 | contig 11354 bp, 8 predicted proteins | sample CS6wburrow_MG_FD_204516 | JGI IMG/M metagenome (GOLD analysis project Ga0316201, IMG submission 204516) | Coastal sediment microbial communities from Delaware Bay, Delaware, United States - CS-6 worm burrow | ecosystem: Environmental > Aquatic > Marine > Coastal > Sediment | place: USA: Delaware... | reverse complement strand
CTCGCGGTGCTCGCTCCCCGTGTACAGCAGCCAGCCGCACTCATGGGCTTCGTTGTTGGTGTCACCGGTCTGTCGCTTGTTGCTTCCGGGACCGGGCTTTACTGGCCCTGGTATGCGGCTGTCGGGGCAATCCTCACCTGGCTGTCGGGCTGGATGATACAAGTTTTGCAGGCCAGGGATACAGACCATGCGAACACCGCGGCTGGCAGCGGCCATTTGACTGAAACCAGGGAGTAGTGTTCATGCCATCAGTTAAATACAACAGGAAATCAAGCGCATGGAGGTGGATTCCCAGCCTGTATTTTGCCAGCGGACTGCCTTACGTGGTGGTGATGTCGGTATCGGTCATCATGTACAAGCGATTGGGGATTTCAAACACAGATATCGCCCTTTACACGAGTTGGCTGTATCTACCATGGGTCATTAAGCCGTTCTGGAGCCCCATCGTGGACATCCTGCGCACCAAGCGAGCCTGGATTCTTGCGATGCAACTACTGATCGGTGCAGGATTGGGTGCTGTGGCCCTGACAATTCCCACGGATAATTTTTTTCGGCTTTCACTGGCTTTTTTGTGGTTGCTGGCATTTAGTTCAGCCACGCATGATATTGCCGCTGACGGTTTTTATATGCTTGGTCTCAGCAAGCATGAGCAAACCTGGTTCGTTGGTATCCGAAGTACCTTCTATCGCCTCGCAATGATTGCCGGGCAGGGGCTTCTTATCATCCTGGCCGGCAAAATGGAGACGGTTTTGCAGTCCCCGGAATCCATGGCACTGGCCCAGGCAGGTTCTGCTGCTGAACCCGGCGTAGCCCTGGCCTGGGCAATCACATTTTATGTCATGGCTGGCATGTTTTTGCTGTTTTTCGCCTGGCACAGGTTTGCGTTGCCCCGGCCGGTGGCCGATGTTCCCGCACTGCATGAAACCTATGCTGACATCATGCGGGATTTTTTGCAGACCTTTGTTGAATTTTTCCGTAAACCACACATTGGCATGGTGATTGCCTTCCTGCTTCTGTTCAGGTTTTCAGAGTCTCAACTGGCAAAATTGGCGCCACCGTTCCTGCTGGACTCAGCGGAGACGGGTGGTTTAGCCCTGAGTACCGGTGAGGTTGGGTTCGCCTATGGAACCATCGGTGTATTGATGTTGACCCTGGGCGGCCTTTTGGGTGGTTTCCTTGCCGCCAGAAACGGTCTTAAATATTGGCTGTTATGGATGGTCATGGCGATAAACCTGCCCAACGTGGTGTATATTTTTCTTTCAACCACACTACCGGGAAATCTCCTGGTTATAAATTTGGCGATTGGCGTCGAGCAGTTGGGTTATGGATTTGGTTTCGCGGCCTACATGCTTTACATGCTGTACATTTCAGACGGCGCCCATCAGACGGCACATTATGCGATCTGTACCGGTTTCATGGCACTGGGAATGATGATTCCGGGTATGTTCAGCGGCTGGTTACAGGAACTTATCGGTTATCAGTACTTCTTTATCTGGGTGCTAATTGCCACCATACCTTCGTTCATCGTCACGTTGCTGATTCCATTGGATCGATCATTTGGCAAAAAGGAAAAGCAATAAAAAGCTCAGATACTTCGTCGTTCAATTCTAGCGCCAAGGCTTGCCAGTTTTTCTTCCAGCTTTTCATAACCACGGTCCAGGTGATAGATACGGTTGACCACTGTCTCACCTTCGGTCGCCAGACCCGCCAGGATCAGGCTGGCACTGGCTCGAAGATCCGTTGCCATAACCGGAGCACCGCTGAGTCCGCCTTTATTTCCGCGCACGACCGCCACCTGCGTTTTGGGTGTGATATTGGCACCCATACGCGCAAGCTCCTGAACATGCATGAAGCGATTTTCAAAAATGCGCTCCGTGATCACAGACGTGCCCGAAGCCTGGGTCATCAGGGCCATGAACTGGGCCTGTAAATCCGTGGGAAAGCCGGGGTGAGGTGCCGTATCCACATCGACTGAGCGACAATGCTGGATAGGCTTTATCCGCACCCAGTCGGCACCGGTTTCAATGTCGAACCCGCAATCAACCAGTTTATTAATCAGGGCATCCAGATCGCCGGGTATGCACTGAAGGACTTTTACATCACCACCGGTGATGGCGCCCGCCAGTAACAGGGTTCCCGCTTCGATGCGGTCGGGAATGACCTTGTGTGCGGCCGGTTTAAGCGCATCGACCCCCTCAATCGTGATGACGCTGGATCCTTCACCCTCAATTTTTGCACCCATATTGCGCAGGCATTGGGCAAGATCGACAATTTCAGGTTCCTTGGCAACGTTCTCCAGGACGGTGGTACCCTTGGCCAGGGTAGCGGCCATCATGATATTTTCGGTGCCGCCGACGGTGGCGAAGTCAAACACGATACGATCACCAACCAGCTGCCGGGCTTCAGCAATGACATAGCCATTTTCAATCTCAATATGCGCTCCAAGTTGTTGTAATGGCTCAATATGCAGATTGATGGGGCGTGTGCCGATTGCACATCCTCCCGGAAGACTGACTTTTGCTTTTCCGTAACGGGTCAGCAATGGACCGAGACAAAGAATACTGGCCCGCATCTTACGCACGATGTCATAGGGTGCAACAAGACTCTCAGGCCGGTTGACCTTGACCAGCATTTGGTGTCCACGTCTTTGGGTTTCACAGTTGAGATGATTGAGCAGCAATTCCGTAGAATCAATGTCATTCAACAATGGGACGTTATCAAAAACATGTTCGCCTTCCGCCAGTAATGAAGCGAACAATAATGGCAGCGCCGCATTCTTTGATCCGCTGGTGTTGACTGAGCCGCTTAGGGGCTTGCCACCATTGATGACGATAATGTCCATGTTATGACCTTCTGAATTTGTTGCATAACGGGCGAAGCGAATGACGACTTGGCCATAATTTGAGGGGAGTTTGCATCATTGGAACCAATGTGTACATACCATCAATGACGAAAAAAACCCTGATGCGACGTTTCCGCATCAATTGCCTTTTGTTTGCCAGAAATTTGTCCGCGTCCGACCATATTTAGCACTGATTTACACTCACTCTACTGAAACTCTCTAACGCCTGCCCGTGCCCGCTAATTGCGGCCCGCATATTCTCTTAAGTATGTCGGAAATGCTTTTATTTCATGATGCCCGGCAAGCAAGATCAACAGATCACCGGGTTTACAACTGTCCAGGATACTGAATAAGACTTCCTTACCGTAGCCCATAACTTTTGTCCTGTTTTCAGGGATGCCTGATTCTATCAGCGTTCGTTGTATCAACGGAGCCATTGCCTCGGTCCATTTTATTTCTGCAATGTCATACTCGATACAAAAATAGAAGTCAAAATGTCCGGAAACTGCCTGCGCACATAATCGGTTTGCTCTTTCGGAGCGCGTGTCTGTACCTGGAATGGCGATTAATCTGCGGCCATTTACATTTTGCCGTCCGACAAATTCGCTGACCTTTCTCATGCCATCCGGGTTATGCGCAAAATCTACAATGACGCGGAATGGCAAGTCATCGAACTCGTTCATACGCCCTGGCGTCATTTCAGGGCCTGCGTAGAAGCTGCCAAGAGCCGCACGGATGTCTTCGATATCCATTCCAAGAAGGTGTGTAGCCGCTGCAGCATGCATGGCGTTGATGGTGTTGAAAGCCGCGGTGCCGTCAAATGTTGCTGGAATGTGATCGGTTCTCATCAATACTGTTCGCTGGTCACGGTCATAAAACACCATCCACTCCCTGTCGCCAATATTCTCAAGCACGCAGAAACATGCATTGTGGCTGCTGATCAAATCTCGCAGCTGGTTCACGCTCATCTTAAGCGATACCAGGCAGGTGCGTTCTGCAGTGAGGTGTTCTTGCATTGACATGCAATTGCTATCGTCGGCATTCAGTACTGCCGCATGCGATGCCCGTTCCAGGAGGGCGCGCTTGATTTCGGTCATTTCTTCAAGCGACTCAATTTCACCTTTTTTCAGATGTTCCTCGGTGACATTGAGACAAACGGCGACATCACACTTTTCAAAAGCGAAACCACGAACGGCAATACCACGGTGATGGGTCTCCAGCACGGCAACATCCGCTTTCCTGCTGGTCAGCACACCGAAATGGCCAAGCAATGATCCGGCATCGGCGCCAGAGATTTGCTGTCCATCCAGAAATATCCCATCGGTGCAAACCAGGCCTGGTTTTTGGCCGGATTGCTTCAGGATGTGACTGGCCATCCTGCTAGTCGTGGTTTTTCCATTGGTGCCGGTGATGGCAATGATCGGCATCCGTGAACTGTGCGAACCCGGAAACAGGGCGTCGAGAATACCGGCCACCGCGGATTGCAGCAGAGTCTGGGGATCGTCACATTGATCAAATAGTGTCTCAAGATCCGGTGCCAGGTCAAAATCCAGGATTTTCCCGCCGGTTTCCATCAGTGGTCTTGTTATGTCTGTGGTCACGAGCTTGATTGCTAGCGGGGCAAGCCCGATCTTCGCGTCAATTGCCATTGCCATTTGATCAAATGAAGGGTGTGAAGTTCTTACAAGCTGTTTCTTCCCACCAGGTAATTCGGCTATTGTCGTTATTCGATTGTTAATCACGAGAATATGAAACAAACCCGTTTCGCGTTGGTCATCGTCTGTGGTCTTCAAGCCCGGTATTCCTAGCTCTTTCAACAAGGCAAGTCGCAGATCGGGGTTTCTGAGAAGCGCGGTCGAATACTCTCCTGACTGATCCACGCAAAACGTACCATCCAGGATATGACTGAAAGCGCCGTGACCCAGCATCAGTAAGCCGTTTTGACGCACACGATGTGCAAATTTGAACCTGCCGCTAAATGGCTCATGCTCCAGCTGAAAACAAGGGATGTTTCTTATGGATGCCTCCTTGATAATCGCCATAGTCTCGGTTGGCAGCCTGCGTTGTTGTGCGAATTCGGAGAACTGCCGGAATGGTATAAGGAGAGAGTGTAGTTGACCGTTGATGAGTTCAGCCGCCAATTTGACGGCGGTCATACCGACATCGCAGTGCTCATATTCGATCAGGGCTGTACAGCGGTTGTTATCACCTTCATCCAGGACCGAAAAAAAACCAACCCGGTGACCAGAAGCTTGCTGAAGCAATATTGCGGTTTGTGCCAACAGCGAGGTGTAAGACTTCACTGGTTCGTCTGGCAAGGGTTTTTCTGGAAAGCTGTCGCCCTCCATGAGAACGCCAGCTTCGATCAGTAGTGGCCAGAGGTCTTCAAGCTGTCGTGGTATTTCGTTACCCGTATCGATATCAAAATCGAGTCGTAGCTCGACAACACGCTTGTTTGATCTGCGGTTTGGTCCATAGTAAGGAAAAAACAAAAATCCAGGCATGTATCTGTTCAATTGTAGGAGCCGTTGAATAATACGCGAATTTTGCATCAAGTTGCGAAACCATTCTAAAATCAGGTCAAGTGATTGTCCTAAATGGCCAAGCAAGATTGAGTGCAATCCACTAAATTCATTCGCGTACCGACGAAGGTCGGACAACGGCTCCATTGCGTCAATGCATAGCAATTGAGATGACCCGTCAACAGACCCACAGAGGCAGCGAATATGTATTCAGAAAATGGTTTTGATAAAAACAAAGCAAACCAGGATCACAGTGGCATGCAGGTAACGCCGGTCAATAAGGTTTTAGCACTCAAGACTGATGGGTTCAGCAGCTTGGTGGATGCGTTGGAATACGCTGCCGGGGGTGATAGCGGATTTAATTTCTATGATCAGCGTGGTGAGCTTGCATCCGTTCTTACCTACCGGGATTTGCGCGACCAGGCGAAGGTTCTTGCCGGGCGTCTCTCAGGTCTGGGCTACCAACGTGGTGACAGGGTGGGTATCGTCGCTGAAACCGACCCGATGTTTCATCGTTTCTTTTTTGCCTGCCAGTATGCGGGCCTGATTCCGGTTGCCCTGCCAGCCAGTCTGCAGCTGGGTGCACGTGAAGCATATGTCGGGCAACTCAAGCGCATGCTACGCAGTTGCGGGGCGAGCCTCGCAGTTGCACCTGCATCACATATTTCTTTCCTTCGGGAAGCGGCAACAGATCTGGGCTTGCTGATGTCCGGCACACCGGAGGAATTTGATCTTTTGCCAGAAAAAAACGTCGAGTTTGATCTGCCAGGGGGCCACGACATTGCATACCTGCAGTACACGTCAGGCAGCACGCGTTTTCCACGCGGTGTTGAGATTGATCATGCAACTGCCCTGAGCAATATCCATGGAATTGTCAATGACGGTCTTGAGCTGACACGCGTCGACCGCTTTGTGTCCTGGCTGCCTTATTACCACGACATGGGTTTGATTGGGTTTATCCTCGTGCCAATGCTTGCACAATTGTCCGTCGATTACCTTTCAAGCCGGACTTTTGCCATGCGGCCGAGACTGTGGTTGAAACTCATATCAGACAATCGTGGCACGATCTCATCCAGTCCCACTTTTGGCTATGCCCTGTGTGCACACAGGTTGAGGCCATCCGATTACGAACGCTACAACCTGAGCAGCTGGCGTGCGGCTTGTGTTGGTGCCGAACAGGTCAATCCCCTGCCACTGCAGGCGTTTGCAAAGGCATTGGCCCCATGTGGATTTGACGAAAAGGCTTTCGTGGCATGCTACGGTATGGCGGAAACAGTGCTAGCCGTGAGTTTTGCGCCACTGGATTTGGGCTTGAGCGTGGACTATGTGGACCAGGACGTGATGGCGGCGAGCGGGCAGGCGATTCCGGTTGATCCATCACTCGGCCACGCAGCAGCCTATACCGATTGCGGTACTGTCTTACCTGGCTTCGAAATCTCGATTCGTGATGATAGCAATCATGAAGTTGGCGAGCGTCAGTGTGGTGAGATTTATCTTCGTGGTCCCAGCGTAATGAGTGGTTACTTCCAGGACGAGGAAAGTACACTCACCGTTCTGGATGAGGAGGGTTGGCTGGATACAGGTGATATCGGATACCGGGTCGGAGACCGTGTGTATATTACTGCACGTAGTAAGGATGTCATTATTATCAAGGGCCGAAATATATGGCCACATGATATGGAAGTGGTTGCGCAGCGTCTCGATGGTGTTCGCCTCGGCGGTGTGGCAGCGTTTTCGTTCATTGGCTCCGAAGGTGAAGAACAGGTTGCCATGGTGGTCGAGACCCGGCTCAAGGACGCCGGTTCGCGTGACGATCTTGCCCGGCAAATGAATGCATTGATGAACAAACACTTTGGTGTCAATGCCATTATTGATATGGTCAAACCGGGTTCTTTACCGCGTACCACATCGGGCAAACTTTCGCGATTTCAGTCCCGGGAGGCCTATATGGAACGTCAGGAAAGTGGTGAAGTCATTTATGTTGCGAAAGTTGCCAGAGCGCCGGCATCCGCTCTGGGCCACTCCTGCAGATCGATCAATGTAAAGCGTGCTTTACAGTAAAGATGGTTTGATTCGCTGTTAAATTTGATGGGTGCAATCCAGTCATTTGGACCATGCTTAATAACCCTTGCCCATCAATTTCTTGAACAGTTAAAATCCCTGGGATGACTGATGCAGTTCTTTCCTCACGATATGAGCGAAAAATTTCACCTGTAGAGCGTCTGTTCCTGGTTGGCGATAAACTCTATCCGCCTTTTGTTTCTCAACTTGTGCTTGAGGGTCAGGGAGAATTCGATCTCCAATGCTGGCAGAGCGCTGCAAGGCGGGTATCGGTCACCAATCCTGGCTGTCGCCTGGTGTTGCGGGGAAATCTCGGCTGGTCCCGTTGGGTGGATAGTGCTGTATCCCCCGCAGTTCACCTGATTAACGGTGAAAGCTGGAATGGTAAAGACCCTGAAAACGCGCCGTTCCTGAAAAGACCATTGCCTGCGCGTTCCGGCCCGACTTTTGAAGTACTCCTTCTCACCGGCAATCCGAATCGTGTGATATTTCGCACCCATCACGGTGTGATGGATGGCGGCGGTGGCTTGCGATTTATTAATGAATTTTTTCGTGAACTTCGAGGAGAGAAAAGTCTTGAATCCACAGGAAGCTACACCGGTCTTGATCTGGCCCGCCGCCTCGGAGCAGGCAGGATGAAAATCGAGGAAAATGACTGCCAATCACCTTTGCCAGCCATCACAATCGATGATTCTGTGAGAGACAGTTACTGGCGACGTATCACCGTTGCTGGAAATCATTCGAAACTACTGGGCAGGATTGCTTTCGTGGTGGCACAACATGCACATAACGCAAACCGGCGGGCTGTTGGTATGACCGTCAGTGGTGACAGCAAGCCTGTCAAATCTCCCGTGGTTCGGCTTGAGATTACCACCGACATGCGCCAGCACTGCCCGGAAGACACGCCGACCACTGCAAATTTGATTGGATTGATCACCATCAACGTCTCTGATACAGATACGGTTGCGGACATAATTAACACAATAGTCCGTCATCGCGGTGGTGATCTTGAAGGGCAGTTGGAATCTACATTGGCACCGATACGCTGGGTTCCAATTCCCGTGTTGGCGTATTACTGGCGCCGCCGCACGCGACTGGCTTGTAAAAAGAACCTTTTCGCTTCAAGTGCATCGCTTTCCAGTATCGGAAGGTTGCCTATAGAGAATTACCAGGGCGGTGGTTTCAACGCAGACACTGCGTTTGTTATTCCGCCCGGAAATTCAGGAATACCGCTGCTCATCACCTTCAACAGTGCCGGTCAAAATACCGAAATAGTGGCGATGGTGCCTGATTCCGGGTTAATCCATGCGCAACTGGAAAATCTTCTCGAGGTTCTTAGAGAGACCCTGGAGCAAAACTCCAGGTAGTCTCCGTTCGATTTGGTTTACACCCCTTGATATTGCCCGTTAGAGAGCAAGCGTATACTAAAAACCCAGAAATTTTTGCTGATCAAACTGAGTGGTGGTAATCGTTCTCTCCAGCGCACCGTTGGCAATATTGTAGTGTTCGATGACAAAATCATAGCGTGTTTCACCGATAAACCTGACATAGGTGACGACCAGTTCATCATTGAAATCGTTATCCACATCATAGATTCCGGAATTGGTCAGCTGAAAAAAATGGTTTGGTCTCGCCCGAATCTTATGCGTCCTTACAACGTTTCCGTTATTGATGTTGAGTACCCAGACGTTTATCACAGTTTTATCAGCACCCTTAATAGGCGCAAGGGTCTTGTTGCCAGAGGCCATCAGTTTGTTATCGCCTGGCTCATCAGTGGTGACGGAGGCGACAGGCCCACCGGTCGAACTTGTTGTTCCCATCGTGACCGTGAGGTAATCACCGCTGCCGGAACTGGCCTGGCTGATACTCATGCAATCGGTCGACTGGAAACCTGCGGGTGCATTGGGACGGTCACTGAGATCAACGACATCCGGAAACGAAATGCTGGGTGGCGTATCTGTCATATCCACTTCTGCAATGGCCAGGCTTTGAATCTGTAAGGCACGTGTCCAGCTTACATTGCCGTTTGGCAGCCATGATTTAATCGTTGTAAAGTGTCGCAGTTGTTTTCTTTCGGCGGTACCCTGGTTTAATGCCGTTCTCGTCGTGGATTGCGTAATAGTCCGGTGACTGCTTCCAACAGGAATGATCACCGGCGGCGAATGAATCGGGCCACACAGTACACCCACGTCCAGCCCAAAACCAATGAGGGCGTTTGCAGATGGAATCCCCATGAAAGCTATAACGGTAAAGAGTATTGTCCAAAAGACGGTTTTCCGGCATTTCTGAAGTACCGAATTCATATCATTCTCCTTCGTAACTGCTGCGGTTTTGCTGCCCTGAATATTATACATAAAATGCAATTTTGCGTGGGTCAGTTTTTGCACATTACAGGTTGTTTTTCATTCGCTGAACGTGTTTGTTTAGCGGTGAATAATGGACGGGCACTTTTGTTTTGATTCTATCCAGGTTCTGATTAATTTGGTGATATCTGACATATAATAATGTGCAAGATTTCTGAGGTGAATTCATAGTATGTCCGTCAATTGGATTGCAACGATTATCCTGGCGCTGGCTGGTTCCAGCCAGGGGCCGGTTTCTGACACCGAGGCATTCGAGATCATGTCTCACCTGGAGGAGTTGCTCCGGTCTGACACGAACATTGCCAGTTATTCAATGCGGGTAGAAACGCCGGATTGGCAGCGGACTATTAGCTTTGATAGCTGGGATGACCGTTCGGGGAGGCGTATGTTTCTTCGAATCAATTCGCCTAAAAAAGATAAAGATACGGCATATCTGAAGATCGGTGGAAGCTTGTGGATGTATCTGCCAAAACTGGAACGCAAAATCCGTATACCGCCCTCAATGATGCTGACATCCTGGCTGGGGTCCAGTTTTACCTACGACGACCTGGTCAAAGTCGCTTCAGTCGTGGATGACTACACACACACAATAGCCTTCAAAGATCAGGAAACCTTCACGATCGAGTCGACACCAAAACCCGATGCGCCGGTGATTTGGGGTAAGTTGATTCATGTGATAAGCAGAGACGGTATGCCGCTTTCTGAGGATTTTTACGATGAGGCCGGTCAGATACGACGTTCTTTGACGTTTGAGGACGTTCGTGAGATCGGCGGAAGGCGTATTCCGACGCGTTGGGTGATGAGGCCACTGGACGGGTCAGGCAAACAGACGATATTGCAGCTTGAGGCTGTACAGTTTGATCCGGAGATAGCAAGTTCGGTGTTTACACAGGCCAATATGCAACGGAACAAGAAGTAAAGCCATGTTGCTATTGATGGCATGGCGCAATATCGTGGGAAACTTCGGGCGTAGTTTAATTACCGTTGTGGCCATCGCCCTCGGTTTAGCTGCAATGCTGTTCTTGTGGGGATTTAAAGATGGTGCACACAACAGCATGTTACGCAATCTTCAACAGGTCGTGGTGGGTAGCATACAAATTCATTCGAAGGGCTTTTTTAGGCGTCCGACATTGGAGGGGACCATAGAAGACCGGGAGTTCGTCGAACAGGTGCTTGAGAGCCTCGGCAAAATTCGCAGCACCGTTCGCTTAAGTGCGTTTGCATTGGCCGCCGGGCAGGAAAATTCAGAGGGGCTCAACCTGGTAGGCATATCCGCAAAAACCGAGCGATTAACGACCAAACTACATACGAAAGTCAGCTTGGGACGTTTTCTGCAAGAAGATGACGGTCATGCGGTGGTGCTGGGTGCTACAACAGCCAGTAACCTTGGGCTTGGTCTGAACGACGAGGTTGTTCTGTTGGCCAAGGATCGTTATGGCTCCTTGTCTGCGGACCGGTTCAAACTGGTTGGCATCATCGAGAGTGGTGAAATGGGAATTGATCGCGGGCTTGCAATGATTCCTCTTTCGAGCATGCAAACATTGCTGGGAATGGAGAATCGTATTT
>Ga0316201_10003691_pt1 | contig 11354 bp, 8 predicted proteins | sample CS6wburrow_MG_FD_204516 | JGI IMG/M metagenome (GOLD analysis project Ga0316201, IMG submission 204516) | Coastal sediment microbial communities from Delaware Bay, Delaware, United States - CS-6 worm burrow | ecosystem: Environmental > Aquatic > Marine > Coastal > Sediment | place: USA: Delaware... | reverse complement strand
TCGATGCAGACGCGTCTTTATCTGACCTGCAGATGCCAAAGAATATGCAAAAATAGATTCCCGCTTTCGCGGGAATGATGCAGCATGTTTAAATTGGGTGGGACGTACGCAGTCTCTTGATGAGTGTTGTGTCTCTTATGCAGGATGCTGCTTGCTTTCATCCGGATCTTCAACCGTATCAAGCGCTGCTTCACTGCTGACAGGTTCGACTTCCGCTAAGGTCGGTGTGGAAGGTGTTGTTTCAGGCGAGAGATCACCTGACGGGTCTGTGAAGGTGTCATTGAGTGTCTGAACATACTGGTTCGCCTCTGTAATGACTTGCTGCAAGCGCTTGCGGCAGCGGCCGTTCCAGCCGACCGGGCTTTTCCTGAACAGGCTGTGCCATGGCCGGGTATTGTGAACAAATGCCTGGCTCAGGCGTTCCCCTTCCAGTCCGGTCGAAAAGTGCTTTTTGATTCTTGAGAGCACCCTGCTTGTTGCGAATTTACGCATCCGGAAATGCAGATAGGCAAACAACCCAATAACGATACTGATCAGGGCCAGCGCCAGCACCAGTGTAACGGTGGAGCCTTCCCAGCTGGGTGGCTCCCATTGAAAGCTTCCGAAGTGTCCCAGCAGGGACGAAGTGACGGCCGCAATGCCGAGGAAAGCGGCTGCAACCAGCGCGTCACCCCAGAGCACGATCTTGCGCCACTGTCGCTTGTACTCGATTAACTGCGGAACGTATTTTTCCTCTATGCGGTGTGCAATTTTTTCCAGCGTGCCGGTAATCCGGTAAGCGCGATCCACCCCGACGCGTTGTATGCGTTGATGAATCTCCCCGAGGTCATGATCACGTTTCGATTCGTAACGCTGGCGTACGGCGTCATCCTCAATGGCGACGGCTGCATCCGGGTTGTAGATGCAATAAAAGCGGCCCGTGGTCAGGCCTTCCTGTGCGATTGCTCGTTGCCAGGCACCGACGACCTCTTCAGGATTGTCATCACGAGCCGTGGTGTCCATCTGGTTGAGGATAAACACAAACTTGGTGGCGTCCGCCCGATGGATGGTGTCGCCCACGAGGTGTTTCAGGGTGTCACGCATCGCCCCCGGTTCTGGATGACGGGCATCGAAGAACACCAGCACCAGGTCAGACAGGTCAATGATGTGATCGGTGAGGCGCAGTGTGGCGTTGCGTTGCGAGTCGGCATCAAAGCCGGGGGAGTCAATCAATATGCGGCCGCGCAGTTTCTCGCTGGGTGATGTCTTTAGTTGCAGGTAGGTATCAACACGCCTGCCCTCCCCCTGCGCGACCTTCTCCAGTTCGTTACTGATCTGGTAAAACGGGAAGCGCGGGTCGGCATCCAGAGCCGTCCCCGGCAGGGCCTGCGAACCGTGTTCACCGCCAAGACAGATGACGGTGAATTTATCATCGACCGCCTGGTTACCGGTCGATTGCAGGCGTTGACCAAGGTAGTGATTAATAAAGGTGGACTTGCCGGCGGAAAAGGTACCCAGCACAGAGATCATCGGCCACCAGGAGATTTGCGTGGCAAAGGATTGCTCCTCGTCTAGCAGACCCATTGAGTAACCGACCCGGTCAAGATGACGGTAGCTTTCCACAGCAGCCACCAGTACCGGGTTTTCCTTTCTCAGGTGCTGCTCAAGACTCTTGAGCCGCAATTTGATGGTTTTACCGGCGCCGGACATTAGATGTTTAATGGTTTAGCGGGAGACGTATCCAGCTGACCATTTGCATGGGGCTGGATACGTCTTTAATACGCTCATTAAAGCGGATCGAGCCATTGAATTCTGCTCTATTGTCCACGCGTTCGCTCAGAATTCCCCTGCAGCACCACGGTTCATGATATCGAGGATGATTGTCTTGACGTTGGTTGCTTCCTCATAGAGCTCATCAGGCAACTCGGTGCCACCGTGAATCATCATGTCCATGTTCAGGGTATACAGCCAGAGTTGTCCGTCATTATCCTCGACGAGTGCAATTCGGCAAGGCAGGTAAGCAGAGAAGGCATCGGAATAGTTAACCATCTTGGCGGCTGTCAGCGGATCACAGAACATGTAGATCTTCCAGAAACGCTGATCCTCGCCTGTCATGATGGCAACTTGTTCGGAAAGCGGCAATTCTCCGACATTTTTGAAGTTGTGCTCATTGGCGACAGATTTCATTGCATCTTCAACGTCTTCCGCACTCAAGTCATCGGCCACGGGGACTTTCCAGACAGTTGCTTCAGCGCCATTGCCGGTGGAAATAAGGTTTTTTGTCATCTCGACATAGACTTCGCCTGCCTTTGGATCGAAATTCTTGAGGTTGGCAAGATCCTTGAAATTCTGCAGACCGAAGCCATACGTGACGGCTATCCAAATGAAACCTGCAACGAGGACCAGTCCAACCAGTGCCAGCAAATTCCAGATCAGTTTCATCATAATTCTCTCCCTGCGTTTTAATTGTAAGAAAAAATAATCAAGGTGATGGCGCGGAGGCCGCGTTAATTTGTGCTTCGAGGTCGTCAGCCTGGGCACCGTTCAAACCACGAATCACGTCAACCATTTGCCGTGCCTCTTGAACAAGGCCGTCGTTGAGTAAGCGTGCACCAGCCTGGTAGTAAGCTGCGGCTGCTTCTTCCCACTTGCCCTGGGAAAAATACATATTGCCCATCTCGCCATAGCCATCCGGGTTATCCGGTTCGAGCTGCGTTAATTTTTGGTATTGCTGTTCTGCCAGTTCAAAGTCACGCAACCAGAAGGCCTCACGGGCCTTTGCCATTACCTCGTAGGGCGATTCTGAGACATCGTTTTCAATGGCCTGTGGTGCCACTTCATTGACCGGCGCTGCAAGTGGTTCGGCGGCAGATAGACTGTCCGCAGTAGTGGCCGGTTCTTCAGATGCTACTGGTGAGGTAACCGTCTGCTCCTCAGTCGTCGGAGCTGCTTCTGCAGGGGCGGTCTCTTCTACTGCCACTATCGGCGCAGTTTCTATTGCTGTAGCTGTTCCAGCGGTCGCATCGTCCGGTACTGTTGTAGTGTCATCAGGCGCTTGAACGATGCTGTCGCCGCTGCTATCAGCGTCTGTTGGGGCCGGTACAACTTCTGCCGTTGTTGTGGATTCATCAGCAGCAACGTCGCCCGTGCCCACTGGTGTGTCTGCAGTCGTTTGGGCTGAGACCTTATCTGTACTCTGGGCCATGCTCTCATCGCTTTCGACAGCAGCCGTGGCTGATGGAGCATCATCGAACTCGACGGGTTGACTGTCTGTCGCAGCACCTGTGTCGATGCGCTCATCGGGTTCAGCAACATCTGTAGTTTCCGCTGCCGGCTCTATCACGGGTGCGGGAGATGTTTCACTCTCAGTGGGTGGTTTTATATCAGTGGCCGGGGCCTCATCCTCAGATTGAGTTGTCTCACGAGTAGCGGTCGACGAGGCCGGCGCCAGTGGTACTTCCGGCGCCTCGGGTGGGACTGCTACAGTTGCATCAGCCGCTTGCTCGGTGACTCGGTCGACAGTGCCAGAACCGGCCTCTTGCGCTGTTCCGGGCAGGCCCTTGATAGCGAGAGACTCGGGTAATTCCCATACCGGGAATTCGCCACGGTACATTAAAACGAGAATGATTAACGCAACAACGGCAAATGCAAAACCGTGGCTGAGAATGCGTGCAAGAAGGTTCATCATGCCTGCTCCTTGAGCCTGGATAGATCAATGATTGACAACATCAGGATAAAGCGCTCTGGCCAGTGTGCGAAGCTCATCTGCCGCTTTGCCGCGGGGCCACATTTCGAATACTGTCAGACCCTCGCTAAGTGAGCGACGAAAGCTGGTTCGCATTCTTAGTCTGTAAGGCAAAACAACATCAATGCCTGGCAGCATTTTCAAGGCCGCCTCGGTTTCATGTGTTTCACGGATGGATTTATTCGTGTCGGCGCGATTAACAAACGCCAGTGTTTTCTGATGGCCGTTAATCTTGATTGCTTCGAGGTCCGGGCCAATGATATGCAGGAATCGCTGTGTTGCCCATACATCCGCCTGACTCGGCGGTACCGGAATGAGTATCCGGTCTGCTGCTGTCATGGCTTCCTTCATGGCTGCCATGTTGGCTGCACCGACATCGACAATAACCTCTGACTCATCATGTGATAGCAACTGCTCTTTCAATACTGCGCGTACCGCATGAATTTCCAGTTCCGGTTTGTTACCGATCTCCTTGCGCAGCATCCCGAGATCGCTGAAGGTGCATTGCGGGTCCAGATCATAGCCAACCACATGCTGACCGTTAATTTCCAGCCACACTGCAAGATTGAATGCGACGGTACTCTTTCCGGAACCACCTTTAAGGTTAGCGATAACAGTAATCATTATCTGGATTTTACCTGAATTAACTATGAAAAACGTAAAACGAGCACAGCGCATCACTGCGCCGGGCCCGTTTACGATCAAACCTGCTTACTGGGCTGCAGCGGGTGCTGCAGGTGCTGCAGGTGGTGCACCATAAGGTGCCGGACCACCGTAACCATAACCCGGACCGCCATAGCCATATCCTGGATAACCACCATAGGGACCGTAACCATAACCACGGCCGCCATAGTAATCGCCGTAACCACGGCCATAACCACGGCCATAACCGCTGCCACGGCCGCGACCGCTGCCGCTCATGTTGAAGCCGAAGTCGCCGTCGAAATCGCCGTCGCCATAGCCATCACCCCAGCCGTCCCAGTCATTGCCACCGTAGCCACGGTCGCCGCCCCATGGGCCCCAACCACCCCAGGCATGTGCGGATGTCATCGGAAGTGCAGCAAGACCGGCAATAGCGGCCACACACAGAGTTTTTGTTAGCATTTTCATACTTGTAATACCTCATCATTATTTACAATTTACTTGCAGGTGATCCACAAGCGCTATCCTCGCCAAACTGCCAAGATCAGTAACTGCGAGGAGTTATCGTTACTGACCACATCAGAATACCGGTAATCCGGTATCAATCCAATGTCTCGTCGACCCTAATCTATAGCGAGCGTCAGCAACGCTGCTGCTTGGTACGAAGTCACCCCGACCTCGGATATGTTACCAACTACCAATTAGAGTCATAATATACTGCTCCCGGGGGCTGCCACGGTTGTCCTGCGGGTGCCCCGCCCAGATTGCCTCCCGTTTGCGGCATGCTCCACGGCGCAGCATAGCCTCCCTGTGGCCAGGTCTCCGTCGATACATTGGAGTTCTGGTTGCTGTTGGGTCCCGTCATGCCGCCCCAGGGACGCGGGGTATATTGATACTGGTACTGGGGGGCAGTTGGTTGTTGGTACGTGGCCCCGGGTTGCTGGCCTGGCCATACCGGGGTTTGCTGATATTGATACGCCGGCGGTTGTTCCGGGTACACGCCCTGTGGCGCACTGCCCCACGACTGTTGAACACTGTTCCTTGGGTAAGCTGATGGAGCCATTACTGGTTGTGACTGTGTTGCCGGGACGAGTACATAAGCCGTTGGCTGCTGCCGGTGTTTAGGCGTGGGATACCACTCCCTGACAGGCAATGGCGGTTCTGATGGTTCGGACTGTATTTGTGGTCGAATATTTTCTTCATTCTCACAGGCACTGAGTAATGCGACTGAAATTAATAGTAAAAATCTCAGTATCCATGTCGTGTTAAATGATACTGAATGATGAATCATAGCAGTTAATTGTCTTATGGAAGAGCGCCACCTCAAGGTGTCCCTTTTCCAATAGGGTACTGATTCCTCATCATGGAATCATACATGGGTGGTGGCGGTACCTGTTGCTGTCCCTGACGATATGCAGGAGAGCCGTAATAACCGTAGGCGGGTTGATTTCTGTAACCCTGATAAGCTGCAGGTGGTGCCGCCGGTGGAACAGAATGCGACTGTGCCGGGTATTGTGGCGGTGCGGAATAGTAGTAACCGGTCGGAGAAGGTGCGACGCGTTGTGGGTACCCGGGCATTTCGGGTGGTGCTGCGCGTTGCTGGCCCACTGCTGAAGCAGGTGCGTCAGTTGGTTGATGACTGGCCGGTATCCCTGCAGCTGGCGCGTTTGCCAGGGCTTCAGCCGGGATGCGATCTTCGCCGGATGGTGTTGTAACCGCATCCATGGGTAGTGGCGGTATGGCATCCGCACCCGGTACACGGGGATCAATATTGACTGCACGATATGGCCCTGGTGGTGGGGGTGCTGATACAACCGCCCAGTCATCTGTGTAGGTAAATTCAGTTTCTTGAGCAAGCACAGGGGCTGTCATCAATAGCATCGATAGTACAACCGGGCCACTAACAAATTCACATCTACTTTTCATTACCTGCTCCTGTGTTTATGCACTGGTTGATTATTGATCATGTTATTACCAGCTTAGTCCAAATCCTGCTTCAAGCGTATACCGCGTCGTTTGTTGCCAACGGCACCATTTGTATCTTCATCAGCATGTGTCTTGTCCACGTCAGCTGCTTCTTTTGTCTCGCTGCTCGCGGCTGTCTCTATGGGAGCCGCCGCGGCCGGCGGTGCTTCCGGTGGCGTTTTCTTCGCCTTGCTGGGCGGTATCTCGCGCGGTGGCGGGGGCGTCCCCTTCGCCTTGCTGGGTGGCACCTCCCGTGGTGGCGGAGGTGTCCCCTTCACCTTGCTGGGGGGCGTTTCCTGTGGTGCAGGGGATGTTACCTTCGCCACGCTTGGCGCTGTTTCCCGCGGTGGTGGAGGTGTACCCTTCGCCACGCCTGGCGCTGTTTCCCGCGGTGGCGGGGGTGTTCCCTTCGCCTTTCCGGGTGGTGCTTGCCTCGGTGGAGGTGGCGTGCCGCCCCCTCTGGGTGGTGGCGGCGCTCCTCCACCGGGTGGTGATTGTCGCGGTGGCGGCGGCGTACTGCCACCCGAGCGGCCAAACAGGGACTTGAACCCCATCCCGATCATGGTGAACATCGCCTTGATGATGAGAAATATCCACGAGAACAGTGAGAATATGCCGCCCCATAGACGCATCAACAGGGACGTACCGGATTTTTCAGCCTTCTCCTGCACGGCCTCATGTTCCACCATCTCGTAGGCAGCACTGACTTTTATCTGGCCATCATCGCTGGTTTCGACATAGAACTGGCGCCGTGCACTGATACAACCCAGCGGAATAATCAGCAGGGCCATTACAGTCGCGACACCGGCGCCAAACAGCAGGCTGATGGCCATGCCGTTGAAGATCGGGTCTTGCAGAATGGCAAAGGCGCCTGCCATCAGTGTCAGGGAAGTAATAAAGATAGGACGCATGCGCAACTCCGCGCCCCTGATTGCCGCTTCCTTCACCTCACGACCCTTGGCGACTTCTATCTTCACAAATTCGACAATCAGGATGGACTGCCGCACGATAATGCCACCCAGTGCGATCATGCCAATCATGGAGGTAGCGGTGAATTCGGCACCCATCATCCAGTGGCCGGGGATGATGCCCAGCATGGTTACGGGTATTGGGGACATAATCAGGCCTGCGAGTGCGAAGTTCTTGAACTCCCAGACAATCAGGCCATAAATCAGGATCAGTGCCGCCATGAAAGCGCCACCCATATCACGGAAGGTCTCGTAGGTTACCGTCCATTCACCGGTCCACTCGTAACCGGACACGGTATCATCCGCTGGCGGGCCAAACAGATTCCACGGCATGGTCTCCATCTTGACCCCGTCCGGCGTGGTGTATTCTTTTACCTTGTCCTCGATATTCAGCATGCCGTAAATCGGTGCGCCAAGTCGGCCCTGCATCTCGGCTGTTACGTATTCGATGCCACGCAGATCCTTGGTAAAGATAATGGGGTCCTCGTAGCCCTTCTTGAATTCACCAAGTTCAGAGAGCGGGATCGTCCTGCCATCGTTCGTCGGGATTGGCAGGTCGCCGAGACGTGACACCTGGGAGCGAACGGCCAGAGGAATTTTCATGACAATATAGGTCGGCTCAAGGACAGTACCGCGCTTGATATCACCCAACTTGAAACTGCCCATAGCCATGGCAAGGCTGCCATTGATGGTGTCCACCGAAATTCCCCGGCGCACGGCCTTTTCGGTATCGACATCAAAGCGCCAGTATTCATAGGGCTCAGCCATGTAGCTATCGACATCCACCACGTCCTCAACGGCATCGAACATGGCTACCAAATCGGTGGCAACCTGGCGTCGTGTTTCTGCATCGGGACCGTGCACCTCGGCAACAACCGTATTCAACACCGGTGGGCCCGGGGGCATTTCAACGACGGCGATACGTGCGCCCATTTGGTCAGCAATGGGCTTGAGAAGGGTACGTGCCTCAACGGCTATCTCGTGACTGCCGCGATCACGTTCATTCTTGTCCTTCAGCATGACCAGCAGGTCTCCTTCCCAGGCTCGCTGGCGGAGGTAGTAGTGACGCACCATACCGTTAAAATTAAACGGCTGCGCAGTACCCGTGTAGGACAGCACCGTGGTCACCTCGGGGATCTTTCGAACGGCCTCGGCCAGTTGCATGGTCACGTTGGCCGTATCCGGCATGGCCGTGCCTTCCGGCATGTTAACGATCACCGAAAACTCGGGCTTGTTATCAAAGGGCAGCATTTTTACAGCGACATGCTGTGTATAGAACGTGGCGCACAGTCCGGCAGTGACACCAATAATACTGAACAGGAAAAGCAGTCCCAGCTTGCGGTTGTTGACCAGTGGCATAATAATTGGCCGGTAAAAGCGACTGATGCGTTCATGCGCACGCTTTTCCTTTGCTTCTGCTTTCTTCAGGGATTCCAGCCTGGGGGCAACCTTCACGGCCATCCAGGGCGTAAAGACAAATGCGGCCAGCAGGGAGAAAAACATCGCCGAGGAGCCCAGCACCGGGATCGGACGCATATAAGGCCCCATCAGGCCACTCACCCACCCCATGGGCAATAACGCCGCAATAATGGTAAAGGTTGCAAGTATCGTCGGGTTACCCACCTCCCGAACCGCATCAATGGCAATTGCAACACTGGTTCTTCCCTTTTCCAGCCAGTGTCTGAAGATGTTCTCCACCACCACGGTGGCATCATCGACCAGAATACCGATTGCGAAAATCAGCGCAAACAGACTGACGCGATCGATGGTGTAGTCGATCATCATGGCCCACCAGATCGTCAGCAGAATGACGACCGGGATAACGGCAATGACCACAAAGGCCGCGCGCGCACCCAGGCCGACCAGACACAATACTGCAACGATGACTGCAGCTTCCAACATGGCCTGCAGCAATTCATTGACCTTGTCATTAGCCGTTTTGCCATAGTCACGCGTCACGGTGATATTGACATTGGCAGGGATGAGGTTCCCCTTGAGTGATTCAACCCGTTCCAGGATCGCCTGCGCCACCTTGACACCATTGGTACCTTCTTTTTTGGCAACGGCAACTGTGACCGCCGGGTACCCGTCAGCACTCTCGGTATCCTCCTCATAGGCCGGGCCGGTATAAAAGGCGACCATCTGGCTGGGTTCTGAAGGCTCCTGGGAAACCCGTGCAATATCCCGTACATAGACGGGAGCCCCTTGCCGGATTGCAATCACCAGACGGCTGATCTCCTTGGCACTGGTTAGAAACGAGCCTGTACGTACAGCGAATGACAAGCCGCCCGACTCGACGTCACCGGCGGTCTTTTCGGAATTGGCGGTCTGGATAGTTTGTGCAACCTGCTGCAGGCTGATGCCATAGCCGGAGAGGCGCTCCGGCATTACCTCGACCCTGACCTGATCTTCACGGCCGCCCACGATAAAACCCTTACCGACATTCTTGACTTCACCCAGTCGCTGCAGCAGGTCCAGAGCAAGTAATCGCAGTGCACCGTCATCGACGTCTTTCGACCACAGGGTCAGCCCCACCACCGGGACATCATCCACGCCTACCGGCTTGACCAGGGGGTGAGAGACATCCGGCGGGATCTTGTCCATGTTGGACTGCAGCTTGTCATGGACCTTGACTATCGAGGCTCCCATCTCCTCACCCACCTTGAAACGTACCGTCACCATGGCACGACCACGCTCGGAGGCCGTATAGGTATGGCGCACTCCGGGGATTTCCATCAGGATGCGTTCCAGGGGCTCGGTTACCAGGCTGGCCACCTGCTCGGCAGAGGCGCCTGGGTACTGCACGAATACATCGATCAAAGGCACCGAGATCTGCGGGTCTTCCTGGCGGGGGGTGAACATCAGGCCGATCAGACCGAGGAACAGTGACACGATAAGAATCATGGGTGTCACCGGGGAGGTGATAAACAAGCGTGCCGTTCTGCCCGCAATACCCAGTGAATGAGCATCGTAGTTCGCAGGGGTTGAAAATTTCTTTTCTTGATCAGCCATACTTTATTCCGCCTTCTTATATGCCTTGTTCAGTACTGTCACTTTTTGTGCGCGTGGTTTTCTGTACTGACTGCTATTTGAACTTATTCAGGGCCGTATCACGGCCTGTATACGCTTGCAGGCATCCTGCCGTACCAATTTTATTACTGCCATGCGCTGTTTGGATCGGCCGCGGCACTCCCCTTGACGATGACACGTTCACCGGCACGCAATCCGGAAAGAATCGCCACGCCATCAGCCCCCACGTCATCACCGGTCCTCACCAGTCGCAGTTCGCGCTGGTTGTTCTCATTCATGACATAGACGCCGGGCAGGCTGCCGCGCCACACCAGTGCATTTCTGGGTACAACCGGCAGTTCACGTACCTTGGCATTGATGTCATTGATCATGACCTCGGCATACATACCGGCGCCGCCCGGGACACCCTGTGGCAGGTCCAGCTTAACTGTGACCGTGTGACGGTCCGGGTCGGCAATCGGGAAGACCTGTTCAACACGGGCCTGGATGTCGATATCACCTACATCCAGTCGAGCCGGAAAGACCATGCCTTTCTTGACACCCGGCATCAGGCGCGCAGGAACTTCAAGCTTGATCTGCAGCTTGGACACATCGGCGTATTCCAGCATTGGCTGGCCGGGTTGTACCGGGTCACCGACCTCGACCAGTTTCCTGGTGATGACACCGTCAAAGGGCGCCACCGATTTTGCATCGCGAATATTTGCATCGATTTTATCGATCGCCGCGCGTGCGGAGACACTCTGGCCACGCGCCTGTTCGAGTTGGGTGCCATATTGATAGCGCGTGGCATATCGATCCATGCCAGGGTTGGAACCGCCTCCCATTATTCCTTGCATGGGGTTGGTGAAATTCTTCATCATGGAGCCCATGCCACCCATGGCGTCATTTTGTTCACCACCATAGGGCGAGATCCATTCCCTGCTGTACTGTACACCGGCATTACGTAATGCCGCCTCTGCATTCGCCAGGTTTGCCCAGGCGGAGCGGCGTTGAGCCTGCAGATCATCAATGTTAATTGCTATTAA
>Ga0316201_10003689_pt1 | contig 11355 bp, 7 predicted proteins | sample CS6wburrow_MG_FD_204516 | JGI IMG/M metagenome (GOLD analysis project Ga0316201, IMG submission 204516) | Coastal sediment microbial communities from Delaware Bay, Delaware, United States - CS-6 worm burrow | ecosystem: Environmental > Aquatic > Marine > Coastal > Sediment | place: USA: Delaware... | reverse complement strand
ATGGTAATGCTCAGAGAGAACTCATCCGAACCGCATTGGCAGATGCGGGAATATCTGGAAACGAGGTCAACTATTTAGAGGCGCATGGCACCGGAACCTCTTTGGGTGATCCAATTGAAATCAAAGCCGTCACGGAATCTCTCGGTAAAGGCCGCTCCCAAGATAATCCGTTGATTATTGGCAGTGTTAAGGGAAACGTTGGCCATTTAGAGGGAGCCGCCGGTATTTGTGGACTGATTAAAGTGGTGTTGTGTCTGCAACATAAGGAAATTCCCCCGAATGTCAACCTGAAGACACCGAACCCGATGATAGCACTTGATAAGATTCCAGCATACGTGCCGCTAGAAGTGACACCTTGGCAGCCAGCCGTTGGAAAAGCCAGGATTGCTGGGGTCAGTTCCTTTGGTTTCAGTGGTACGAATGCCCATGTCATTTTGTCTGAATGCCCAGAATCCGAATCAGCAGGTCTGGTAGCTGAAGAAAAATCCTCGTTGTCTCTGTTGACTCTCTCTGCGAAAAACGACTGGGCGTTTGACAAGTTACTCAATGCCTATCAGGATCATTTACAGGCTCATCCAGCTATTCAGATCAGCGATCTGTGTTACACCGCCAATGTTTGTCGCTCTCATTTTGCCCATCGCGCCGCCTTTATCGCAAAAAATACTGGGCAAATGCGTGAACAGCTCAATGAATTGATTCAGGGAAGAAAAAATGCCGGTATTTTTTCAGGACAAACTAACGACGGAGAAACCACCTCAAAAAAAGTGGCTTTTCTATTTATGGGGAGTGCAGACAACCTCAACCGAGAATTATATGATAGATTGCCCTATTTCCGTCAAATACTCGAACAGTGTGCCTCCCTATTTGAACCCTATCTCAACGGCTCCATTTTAAAATGGCTGTATCCGGAAATGACAGAGAAACCATTGACTTACCCGACGGGCATCAAAGAAGCGTGTTTGTTTTCAATCGAGTATGCGGTCAGCCAGTTTCTACACGCTTTGGGTATTGTGCCAGCGGCTGTCTTGGGCCAAAAAACAGCAGAAAATTATGCTGCTGCGTGCGCGGCAGGTATCCTTTCTGTTGAAACCGCCGTTCCATTGGTTCTTAAACAGTATGACAAACTGGTTGGTGACCACTGTCAATCGCCACAATGCCGTTTTATTTCTTCTGAGTCGGGAACCGCCGTGAAAAAGTCGGCACTGATAAACCCGACTTACTGGAAACAATCCTTCAATTCGCCGCTTGGGATAGAAAAACTGATTGCACAACTGAATGGCTATCACTTTCTGTTGGTCATGGGACAAACTTCTGATATTTTGCCATCCGGATCAAGCCGCATTCTCAACATTCAAAATTCATGGGAAACCTTCATTCATAGCCTAGCCGAATTGTATTGTGCTGGCGTGAATATCCATTGGGAAAAGTTATTTGAGTGGGCTAAACCCAATAAAATTTTATTACCAACCTATCCATTTGAAAGAAAACGCTATTGGAGTCCGCTCAAACCGGTCGCTGCACAACTGGCTGGCACTGAACCAGTCGTGCATTTGAGTAGCAAGCCCTTAGATGAAAAAGCCGTTTTTTCACCGCGAAATAAAAAACAGTTTGAGTATGCTTATAACCTCAGTTTAACCAATTTGCCTGAAATCAAGGACACTCATGGCATTTTTCATGTAGGCTATTACCAGGAGTTGTTATTTAAAGCCGTAAGAAGAACATTTAATACCACTTCCTATCTGGTAACAGAAACCAACTTTGTGAATGCGTTGATTTTGTCAGAAGAAGAAACCGCAGTACACCTGATTTTAGAACCGAATAATGAGGGTGAAGTCACCTTTGAATTCTACAGTCATGTTGGAGAACAGAATCAATGGGATTTGCATGTGAAGGGGGTACTTGAATTAAACCATACCCCTGAAATATCTGAGCGATCTTTGGAAACACTCGAAGCCATCAAAACCAGATGTACTGAAAATGCTTCTGGGTTGGTCTTTTATCATCAGCTACAGAAGCGAGGTATCAACCTGGGTCCGGCTGTACAATGGGTCGAGGAAATTTGGTATACAGAGGGTGAAGTGCTGGCGAAGTTCAGAAAGCCATCAAAAGAAGAAAACAGCAACACTTATGCCTTGTTGTTTCATCCGGGCGTGTTTGATGCCTGTGCGCAAATTTTCCACGCCGCCTTATGGCAGGATATTCCAGCAGATATGAAATTTATGGTTGTCAAATGGGCTGATTTTGCTTACCTCAGTGGCCCTGGAGAACAACCAATGTGGTGCCATGTCGTTCTTGAGAAAACCGGAGTTCCGAACGGATTTATCCGCGGTCGATTTGACTTGTTCGATACAAAAGGCAAACCGATTGCAGTGGCCCAGAGCAATCAGATGAAAGGGTTGAGAGGCTACAATGTTCGAGAATTAAAGAAAATCAGAGAAAATGCCAAATCTCAGCAAAAAGGGGTCAATACCGAATTAAAAGAAAAACTGAGACTCGCGGCTATCGAACAAAAACAAGCCATATTGACAGCCTATTTACAGGAAGTGACTGCCAAAGTACTGGTTATTCCCGTTGCGGATATCAGCGTAACAGACTCCCTGACAGAGATGGGGATGGATTCAATGACGGGCTTAATGTTCAAAACAACCGTTGAACATGAGATAGAAAGCGATATCTTGATGGAAGATATCATTCAGGGACCCAGTCTATCTGAACTGGCCCACAAAATGGCCGGCCTGATGCCAGGCGGGGAGCAGCAAGATATCGAACCTTTAAAGGAAACCGCTTCGTCGGACCGTCACAATGGACTCTGGTTTGTTCGTTCCAAAAACAACCCAACCGCAAAGAGTCGTCTATTTTGTTTACCTTATGGGGGTGGTGGGGCCTCTTTGTATCGCCAATGGCAACTGCATCTCCCCGAAGATATTGAAGTTTGCCCTATTCAGCTACCGCACCGAGAAAATAGGCTCAAGGAAAAACCAATAACTGATATCAATGAAATGATAAAGACCTTGACGAAGGTCATTCAACCTGAATTAGATAGGCCTTATGCTTTTTATGGCCATAGTATGGGCGCATTAATCGCCTATCGGTTAGCCTATCACTTATCGGAACAGTCAGAAATTAAGCCGTTGCATTTATTTGTGGGCGGATTTTCATCGCCACTGATTTATCCGAATCCGCTTTTGAAAAAGACACTTTCTCGTCTTAATAGACTCGGGATTGAACACATTCCCGAGCCAGAACAGATTCACCAAATGTCAGAAGAACAACTTAACGAATTTGCTAACGCTCTTTCTGGGTTTAAAAGGCTCTCTGAAAAGGAGAGCGAACTGAGAAAAGTGTTGTTACCGATCTTTGTTGGCGATTTACAGTTAGTACAAAGTTATCAACCGAACCAAGAGGAAACATTTACTGTTCCAATCACCGCCTTTCACGGTGAAAAAGATGAGCAAGTCACCGAAGATGAAATGAGGGCCTGGAAAGACCTGACCTCTGGCGTATTTAACTTACAAGTCATACCCGGCGATCACCTGTTTTTGCATCCAGATCAGTCTCAAGTAGAACTGCTAAAACGGATTGAAGAAAAATTGGACACCTCAATTCGCCAAGGAGAGCAACACTGACATGAAATCGACCGATTTAGCAGATAACCATGAGATTGCAATAATTGGCATGACTGGTCGTTTTCCGGGCGCGGAAGATATTGACTCATTCTGGCAGAATTTGCGTGATGGCGTGGAATCAATTTCCTTTTTTTCCGAACAAGAATTGCTTGAAGCGGGTGTCGATCCGACATATTTAAGCGATCCGAGTTATGTCAAGGCCAGACCGATACTGCCATACGCCGAAATGTTCGATGCTGATTTTTTTGGGTACAGCCCCAGAGAAGCTGAAACCATAGACCCCCAGCATCGCTTATTTTTACAATGTGCATGGGAAGTGCTGGAAACCGCTGGCTACATTCCAGGTGCCAATGATATGCCAATCGGTGTTTACGCTGGTGCCGGCCCCAACTCTTACCTATTAAATAGTTATTCACAAAACAATGGCTTTCTTGATTCCACCGACAGTTATTTTCGGCTGGTACTTGGGAGTGAAAAAGACTATTTAGCAACCAGAGTCTCTTATAAATTGAACCTAACCGGACCAAGCCTGACCGTTCAAACGGCCTGTTCCTCCTCCCTGGTCGCCGTTCACCTGGCTTGCCAGGGATTGCAAAACCATGAATGCGATCTCGCCCTGGCCGGTGGCGTGACCCTCAAAATGCCACAAAAAGCCGGTTATTTTTACCGCAAAGGCTTGCCGTTATCCCCAGATGGACACTGTCGGGCTTTTGATGCCAATGCCCAGGGGACAGTATTTGGCAGCGGACTGGGTATCGTCCTGTTAAAACGGCTTGCCGATGCAATTGCAGACCAGGACACTATTTATGCCATCATCAAAGGCTCTGCGATCAATAATGATGGTTCAATTAAAGCCGGATTTACTGCCCCCGGTGTCAATGGTCAAGTCGGCGTTATTTCCAAAGCACTGGCCAAAGCTCGGATTTCACCAGATTCAGTGAGCTATATTGAAACACACGGCACGGGCACCGAATTAGGCGATCCAATTGAAATAGGTGCGCTAAGCCAGGTTTTTCGGAATGCTTATCACAAAAAAAATGTCTGTGCCATCGGCTCGGTCAAAACCAATATTGGACACTTAACAGCCGCAGCCGGTATTGCCGGGTTAATAAAGACGGTCCTGGCTTTGGAACATCAAATGTTGCCACCAAGCCTGCATTTTGAAAAACCCAATCCTCAAATAGACTTTGCCAACAGCCCTTTTTACGTCAACGCCGCGTTATCCGAATGGATAACAACTGGCGCAAATCCACTGAGAGCGGGTGTTAGTTCATTCGGTTTTGGTGGTACCAATGCACATGTTATTTTGGAACAAGCCATACTTTAATTTGGATGAATGACAAATCAGATGACAAACAAAATAATCAAGTTGAGTCAAAATGAAAATCCGCTAGGCCCAGGACAACAGGTAATAGCGGCACTCCATGAAGAAATGGCCCGAGTGTCTCTATACCCGGCGCCAGATGGAGAGCCTTTGAGTCAAGCACTGGCTGAGCATTATAGCCTACCCCAAGAACAGATCACGCTCAGCAATGGAAGCGGCTCTATCAGTATTTTACTGCTAATAGCCGAAGAATTGACCCATAATGGTGGTCATGTCATGTTTTCTGGGAATGGATATATCAGCTTCATTTTTCACCACCTAAAGAGCAGCGGAATCCTTGACAAACCCTTTACGATTGTTCCGAAAAACAACGAACGTCATGATTTAATCCGCATGGCAGAAAAAGCACTCTCCACTGACACAAGAGTGATATTTATTGAAAATCCGGATAATCCGACTGGCACTTGGATAAGCCATGATGAACTGGCAGAGTTTCTCACTCAGATACCAGAAGAGATGATTGTGGTGGTAGACGAAGCCTATTCTGAATATGCACGCTATACGCTTGGCGCAGATTACCCGGATACCATCCGCTTACAAAAAAAATACCCCAACCTGGTGATAGTCAGGACGTTCTCAAAAGCATACGGTCTAGCTGGCTTAAGAATCGGGTATGCTATTTCTGCGCCAGAAATGAGCGGAATGCTGAATAAAAAAAGGGTCAAACTCTGTGTCACCTCTCCCGCTCTGGCCGCCGCTTGTGTTGCGTTGAAAGATAAAGAACACCTGAAACGCACCTTAGAAACGAATAAAGCGGGTATGGAATATCTGGAAAATGCGTTTCAAGAAATGAACATCGATTATAAGCCCTCAGTGGCTAATTTTATGATGTTTAATGCCGGTGAAAAGGCTCATTCCCTCTTCGAGAAACTGAAGCAGAAAAACATCCTGATTTTCCCTTTAGCTGCTTATGATATGCCTGCAAAACTTCGGGTGACCATTGGACTGAGTGAAGAAAACCAAGCGTTTATCGAAAATTTGCGGGAGATTTTACCCGTGCTTTGAAACGACGTACTGGAATCGTTGAATAGAATTGCTTAAATCTCAGCCTAATACTTTACTGAAAACTTCAGAAAACTTGGTCAGTGATTAATTATACAGACACTGAATTTATGTAAACAATTGAAATAATGAAATTCTAAAAAGTGTTCTGAAGTTTTGAGTATTTTAGTTAACAATCATGCTAATAGTAGAAACGAACTATGCCAACATCCAAAATTATTCCGCCTTTGCCTAAAATACAACGTGTTTACGATAACCATCTGCTTAATAGCAAAGTTTGGGAGCAGTTTAAGCCACGCGAAGGTGATGTGATCATCAGCACCTCGATCAAAGCGGGAACCACTTGGATGCAAGCCATTGTGGGTTCTTTGATTTTTCAAGATCAAACCATGCCCGGTCGATGCAGTGAACTCAGTCCCTGGCTAGAAGAACGTATGGCTCCTACAGCAGAAAGACTCCAATTGCTGGAGGCACAAAAGCATCGGCGTTTCATCAAAACGCATCTGCCGCTGAACGCTTTACCTTATTTTCCTGAAGTACAATACATTTACGTCGGACGCGATGGGCGCGATGTCTTTATGTCGCTATGGAATTATCACCGGCATTTCTTACCCAAAACATTTGAAAATCATAATGTTTTTCTAGCACCCAGAAATCAGTTTCTGCCGCCCTGTCCCGATGACATCCACGATTTTTTTGCACAATGGATTTCAAAAAGCTGGTTTCCTTGGGAAAATGAAGGTTTTCCTTATTGGTCGCCACTCTATCACCTGCAAACTTGGTGGGCCTATCGGCATTTACCCAATATTTTATTCGTACATTTTAATGATTTGTTGGCTGATCTGGATAGGGAAATGCGCCGCATTGCCAAATATCTGAACATTTTAATTAACGATACCACTTGGCAGACATTGGTGGAAAATGTGACCTTTGAATCCATGAAAAAGAATGCGGATAATTTTGTTCCCGATGGCGGACATTTTTTGCAAGGTGGTGCACAGCGTTTCATCAATAAAGGCACAAATGGACGTTGGCAAGGTATTTTAACGAAAGATGAACTGTACCAGTACGACGCTGCGGCAATACGGCAACTCAGTCCAGAAAGCAAGCAATGGCTTGAATTGGGCACTGCTGCATTCAACCGGCCATGACGATATGATACCTCGGCGTGTGTCCGCCCATTCAATAACCCTCTTGGCTGATGAATCAGATAAATAAAAGGAGGAAAATATGCTATTTCTTGATTTAGGACTCATCAGTGGTCTATATGTTGGTACCCGGCTGATTTCAAAATTTCGCAAGAAAAACGGTAACAAAATCGGTTTATTAGGTAGAAAAATCGGTTTATTAGGTAGAGAAATCGATTTATTAGGTAAAAAAGTTGGTTTATTAAAAAAAATCAACAACCCTGAAATCGCAACCGAAATTGAAATCGGAGAACACCCGCCTGAAAAAATTTCGGTAGGTGGAATGGTAAATCAGCCACACATTTATCTAAGTGTCGTTACTACAGCTCTTACCGTTCTGAGGCCATTGTATCCAATAGTCTATCCGTTACACATAATAAGCGTTAGTTTGCTAGTCTATCCGATTTTCAGACTCGCGGAAAAATCTCTCATTGAAGAAAAAAAGGCGAAGGCACCGGTGCTGACCTCTATTTTTATTGTCGCATGCATCACCACCGGGCAGTATATAGGATTAGCTGTAGGCTCACTGTTTTTTTTATCCACTAAAAGAATTGTTGCCAAAACGCGACGTGATCTCAAAAACAAGTTGACTGGCATTTTTAACGAATTGCCAGATCGAGTGTGGGTTCTGAAAGACGGTATTGAGATAGAAATCTCATTGGATGCGCTCTGTGTTGATGACATTATTGTCAGCAATACCGGTAATATTATTCCAGCGGATGGGGTGGTTATAGAAGGAGCCGCAATGGTTGACCAGCACATACTCACTGGAGAATTTCAGCCCTCAGAAAAAACGGTCGGGGAGCAGGTTTTTGCCTCCACCATTGTGATGAACGGACGAATTCAGATTAAAGTCGAAAAAACTGGGCAACAAACAACCGTCGCAAAAATTGACGAAATTCTAAACAATACTGCTGACTTCAAAAGTGATTTGCAATTAAAAGGAGAAAAATGGGCGGATCAGTCGGTTTTACCCATGCTCGGGATTTCCGCAGTTTCTTTGCCAGTGGTACATCTGTTTGGTGTTGCGGCCATTTTAAATTGCGGTTTTGAAAGCCGTATTATGATGCTTGCCCCTCTCGGGACGCTTAATCATCTTAATATTGCGTCCCGAAAAAAAATCTTTATTAAAGATGGACGCGCACTTGAACAAGTCAGCCAGATAGACACGGTCCTGTTTGACAAAACCGGCACACTGACGAGCGAACAACCTGAAATTGGAAAAGTCATCTGTTACAATGGTTATGATGAAAGGACGATCCTCTCTTATGCCGCCACTGCCGAATGTAAAATGTCGCATCCGATTGCTAGAGCGATAGTTGAAAAGGCAACCGCATTGGCGGTTGATTTTTCTGCCCCGGATGATTCAAATTACACCATGGGTTATGGTATAAGCGTCAAAATTGATACCCATCTCATTCGGGTTGGCAGCATCCGATTTATGAAGGTTGAGGGCATTTTGATATCAGAAACGATGGAAAAAGTGGTTGACGATTTCCATGAAAAAGGCCATTCCGTCGTGATGCTCGCAGTTAATGATCAGTTAGCTGGGATCATTGAAATGCAACCCGCTTTACGGCCTGAAGTGGTTGATATTATAGCGGGGCTACGCGCCAGAGGTGTGAAACATCTGTCTATTGTTTCTGGCGATCAGGAAAAACCGGTCCAAAAACTGGCAGAAACGCTCGGTATGGATAGTTATTTTGCCGAAATTCTGCCGGAAAACAAAGCGTCCATTGTCGAACAATTAAAAAAGGAGGGCCGGACGGTTTGTTTTATTGGAGACGGCATTAATGACACCATCGCGATGAAAAAAGCCGATGTTTCCATTTCATTAAGTGGTGCAACCTCAGTTGCGACAGATGTCGCCCAGGTTGTGTTGATGGATGGGAGTCTTTCGGCGTTGTGCGATATGTTTGATTTGTCAAAAAATCTGAAAACCAATTCAAAAACAACGCTTGGTATTATGCTTGCTGGAACGGCAGTCAACGTGGCCGGTGTATTCTGGCTTCATTTTGGCGTAGCGACTACAATATTGGTTAATGTGACCTCATTGGTTTTTGGAGTCGTCAATACAACAATCCCGTTAAAGAAAGAAAATGTAGAGAAAATAAACAATCACTCATATTAATCTTCTAACAACTTGAGGAAAAATCATGATCTCGTATCACCAAATGCTTTGCATCTTGCAGTCTCATCGGGTTTCGTCTTTCACAGAAGCTTGTGTTGACCTTGGAATATTTGACCATCTTGCCGCGGGTCCTTTACCTGTGTCAGAATTAGCAAAGCTGACTGGGACACATTAGCGGGCACTTCATCGCTGTTTACGTGGCCTTGCCTATTTTGAGTTATTTACGAAAGAACAAGAGCCTATATTTTCGCTCACTGATATCTCACGTCAATTAACTTCGGAATCTGAATTTTCCATCAAGCCGTGGTATGAATTGCACCGTGCGATGTCTTCACCAGACCCTAAAAAGCAAGAGACTTTTAAACAATTGTTACGAACTGGCAAAAGTATTATCCAGATCGAACATGGCTGCCTTTTCTACGATTATTTGCGGGAACATCAAGAGCTTGCCACCGTTTTTGACAAAGCCATGGAATCAGCCTCGCAAATGGAAGTACGAGATATTTTGCAGGGGTTCGATTTTTCAGCCTCCGAGCACATCACTGAAATTGCGGGTGGAAACGGGGCACTGATCTCTGGCGTGCTACAAAAACATGAAAACATGGAGGGACAACTGTTTGATTATCCTGATGTTGTCAACCGGATTAAACCGATTCCACGTCTAAAAACAGTTGGCGTGGACATGCACGTCTCGTTGCCTGAGATACCGGGAGATGTGATGATGAAACGCATTTTGCACTCATATTCTGATGATCGGGCCTCCAACATCCTGAAAAATATTGGGCGCACCATGCGTTCCGGGAATAAACTCCATATCTTTGAGTTGATTGATGATGATACAGTTAATAATCCTTATATCGGCGCAAAACATCTACAGATGTTGTACGTACATGGTGCGCCTGGAGAAAGTGGAGGACCAGGAGAGCGCACCCAAGCCGAATTTGCGTCCTTGCTCAGCACAGCAGGCTTTGAACTGGTTGAAACACAGCGATTGCCGTCAATTGATGTAGTGATTGCTGTTTGTAAATAAGACACGAGTCATGAAACATAGGGTGTTGGTCATTATTGCAGCCACCCCTTATGCTACCTTAGGCAGCGCATAACTTTTCGGCTTGGGTTCAGAACGCTTTGTGGCAGGTTGTCGGGATAAATCAATTTCAGTTACGACAGGTGTCGCCCAGGTTGATGGATGGAAGTCTTTCTGGGCTGTGCGATATGTTTGATCTGTCAACAAATCTGAAAACCACTTCAAAAAAAACGCTTGGCATTATGCTTGCTGGAACAGCAATCAATGCGGCTGGTGTATTCTTTCTTGCTTCATTTCGGCGTAACGACATTGATAATGATCAATGTGACATCACTGGTTTTTGGAGTCATCAATACAACAATCCCTTTGAAGAAAGAGAACATGAGAAAATAGGTCTCCCTACAAACCAGCGTTAAAATTGTGGGAGTTAATTAAGTATTATATTAGACTTGTCCCTTAATAAGGCGTTGTAACAAGTTAATTTTTAAGCAGAAATTTTTAAGTTCCACAATCCTGCTACTATTAAAATAGCTTCATCAGCCAAATATTTTCTTGCTGTAAAAAATCCTGTGATGCTCAGATTGAGATGACTCAACCCATTGATTTTATTTAACGCAAACAATTATTTTTTCCTGTATCACAGGAAAATTTACAGCAAGATTTATTTTAATATTATAACCTGTTTTTTTTAATCGTATAGCTCGAATATTTTTTCTTATTTCTGAATTGCGATGATAAAATATTAAATGCCTTCATGCCTCTTATTGCATGTTCAACAACAACCCGTCTTGAACTTACATTTCTATTTTCCTGACTATAACTGTTTTTGTTGAAATGACACAACAAATAACTTAACGGATCGCTGGTTGGTGTCAGGTCACACACGCATGGCGCATGTGGTCGGCACCACTTGGATTCAAGCCATGTGTGGTTCCCAAGGCTTGCAACAGAAATTCCATGAACTGGTGGTTACCAATCCCCACCAAGTTCGCAGCTAC
>Ga0316201_10003686_pt1 | contig 11359 bp, 9 predicted proteins | sample CS6wburrow_MG_FD_204516 | JGI IMG/M metagenome (GOLD analysis project Ga0316201, IMG submission 204516) | Coastal sediment microbial communities from Delaware Bay, Delaware, United States - CS-6 worm burrow | ecosystem: Environmental > Aquatic > Marine > Coastal > Sediment | place: USA: Delaware... | reverse complement strand
CAATCCTTCGGATCAGGCCGAACTCGATGACTCCACGGCAATACCGGTGTTCTTCGCGGACTGAGCCGGGCAATAGAGAAAAACAGCGGGCCCGAGGGCCCGCGAAGAAAGCTGAGTACTACTGTGCGCATGAGGGCTTTATTGTCAGACGGTGCCGGCGTTCACTCCGATCAAGCTGGCGCGGTCCTCATAGGAGCCAGCACGCCTGAGAAACTCGGCAACCATTACGAACAGGTCCTGCGTCTCCCGTGCATCAAGCAGGGAGGACATGTCGAACTGGCGGCGAATGCCCTCTTCGTGAAACGAATAGAACAGCGCTATTAATGCCTGCGTGATATCCGACGCGCTCTGTCTACTATCGAGTAAATACGCCATCAATACCTCTGAGACGGTCCGGTCCAGTCGAGCACGATCATACAGCGCCTGGACTGAAGCACGGACCCTGTGGAGATCGCCGTTCGACTGAGCGTATTCATCAGGAAACATGACGGGTGCAATCTGATGCATCTCAAGATAGAGCGCACCTGACACCCCCGGGTCCTCGCATATGAGCCGGAGCGCATCGACTGCAGCCACGGGGTTGGCCAGCAGCACGCCCATCTCGGCTTCGTTGTCGATCTCACGTATCAGGTTTTGGTAGCAATGCTCGACAGGGTCGGTCGCCTCGAGCACAAGATTCATCTTGGCCATGTTTTCGGCGATGACGCGGCGACGCGTCCAGCGATCAAGGCGGCACAATAGTCCGGACTCATCGGTGAAAGCTTCAGACAAGCAACTCTTGACGGCGGCGCGAATCAGTATGTTCGGAGTTCGGGGCTCGCGCCTTGTCTCTTCGCTGATGTTCATTGACCTCTCCTGCGTCGTGTTTCCCTAATTGTGCGTTGCACGACGGACAGCGTCTGATCACATTGCCTCAGACTCTGGTCAATTCACTTCACATGACAGGCTCAGAAATCTGAAGGTTTCACAGAGATTTTGAGGTGCCTTTCCAACCGTCAGCCAGTTCAATATATCCATTGAATTTATTATATAAATAACTTGATATTATATCACTAAACTTATATATTCCTGATGCTGAAACCACTCTATTTCGTCGGCTCGGCGCTTGAGGACCTGCGAGCCTTGCCGCGGGCGCCGCGACGTGAAGCCGGTTACCAACTGGACCGTGTGCAATATGGCCTGGAGCCCAGCGACTGGAAGCCACTAACTGCCGTCGGCCGCGGCGTCCGAGAGATTCGGATTCACCACGAGGGCCAGTATCGAGTGATCTACGTCACGAAGATCAATGATGCGGTTTACGTACTGCACGCGTTTCGAAAGAAGACGCAGAAAACTCGAAAGCAGGACGTCAATATTGCAAGACGGCGTTTGAAGGAGATGAAAGGGACTTAGTTATGGGTAGGGTGACAAAATCCAGCGGCAACGTGTTCGAGGATCTCGGCTTCGACGCTTCCGAGTCCGAGAATCTGAAGCTGCGTGCCCAGCTGATGCGAGAACTCGAAACACTAATTCATCGCAAGCGTCTGACACAGAGTGATGCCGCTGAATTACTTGGTATTCAACAGTCTCGTGTCAGTGACCTGGTTCGAGGCAAGATCGATCGATTCAGTATCGACATGCTCGTTAAGCTCCTGGCAAAGACCGGACGCCGTGTCGAAATCAAGGTCAAGCGCCACGCCGCTTAAGAAAAAAACCTCGGTTCGACCCCGGTTTTTTTATCCCGTGGACCGGTACTTAAGCGATGCGCCGCGCGACGTCTTGTCGACGTTGCGCGAATAGATCGACAGATAACCTTTCTTGATACGTGGCTCGGGTGCCTGCCATGCCTGCTGCCGACGTTGCACCTCCACTTCGTCGACAAGCAGGTCGAGGCGGGCATTCTCGACATCAATCGAGATCGTATCCCCGTCTTCAACCAGCGCCAGCGGTCCGCCCACTGCGGACTCGGGCGAGATGTGTGCAACCGCGCAACCCATATTCGTACCGGAGAAGCGACCGTCGGTCAGGAAAGCGATCTTGTCGCTCATACCTTTGGCGGCCGACAACCACAAGAAGCGTTGCAACAGCCGCATGCCCGGATCGCCGGCCGGGCCCATATCCCGCACGATGACGACCGAGCCTTCTTCGATCTCGCCCGCCATGAGTGCGTTGCTTGCATCGTCTTCGGTCACATAGATTCGAGCGGGTCCCTCGTGCTTGTGCATGTTCTTAGGCACGGCTGACCGTTTTACCAATGCACCGTCAGGCGCGAGTGACCCCTCGAGGAACAACAGGCCGCCCTCTTCTGCAATCGGATCGGCCAATGTCCTTATTGTCTTGCCGTCGCCAGGCGATGATACTTTCAGGGTCTCGGTCAGCGGCTGGCCGGTCACTGTCATAACATCGGTGTCGAGAATCTCTTCGAGCTCTTTCATCACGGATGGAATGCCACCCGCCTCATCGAGGTCCTGCATGAGTCCCGGTCCGTTTGGCGAAATACCGCAAATGAATGGAGTCGATTTGCTGGCTTCGTTAAACATGCCGGGCGACAGGTCCATATCAAGCTCTGCCGCGATGGATTGCAGGTGCAGCACACCATTGGTCGAGCCACCCGTCGCCATCAACACGCGAATGGCGTTGCGGAAGGCTTTCTCAGTAAGGATTTGCGAAGGACGAATGTCGTCGACCAATAGATCGAGGACACGTTGTCCGGCCGCGAATGCAATGCGCTGCAACCGTGAATCGGCACCCGGCGTGCACGCTGTGCCAGGTAACGAAAGGCCCAGAGCCTCGGTCATCGAAGCCATCGTGTTGGCCGTGCCCATCACCGGGCAGGCGCCGGTGCCCCTGCAGCCGCGTTCCTTGATCTCTTCAAAATCCCTCGGTGTTGTGCGGCCTTCTTTGAGATCGTTGAAGTGCTTGTTGGCGACCTTTAACGGATCAATCGGTTGTCCGTGGTGTCGATTGACGCTCATGTAACCACCGGTGACGACAATCGACGGCAGGTCGATTCGCGCCAGCGCCATCAGGTGACCGGGCACGACGTCATCGCAGACCGGTACATACACCATCGCATCGAACAGGTTGGTCATAGCCACCGTTTCGATGTAGCCGGCGACGAGGTCGCGATGCGGCAGGTGATAGTTGTCGTGACCTGCCATCGATGTGCAAATCGAGCTGATAACGAATTCACGCGGTGTGCCGCCAGCGGCCCAGATGCCGTCCTTGACGGCGCGGCTGATCCGATCGAGGTGCACAGAGCCCGGGTTCACCTCTCCCCAGGAACTGACGACACCGATCTGTGGACGCCGAATGCCTTCTTCGCCCAGCCCTGTTCCGCGCAACATCTCATCACGTTCGACTTTGGCGAACTCGGGCAGATCCGCGTCTTTTTTGCGATAGCTCATTGTTGTTCCTTCGGGAGTTAAGTGCGGTTACGCGGCAATTTCAACGCGACTCTGCTCGAGACTTTGTTCAAGAATGTCGAGACCTTCTTCGAGGTGCTCCATCGGGATCGTCAGCGGCGCAAGCAGTCGGACCGTGTTACCCCAATACCCGCACGACAGAATAATCAGGCCGAGTTCACGCGCCTTGGCAACCACGGCGAGTGCCGCTTCAGGCTTCGGCGTGTTGCCGCCTTTTTCCTCAACCGTTTCGAATGCGACCATGGCGCCGAGCCCTCGAACATCGCCGATCGGCGTGACGTCGTCGCGTGCCTTGATGGCGTTCAGCCTTTCCACCATACGCGCGCCAATCTCCGCGCTCCGCTCACAAAGCTTTTCTTTCCGAATTACTGTGATCGCTGCATGCGCCGCCGCGCAAGCGACCGGATTGCCCCCGTAGGTTCCGCCCAGCCCGCCGGGACCCAGCGCATTCATGACCGATGTCTTGCCGACGACGCCCGAGATCGGGAAGCCACCCGCAATGGCCTTGGCAACAGTGATGATGTCCGGCTCGACACCGCTGTGCTCGATGGCGAACATCTTGCCGGTGCGGCCGAAGCCGGACTGGATCTCGTCACAAATCAGAATGATCCCATGCTCGTCACACAAGTCACGCAGCGCACGCAGGAACTCCGGCGGTGCCGCGTAGAAGCCGCCCTCGCCCAGCACCGGCTCGATAATGATCGCGGCAACGTCTTTGGATTCGATGTCCACTTTGAAAATTCGGTGGATACTCGCGAGCGCATCCTCGACCGTTATTCCGTGGTAAGGCACCGGGAAATCGGCATGAAAGATGGCCGGCATCGGCACGCCGGCACCGGCTTTGTAAGGCACGATCTTGCCGGTCAGCGCACGCGCCATTTCCGTTCGGCCGTGGAATGCTCCGGTGAACGCAATGACGCCCTGGCGACCGGTTGCGGCACGAGCAACCTTGACGGCATTTTCCACCGCCTCTGCACCGGTCGAGAAAAACACCGAGCGCGCGTCGTCTATCGGAGCGAGCTCGTTCAAACGCTCTGCAAGGTGCACGTAAGACTCATACGCGCTGACCTGAAACGCCGTGTGCGTGAACAAATCACACTGCGCCTTCGCCGCGGCCATGATATCCGGATGGCAATGTCCCGTGTTGCACACGGCGATACCCACCGCAAAATCAATAAATCGGTTACCCTCGACATCCCACAACTCGGCGTTTTTGGCCCGTGCTGCGTAGAAGGGATGCGAGGAGTACACGCCCTGCGCGACTGCCGCGCCGCGTCGATCCCGTAATGATTGATTCGTTGTCATGATTTTCTCCAGGCGGTCCTAATCGTTCAGCCCGCCCATGCAGATGTATTTGATCTCGAGATAGTCCTCGATGCCGTACTTGGATCCTTCGCGACCCAGGCCCGACTCCTTCACGCCGCCAAACGGTGCAACCTCGGTCGAGATGATGCCCTCGTTGACGCCGACGATGCCGTACTCGAGCGCCTGCGACACCCGCCAGGTGCGCGCCGAATCGCGCGTGTAGAAATAGGCCGCGAGACCAAACTCGGTGTCGTTGCTCATCGCGATCGCTTCTTCTTCAGTCTTGAACCGGAACAGTGGTGATACCGGGCCAAAAGTCTCCTCGCGCGCAACCGTCATGTCCGGTGTCACATCCGTAATCACGGTCGGCTCGAAGAAATTGCCACCCAACGCATGGCGATGTCCGCCCGCGGCTACCTTGGCGCCCTTGCTGACAGCGTCATCGACGTGCTCCTGCACTTTCGTAACACCTGCCTCATTGATCAGCGGCCCCTGCACAACACCGTCCTCGACGCCGTTACCGACTTTCATAACCTCAACGGCTGCGGTGAGCTTCGAGGCGAATTCGTCGTAAACGCCGTCCTGAACGAGGAAGCGATTCACGCACACGCAGGTCTGCCCCGAATTACGATACTTCGAGGCAATTGCACCTGTTACGGCCCTGTCGACATCAGCATCGTCGAACACGATAAACGGCGCATTGCCGCCGAGCTCCAGCGACAGCTTCTTGATCGTGTCCGCGCATTGGCGCATCAGCACTTTGCCTGTCGCCGTCGAACCGGTGAACGTCAACTTGCGAACAATCGGGTTCGATGTCAGTTCGCCGCCTACCGTTCTGCCGGAGGACGATGTAACCACGGAGAAAATGCCCGGCGGGACGCCCGCGCGCTCAGCGAGCTCTGCCAACGCCAGCGCACTGAGCGGCGTATCATGCGCCGGCTTCAATACCATCGGGCAACCGGCGGCGAGCGCTGGTCCGACTTTGCGTGTCACCATGGCGATCGGGAAATTCCACGGCGTTATAGCGGCACAGACACCGATGGGCTGCTTGTCGGCGACAATACGCCGGTCGCTAAACGTGGCCGGGATCAGATCGCCATAGGTTCGCTTGGCTTCTTCGCCAAACCACTCGATGAAAGCGGCACCATAGGCAACCTCACCGCGGCTTTCCGCAAGCGGTTTACCGCCCTCGGCGGTAATCAGTTGTGCGAGGTCCTCCTGGTTTTCCATCATCAGGAAGTAAAGCTTTCGCAAGATACCGGCCCGCTCTTTGCCGGTCTTCTGCCGCCAAGCCGGCCAGGCTGCATCGGCCGCCTCGATTGCTTCGCGAGTTTCCGCCACTCCCATGTCGGGCAATGTCGCGATGACCGCGCCGGTCGCGGGGTTGGTCACATCGAAACGCGCATTGTCCGCGGCCCCACACCATTCGCCGTTGACGTAGGCGTTGGTCTTCAGAAGCGAGTTGTCCTCAAGCGTCAAAGCTGATTCGAAATTTTCTGCTGTGTTTGTCATTGCTCTTTTCCTGCCAATGTTAATCGTGAATATACGTGCCGGGCGCCGGGTCGAGTTCCGGATAGCGCTTGTTACCCAGTGATTTCGGTGCATTTATCTTATCGCCCGCTCGCTTGCCTATCCAACTCGACCAGTGCTGCCACCAGCTTCCAGTTTGCTTCTCAGCCTTGTCGAGCCATGCGACCGGGTCCTCGCCGGGCTTGGGCCCTAGCAGGTAGCTGGCTTTGGTATTCCCGGGCGGGTTTACGAGCGCCGCGATGTGGCCGGCATTGCTGAGTACGAAAGTGCTGTCACCTCCGAGCAGCTGCGTTGTCTCGTAGCAGCCTTTCCACGGCGTCAGGTGATCATCGATCGCACCGACGACGAAGGCATCGGCAGTAATCCGACCAAGGTCGATCGGCTGCCCGAGGACCTCCATTTCGCCGGGGTTCCGCAGGGGGTTGTCCATGAAGATGCTGAGGAACTGCGCGTGCAGGCTCGCGGGCAGGTTGGTTGCATCCGCGTTCCAGGCAAGAATGTCGAAACTCGGCGGCGCTTCGCCCATCAGGTAGTTGTTGACCCAGTAATTCCATACCAGCTCGTTGGGTCGAAACCAGGCGAACACACTGCCAAGCTCCTGGCCCGAAATAACGCCCTTGCGCCTGGATTTTCTGCGCGCGTGGTTGGTCACTTTTTTCGACTGCAACATGCCCATCATTGATGGTGTGGACCAGTCCAGCAGGGTAACGGCGTAGCTGATCGCGTTCACGCGCTTGTCGTTGGTTGCCGCCATGTACGCCAGCAGTGCAGACATCGTAATGCCGCCGGCGCAGAAGCCGATCGTGTTGAGTTTCTTGCGCCCCGTGATGCTGTTGATGGCATCAATGGCTTCGAGCAGAGCGCTGACATACGTGTCCAGGTTCCAGTCACCCTGCTCGTTCTGCGGATTACGCCAGCTAACGACATACATCTGCACGCTTTGTTGCACGGCATACTCAACGAGGCTCCGTCCAGGCGCCAGGTCCGTAAAGTAGTACCTGTTGATCTGCGGGGGAATCAGCAGTGTGGGAATCGCATAAACCTGGTCGGTTTGCGGCGCGTATTGCAGCAACTCCAGGACCTCATTACGAAATACGACCGCGCCCGGCGTCGCCGCAATGTTGTCGCCCTTTGTAAAAGGGCTGGAATCCACCATCGATGGCATACCGCCGTTGTGCCGAACGTCGTACGCAAAGTTCTTGAAGCCTCTGAACAGGCTTTTGCCATTGGTGTCGAATGCTTTCTTAAGCGCCGCGGGATTTCCCAGTAACGTGTTTGTCGGCGCAAGCGCACTCGTCGCCACTTCGAGTGCGAACTTTGCGCGTTCGCGGGTTCGCCAGTCAGCATTCTCATTGACAATGCCCTTGGCTCCCCTGCATAAGGCCAGGTACGACTGTCCCAGTCGCTTGTAGAAACCGTTGTGCTCCCACGCATCGTCGTTGAAGCGCCAGTCGCGTCTCTCTGGCTCGATATCCGAGGCACCGACGGCGATCTTCACGAGTTCTGCGCCGAGAACCACCGTCTCCCTGGCCACGGCCATCGGACTGACCGCCGTTCGAACCGCTTTCCACGTCTGGTTGAAATCGAATTCACCGACGTCCTCGGCGGTCTCCAACGCATCCGCCGCAAGCGCCGCGACGTCAATCTCCTTGAAGTCTCCGATCACGCCGTCTCTCCCAGCGCGACGATATGACCCTGCGCGTCGGTTGCAAATTCGTCGACGCTGAGCGCTCTCGTCAGCTGCTGCCGGTATTCATTGAGTTTGGCGCCTTCGATCTGGTTGATGACGCCGGCGCTGACGGCGGCTGCGATAGCATCGTCGTCTGTCCAAAGCCGGGCTTCACCACCGGCGTGTTTCGCGGCATTGTTCACGATGGGCTCCAGCTCCGCGACGGTGTCGAGCAGCCGGTCCAGTAGACCGACGTCTTCAGTGCTATCCGGGACGAACATGCCTTTGGTAAGACGGTCGCGGCTTTCGGAGGGCTCGAGAAGCAGTCCTGCGACGCGAAGACTCAAGCTGTCGCCCGGCGCACGGTAGGAGCGGCCGAAGGGAAATACGATGATCTTCAGCAGCGTGCCGAGAATTCGCGACGGGAAGTTATCGAGGATCGCAATCAGTCGATCCTGAATCGTCGCCAGCGAATCCTGTAAAGCCCAGTCAACAAACGGTTGATCCGATTCTTTGGCGCCCTCATCTTCGTACCGTTTGAGCACGGCGGAAGACATGTACAGATGGCTCAGCACGTCGCCGAATCGCGCGGACAGTCCCTCGCGGCGTTTCAATTCACCACCCAACGTGAGCAGCGCAACGTCGGCAAGGAATGCAAACGCGGCACTCATCCGGGAGAGCTGCCGATAGTAGTTTCCGACTTCGCCGGCACGCGGCGTCTTCGCAAATCGCGCGCCGGACAGGCCGTGTGCGAAAGAGCGAATGGCATTTCCGATCGAGAAACGAATGTGTCTGAACAGCAGGCGGTCGAAACTTGCGAGCCCTGCGGACTTGTCCTCGTTTGCCGCAGCCGCCATTTCGTCCAGTACGTAGGGATGACAACGGATCGCACCCTGCCCGAAGATGATCATGCTGCGGGTCAGGATGTTGGCGCCTTCGACGGTAATGCCGACGGGTGCCATATTAAAAGTGCTTCGCAGGTAGTTCTGTGGGCCGCCGCAGATGGCTCTGCCGGCATGAACATCGACCGCATCGTTAGCTACCTGGCGCATGCCCTCCGTATTGTGGTACTTGAGGATCGCTGAAATGACGGCCGGTTTCTCGCCGGCATTGAGTGCGGCGGCAGTAAACAGACGTGCCGAATCCATGCGATAGGTCAGCCCACCAATTCGTGCCAGCGCCTCTGCAACACCCTCGAAACTGCCAATCGGCGTTTTGAACTGTTTGCGAATTCGCGCGTAGGCGCCGGTGGTGCGGCTTGTCAGCTTTCCGGCCGCCGCGCCGAGCGCCGGCAGCGAAATGCCGCGTCCAACGGACAGGCAATTCATCAGCATCTTCCAACCCTCGCCAACCTGCGGCTGCCCGCCGATGACCCAGTCCATCGGCACGAACACGTTCTCACCGCTGTTCGGTCCGTTGAGGAAGGCGCTGCCCACGTCGTGGCGGCTGCCGATCGTTACGCCGTCGGTCGCCGTTGGCACGAGCGCGCAGGTGATACCCAGGTTTTCTCTATCACCAATCAGCCCGTCCGGATCCGTCGCCTTGAAAGCAAGACCCAACACGGTGCATACCGGACTCAGCGTGATGTAACGCTTTTGCCAGTTAACGCGAAAGCCCAGCGTTTCCTTGCCGTCGTATGTGCCGCGACAAACGACGCCGGTGTCAGGCATCGAGCCTGCATCGGATCCGGCATGCGGATTGGTCAACGCGAATGCCGGTAGCTCAGTACCATTGGCAAGCCGCGGCAGATAGTAGTCTTTCTGCGCATCGGTGCCGTAGTGCATCAACAGCTCCGCCGGGCCGATCGAGTTCGGCACCATGACCGTGATTGCCGTTGCCGGGCTGCGCGTCGCAATTTTCAGGACGACCTCGGACTGGCCGCGCGGTGAAAACGCCAGGCCACCGTACCGCTTCGGAATAATCATTCCGAAAAAGTTGTTGTCCTTCAGGAATTTCCACACGGCCTTCGGCAGGTCATCGAGTTCGTTATTGATCTTCCAGTCGTCGAGCATCGCGCACAGTTCTTCAACCGGCCCGTCAAGGAAAGCCTGTTCCTCGTCGGTCAACTCTGCTGCAGGAATCTTGAGTAGCTTGTTCCAGTCGGGGTTGCCGCTGAAAACGTCCGCGTCCCACCAGGTGGTTCCGGCATCGATAGCCGCTTTTTCCGTCCTCGACATCGGTGGAAGAACGGACCGAAACCAGCTGAGAACGTGTCGGCTGATTAGTGGACGTCGGAGCGCGGGAACGAGCAGTATCGCGGCGATTACGCCGAGAATCGTCAAAGTTAGAAATTGCATGACAGCCTCCACTGGTTTGTGGAAGTCATACTAGGTCGATGCAGGGATTAGTTAAATGATATTTCTGATCCTAATTTATACATTTTCGACCCTATCGGGATTGATTACAGTCGCAGTGCACCATCGACGTCAATGCAACGACCACTGACGTAATCATTCTCGAGTATGAACTGAACCGTCCTGGCGATCTCATCGGGCTCACCCATGCGGCGCAGGGGAATACCCGCCGTCATTTTTTCACGGGCCTCCGGCTTCATCGCCATAACCATCTCGGTGCCGATGAAGCCTGGCGCAATCGACGCGGCCCTGATGCCGAAACGGGCAAATTCCTTTGCCCAGACCACTGCCATCGCCTGTACGCCGGCTTTCGCCGCGGAGTAATTGAGCTGCCCCATATTACCCGAGCGGGAGATTGACGAAATGTTGACGATGCAGCCACCAGAACCGAACTCGATCATCTTCGCCGCCGCTTCGCGGCCACACAAGAAAACCCCGGTCAGGTTCACGTCGATCACGGCCTGCCACTGCTCCATCGACATCTTCGACACCTGCTCGCCGTCCTTGTACTTCAGGGTCAATGCATCGCGAGTGATGCCGGCGTTATTGACCAGGCCGTGAAGCGCCCCGAAATCAGCGGCTATCTGCCGGAAAAGAGATTCAACCTCACCCTCTTTCGCCACGTTTGCCCTGTAGATCTCAACCTTAGGCGCGCCTGCTTTGACGCATTCGGCGGCACATTGTTCGAGCGTTTGTTCGTCGAGGTCGATCAGCGCGAGTTTGCAGCGTTGTGATGCCAGCCGCTTTGCGATTGCGGCGCCAAGGCCTCGACCACCACCTGTGATGGCGATTGTCTTGTTGGTAAGTTCCATGAGATTCCGTGCCGTCTAGAGACCGAGATTGAGGTGGGTAAACATTGGCAACCTGAAATTTATGAATTCAGGCAGCTTACGCAAGTTCGGCAAATATCGGGTTGCCAATACCAGCCGTCATGCCGCCATCGACTCTGAGTTCCTGCCCGGTAATAAACGTCGCTGCCGAGCTTGCGAGAAAATTGTAGGCGCCAACGACTTCATCCTGGCGTCCCATGCGCCCAAACGCCGTCAGTTTGGACAGAAGCTGCGCTTCAGGCCCACCGTCGTCGGCGGTCATCATGC
>Ga0316201_10003685_pt1 | contig 11360 bp, 9 predicted proteins | sample CS6wburrow_MG_FD_204516 | JGI IMG/M metagenome (GOLD analysis project Ga0316201, IMG submission 204516) | Coastal sediment microbial communities from Delaware Bay, Delaware, United States - CS-6 worm burrow | ecosystem: Environmental > Aquatic > Marine > Coastal > Sediment | place: USA: Delaware... | reverse complement strand
ATTAATAAGACCGAAAAATCTTAAAATTGTTACAACTTATCAAAATTTTATGAGCAAAATTAATGATTATTCTGGTTGAATTTTGTCGTAAACATCGCGTTCTAACTTTTTATTAATCTGAAAATTAAGGTTAGAAAAAGCCACAAGCACTTCTTTAATAGTTAGTAATTTAGCGCGTCCATCTATATTATCTATAGTCAGATTCTCATTTAATTTTAAAAGCGTAGTCTCAACAATTACCGTTCGTGATATAATCGGATTCGTAAGAAGTTGTGTTGGTGTTGACAATTTAAATTCTTCTATGAATTTTTTTAATAAGTCTTTGTCACCATTAAAAAATGATAAATCCGCCTTTTTTAAGTAGCTAATTTGAATAGCTAATTCCTTATATTTTTCCCAAGTTGCTAAAGTCTCTTCACTTTCTGTACTCAGTGCATAATCTGTATAGTCAAAATCCTCGATTGCTTTTGATGTAATAGTTACCTTTTGAGCTGTGATTTCGGTCTCTGTAACATCTGTTGTTGATTTTTCGTCACCACAACTGATAAGTATAAAACACAATATATTTAAAACAAATAGTCCAATCTTCATGGGTTACTTTAATTTGATTGTAAATATACTTAAACTATTATTTTCAAAATATATTATACAGATTGAAAAGCCCCATTACAAATATCGTAACAGAATGATTGTTTTTCTAAAAATTTTAATATTATCATGGCTAAAATCTTACTATTTTTGTGAATACTTTAATTACGACACATGTCTTCAAAAATATTAATTATTGGTGCCTGCGGGCAAATTGGAACTGAACTTACCACTAAACTAAGAGAGATTCATGGTGTAGATAATGTCATTGCTAGTGACATCAATACCAGAAACTTAGATTTGGTAAATTCTGGTCCTTTTCAAATTATTGATGCCAAAAACTTTAATGCTATAAAGGATTGCTGCTTGCATAATAATGTTAAAACAATATACTTAATGGCTGCTTTGTTAAGTGCGACCGGAGAAAAATATCCAATGGAAGCATGGGACTTGAATATGAATTCATTATTCCATGTGTTGAATTTAGCGAAGCAGAAAATTATAGATAAAATTTTCTGGCCAAGTAGTATAGCCGTTTTTGGCCCTACTACTCCCAGTAAAAATACACCTCAGCACACCATTTGCGAACCAACAACTGTTTACGGAATTACAAAGCAAGTTGGTGAACGCTGGTGTGAATATTACCATGAAAAATACGATGTAGATGTAAGAAGTATTCGTTATCCTGGTATTATAAGTTACAAGGCTATGCCAGGAGGTGGTACAACGGATTATGCTGTAGAAATCTATCATGAAGCCATAAAAAAAGGAACGTACGATTGTTTCTTGTCTGAAAACACCAACTTACCTATGATGTTTATGGAAGATGCTATAAAAGCAACGACAGAGCTCATGAAAGCACCTGCTGAACGTTTAACAGTAAGATCTTCTTATAATTTAGCGGCTTTTAGCTTTACACCTAAAGAAATCTTTGAAAGCATTAAAGCTGAGCGTCCTGAGTTTTCTATAACCTATAATCCAGATTTTAGACAAGCTATAGCGGATAGTTGGCCATCATCAATTGATGATAGTGTAGCACGTAAAGATTGGAATTGGAAAGAAAGCTATGATTTAAAAGCCATGACTAATGAAATGCTTGCGCAATTGGGTGAGAAATATCGCTCTTAAATCAATTCCGTTTTTTGAATAATACAAAAAAACCAGACTTTAAATGTCTGGTTTTTTTCGCTTCTCTTCTTAGGCTCAAACTAAGGATCCTCTGATTAACAGACAGGTATTATAGCGACCTGATCACCATCAAATACAAATTGATTTTAAAAATTTGATAGGAATAATATCAGCTTTTTGATAGATATTCCAATGTGCGAAATATCTTATTTTATATAAAAAACGAAATCTTGTCTAACTGCTTTTTATACCATAAAAATCTTTAACTCTCTTTATATGAGGTAAGTAAAAAAATATATATGAGAAAAATTCACTATCTTTAAGAGATAACTATAATAGTTAGACTTTCAACTTAATGTTGTTTGGGAAATAATTAATTTAAATAAACTAATTATGAGTAAGCACACAAGTAAAGTCCATGGTAAATTAAATTTTTTAATCGTGGCGGTCGTACTAGTCATTGGAGCAGTCTCCTATTTACTAGTAACGACAGACGCAATTGATGTTAATCCTTCAGAATTATCAGGTTCAGGGGATAAAACAATCAAAGGAGCCAAAAAGGCAAAAAAGTATGACAACAAAAATGATGTTGTCGTTAATCTTGATGGCGAAGAAGTACAGGAATTTTTGAATAATCAAGATTTCCAAAAGATGATTGCAAATCCAGAATTTGCAAAACTAGTGACATCGGCAGACTTTCAAAAAATGATGACGGCAGCTGATTTTCAGAAAATGATGGCAGCTCCCGACTTCCAAAAGATGATGGCAGCACCTGACTTCCAAAAAATGATGGCGGCACCTGACTTCCAAAAGATGATGGCAGCTCCTGACTTCCAAAAAATGATGGCTGCACCTGACTTCCAAAAGATGATGGCGACACCTGACTTCCAAAAGATGATGGCGGCACCCGACTTTCAAAAGATGATGGCAGCTCCCGACTTTCAAAAGATGATGGCGGCACCTGACTTCCAAAAGATGATGGCGGCACCTGACTTCCAAAAGATGATGGCATCTCCTGATTTTAAGAAGTTAGCCGTATCCTCTGATTTTCAAAAGATGTTAGCAACACCTGATTTTCAAAAGATGATGGCAGCTCCTAACTTCCAAAAAATGATGGCAGCTCCCGATTTTATGAAGTTAGCTAGATCTTCTGATTTTCAAAAGATGATGGCGGCACCTAATTTCCAAAAGATGATGGCAGCTCCCGACTTTCAAAAGATGATGGCGGCTCCCGACTTTCAAAAAATGATGGCGGCACCTGACTTCCAAAAGATGATGGCTGCACCTGACTTTCAAAAGATGATGGCAGCTCCTGACTTCAAAAAGATGATGGCGGCACCTGATTTCCAAAAAATGATGGCGGCTCCTAATTTCCAGAAGATGATGGCTAGTCCTAATTTTCAAAAGATGTTATCAGCCCCTGATTTTCAAAAAAGGATGAGATCTGCTGATTATTAATAAATAATCGTAGTCAGAAAAAATTAAAGGAGGAAATCATATTTTCTCCTTTTTTACTTAAATTCAATTCAAATATGAAAAAACTAATAGTTTTAGCCCTTTTAAATCTTTTGTTTTTGAATAAAACAGTCGCTCAATTCAATCAAATTGAGACAAATGACTTTAACATCGTTAGTACAAGCCCACAGTTTGACTATGTTTTGAATCATGCTATACGATGCTCACACAATGCCCTTAGTTTTCATAAAAAATTATTTGAATACGAACCGCAAGAGAAAATATTTGTTCTATTTCAAGATTTTGGAGATTATGGAAACGGTGGAGCTACCTCACTACCTAAAAATCTAATATCCACTTGTATATCACCTCTAAATTATGCTTTTGAATCAAGTGTAGCAGGTGAACGGGTTTTTTCAATAATGAATCATGAGCTCGTGCATATAGCCGCATTGGATAATGCATCAAAAAGTGATCTGTTCTTTCAAAAAATATTCAGCGGCAAAGTAAAGAGCACTAATGATCATCCCATTTCTATGTTTTACAGTTATTTAACCAGCCCCAGATATTATTCGCCTCGATGGCTTCATGAAGGGATAGCTGTTTTTGTTGAAACCTGGATGGATGGAGGAAAAGGAAATGCGCTTGGAAATTATGATGAAATGTTTTTTAGAACAAGAGTTCTTGAGGGAAGTAGAATATATTCAGCACAAGGTTTAGCATCTGCAGGCACCTCAGCAGATTTTATGTCTAAAGCTAACTATTATTATTACGGCACCAGATTTGTCAGTTACCTCGCCTATAAACATGGGCCAGAAAAACTAATTGAGTGGATTAAAAGAAAGGATGGGAGTAAGAGAGGATTTGCTGCAAGTTTTAAACAGATTTATGGAATACCTATTTCTACTTCTTGGAGTAATTGGATTGACTTTGAGAAAGATTTTCAAAACAAGAATATTGAACAGTTAAAAGAAAGTAAGATCAGTAAGGATGAATTAATTACTGATAAAGTACTTGGTGGCGTCTCTTTTGCTTACTACGATAAAAAAAGGCATAAGGTATACGTTGCTGTTAATTATCCCGGAAAAATACCGCATATAGCTGAGTTAGATTTAACAACAGGAAATATTAAAAGACTCAAGGATGTTAAAGGACCAACACTTTTTAATGTCACCTCTTTGACTTATGATGAGAAAAATGACCTCCTTTTTTACACCACAGACAATGACGATCAAAGAGATTTAAACTCCTACAACTTAATGACAGGCCGATCAAGACTTTTACAAAAAGACTGCAGAATTGGTGATCTGGCATTTAATAAATTAGATGAGTCCATATGGGGAGTGAAGCACCTAAATGGCATTAGTACGCTTGTAAAAATCCCTAGAACAAGTTCTGAAAGTCCAACTGATATATACTCAACTTGGGAGCAAAAATATACGTTGCCCTATGGATATGATATGTTCGACATGGATGTTTCTCCAGATGGATTAAGTTTGAGTGCCGCGTTAACAGATATTAATGGCAACCAGTTTTTAAACATTTATGAAATCAATTCCTTTAATTCATTTGATAAGTCAACTATTAAATTTAAGGAAGTCTTCAATTTTGATGTTGCATCTCCTCAAAGTTTTAAATATTCGGCAGATGGGAGCTATTTAATAGGCTCTTCATATTATACGGGTGTTAGCAATATATATAAAGTAGATACAAATACTTTAGATATAGAAATTTTGACTAATGCACTTACAGGGTATTTTAGACCTATCCCTATTGATGATGAAAAGATGTTTGCTTTTAAATACACGAGTAATGGTTTCGCTCCAGTATATATTTATAATGAAAAAAATATTGAAGTTTCAGGTATCGAATTCTTAGGAAATAAAACGGTAGAAAAATATCCAGAACTTATTGACTGGACGACAGAAGTACCAAACTTTCAAAATTTCAATGATGAAAGTCTTAATGCAAAGAACACCACATATATCCCTAGAAAAGAAGTTAAATTAAATTATGCTTATCCGACGATAGTAGGTTATAAGAACAAAATTGGAGTTGGTTATAAATTCAGATTTCAAGATCCTCTAGGTTTGCAGTCCTTAGACCTTTCAGTATCCTACACACCAAACAAATGGAATAATAATCTGGATAATGTGCAAGGTGATATTGATAAAGATGAACAATATCATGCTGCAATCAAATATTCGACGGCAAAATTAAGTGGTTTTTTAGCAGGTAAATATGACTTTTACGCTTTTTATAATCAAGCCGATTTTTATGATCTTTTTGGACCTACAAAACGATCTAGAAAAGGAATAAACATTGGCGTTGACCATAATCAATCCTTGATTTATGATAATCCTAGAAATCTTGATTTAAATCTTGGAGCAAGTGCGTATTATGGTTTAGATCAATCTCCAGCATTTCAACAAATCGATCTTACGGGTCAAGATTTTAATACAAATATATATTATAACATGTATGCGTCATTGTCCTATAGAAATCTGAAAGGATCTGTAGGAGCAGTTGATGCAGAAAAAGGGATTAAATCATCTTTAACACTAGCTAATACAATAACAAAGGGGCAATTTTTTCCTAGAATCTACGGAACTCTAGATCTTGGTTTTCAACTACCTATCAATCATACCTCGTTTTGGATAAGGAACGCTTTTGGAAATTCATTTAGCAAAGAGTTTAATCCATTTACCCGATTTGGTTTCGCTGCTTTTGGGAATAATTACATTGATAATGTTTCATCAAAAATGTATAGAAGACCGTTTTCTTTTGCCGGCTTACAATATGATGCTGAGAAAAGTATTATTGCAAAAAGTTTTGTAAAATCAACTTTGGAGTTAGCATTACCTCCCTTAAGATTTAGGAAATTGGGCTTTTTCAACTTATTTGCAACCCATTCTCACGCTACTATATTTGCTGGTGCCTTATATACTAATAACTATGAAACTACAACAGATGTAAATCAGGCTTCAAATATAAAATACTCAGAGAGGTTCAAGAATATAGGCTTTCAAGTGGACACTAAACTAGTTATGTTTTCTCATTTGCATTCAACATTCTCTTTCGGATGGGCAAGAGCATTTGAAATGAGAAATGACAAGAATTCTTATGATGAATGGATGATATCACTAAAATTTTAAGACCTAATGAGATCTATATTTAGAACTAGTTTTTTTACGTGCATTATATTCATGGCTATATACATTGTAATGTTATATCCACTCGTATTAATCGATACTCTGAAATTATATGATCTTTTATTAGTGGGTCTTTCAATTGCTCCTGGTTTTTTTATTATGTCATTGATCTATAATTTAGATGTACAAGATAAAGAACCCTTATGGCTTCTAGCTATAACTTTCATATTAGGTGCTGTAATCTTATTTATAGATATCGATATCTTAAAATACTTTTTAAGCTTCATAGATGTTGAAAACAAAATTATAAGCACTGGAATTGAAGCGCTAACTGTAGCTACAACAGAAGAATTTCTTAAATTTTTAGTAGTAATCTTGATCATCTATCCGAACAAACATTTTGATGAACCTTTTGATGGTATCGTTTATTCTGTTTTTGTTGGAATGGGTTTTGCTACCGTAGAAAATTTAACTTTTGTACTACAAGGCTCAGCATCACTTGCTATAATGAGGATGATCACTGCAGTGCCAGCCCACTTTGTGTTTGCGGTTATTATGGGCTATTATTTAGGGAAAACCAAAAACAATAAGAAAGGTAAATTAATATTTATTGCGCTATCGATTCTTATACCCATTATTTTTCATGCGTCGTATGACTATTTCTTATTTATGGAATTCATTCCAGGCGTTTGGATCGGTGGTATTATAACGCTTGTTATTGCATTATTTATTGCTAAAAAATCAATTGAAAAACATATGAGTGCTACTCCATTTAAAAATGAATGATTTAAAGTCTCTATTTCAATAATCTCTAAATAGTTAAACAAAGGTTTAGATCATATAAGTTAATTTGATTTTAAACATCATATAAATTATTCAAATAATTGGGGTGTGGCCGATTTGAATTAAATACACCAGAAGTTGTTAATGAGAATTCCCTAATGAATTTGCTGTAAGTTCATATTTAAACCTGACTCTACCTTGAGTTTTGGGTATAAAAAAACCTCACTATTTCTAGTAAGGTTATAAACTTGCTCCCCTATTATTGTTTTGTCGAACCAATTTAATGAAGAATTGGTGAAATTTGCTTCATTTTACGATATTAACAGCAAATGTTTTTAAGTCCATTTCAGTAGCGGGAAGCATCGAACTATCAAACCAATTTATAGTTGATTTCTTAGAAGCAATAGAATTTCAACCACATTATTAGTGGTTTTTAAGTTTAAAGGGTAATTAAATCAATTTATACTATCTAAATAATCATTTAATAAAACAATTAATTCTTCAGCACCTTTAACTAATCTAGGCAATTCAGAACTAGACCTAATATTTAAATGAAATTGATATCTAGTAAGACTATTAATAGCCCTATTAACATCATTTATATCATTTGTAATTAATTTCAAATTATAGGACTTAGCTTTAAGATAATCTGGTTCTAAAAAATAACTGAATTCCTCATACCTTAAATCATTAGTCTTAAAAAGTACATTATTTCTAAATCCATCAATGTTGGAATAGTTATTATTGGTCACTTTATTTAAAAATTCAATTGCATCTTCAGTTTTAGCTTTATCATTTAAATAATCTTCATCTAAATGTCGTGTAAAGGCATCATACTCTCCAATTCTTTTTAATAGAGATATGTCTTTAATATACTGTAAACTCCCAGAGCTTTTTAATTGTTCCATCGTCACCCTATTCCATGAATAAGGTCGATATAAAATATTCCAAGAAAGACATACAAAATCTAAATTTGAAATGTCTTCAATTTTTTTGTTCTGAACTAAATGTGAAAGGCTGTCTATTCTATTTGAAATACGAATAGTTTGTGACAATATTATATTAGACATGGAAATATCTTCCTCTAGGTCTTGAATTAAAGATTTAGCATATTCTTTAATCTTCGTTTGTTCGGTTTGTTTTATGTTCCAATTATTAATTTGTAAAGCAATTAATATCCCAATCACTACAAGCACAATTTCTCCAATTGCATATTTTAAGTATTTACCCAATTTGCCTTCTTCTAGAAGTTTTCGACGTATATGTCGGAAAAATTTAATCATTGTTACGGATAGTAGTTATAAAGATAAGAAGAAATTAACTAACTGTCTTAAACAAAAAAACCCAACACTTTCGTGTTGGGTTGTCTTTTGCTCCTCTTCTTAGGCTCGAACTAAGGACCCTCTGATTAACAGTCAGATGCTCTAACCAACTGAGCTAAAGAGGAAGGTTTTTTCGCGTTAGCGAGCGCAAATATAAATCATTTTTTTAATTCACACAAAATGAAACATCACTTTTTTTGAAATTTGATAGTTAATTTATCTAATTGGTAATCGCTTTAAAAACATCATTACCATTGGCAAATAATACCAAAGCAATTAAAATAAAGAATCCAACAACTTGAGCACGCTCTAAGAATTTCTCACTTGGCTTGCGACCAGAAATCATTTCGAACAATAAGAATACAACATGGCCTCCATCTAGTGCTGGTATTGGCAACAAATTTAATATGGCTAACATTATAGATAAAAATGCTGTTAATCCCCAAAAATAAGGCCAACTCCAAACTGGTGAAAACTGATCGTAAATGGCTTTAAAGCCTCCTAAACCTTTATATGCTCCTGTGCTAGGACTAAAAATCGCCTTTAACTGTTCTCCATAATTACTTATAGTTTTAGTGAATTTATCCCAACCAGCTCCAAAGCTTGCGCTAAAGGTATATTCCTTTCTAAAAACATCATAATACCCTAATTCTTCAAATCGCTTAGGACTACTGCTAAACGCTCTAACACCAAATTTGCCATCTTTATCTAGCACTAATTCTTTATTAATTGTAGTATTATCTTCACGCAAAATTTCTACAGAAACCTCAGAGTCTTTTAACCCTTTCGTTAATTTACTAAGTTGATCATAGTACTTTAAAGGCTTACCGTTTATACTGGTAATTACATCACCTACTTTTAAACCCTTCTTTGCATTTAATGAAGTATCTGCTACTTCACCTATCATAAAAGGAATGCGATACTCAAAGTTTCTTTTACTTTTACTCGCAGAATATTTACCTAAAAAATCTTCTGGTAAATCGATGATTTTTTCTTGCCCATCTCTTTTAATCGTTATTGCCTGAGCACTAATAAGGTTAAATCCTATATCAGAATCGTTAATTATAGGTGTATCATTAATAGCTAAAACTTTATCACCTGTTTTAAAACCCATTTCGAGTAATGCGGGATTATCGATCCAATAGCCATCGTTTAAACTGTCTACTTTAATATCAGAATCTCCGTAGGCAAAAGACATTGCGACATAAATTACGTATGCCAAAATAAAGTTTACCGTTACACCACCTAACATAATAATTAGACGTTGCCAAGCGGGCTTAGAACGAAACTCCCAAGGCTGTGGTGGCTGAGCCATTTGCTCTTTATCCATACTCTCATCAATCATTCCGGCAATTTTCACATAACCACCAAGTGGCAACCAACCTATACCATAAGTTGTATCTCCTATTTTCTTTTTAAAAAGTGAATACTTTACATCAAAAAAGAGGTAAAATTTTTCAACCTTAGTTTTAAAAAGTTTTGCTGGTATAAAGTGTCCTAACTCGTGCAATACAATTAGCAAGGATAAACTGAGTAAAAATTGAGATATTTTTATAACAAATTCCATGTAGTCATTTTCAAATTTCGATTCGCAAAAGTAAGGTTTTAGAGTCACTTAGAAAACAATTGTATTTCTAATCGATTTATTTTTAACATGGATTTATAAATCAATAGAAGAAACCTACACATTTGTGTTAAAAATGCCATTGAAAATTTCGCTTGAATCGTACCTTTGCATCACAGAATTTTAAAACTCATAAAATGTCTTTGCTTTCGTTTTTTAAAGGCTACAGAAACTTCGGAATTTTCTTTTCCATTCTTAGTTTTATTATCATAGCTATTATATACAATGTTTTAAATGTAAAACAGCAATTACCAATATGGAACCCAGCTATGGTGAACGAAGAATTAGTAGATAGCACCATTCAGCATAAAGCGAAATATCACCAAATTGCTGACTTTAGTTTATTGAATCAAAATGGAGAAACGATAACCCAAGATACTTACAAAGACAAAATATACGTTGCTGATTTCTTTTTTACAACATGCCAAACCATTTGTCCGATAATGACAGATCATATGTATCAAATACAGAGAGAAATTATAAATGATGATGATATTATGTTACTATCCCATTCTGTAACACCTAAGATTGACAGCGTAGCTCAACTTAAAAAATATGCGAAAGAAAAAGGCGTAATTGACCTTAAGTGGAATTTAGTTACAGGTGACAAGAAACAAATTTACGAACTCGCTAGAAAAAGTTACTTAGCTGTAAAGACTGATGGAAATGGAGATGAATATGATATGATCCATACCGAAAACTTTTTACTTATAGATAAAAAACGTCGAATTCGCGGTTTTTATGACGGTACACAACCTGAAGATATTGAGCGTCTCTTAGAGGATATAGAAACACTAAAATACTTTGGTGGGTCTTAAAAAAAGTTAAAGCCAAGAAATAACCATAACCATTCTTTTTACAATAAGAATTTTCTCTTATTTTTGCTTCTTTAAAATTAATCTAAATAAGAATAAGCTTGACATTAGCAGACTTAAAACGTGGACAGCAAGGTATCATCAAAGATGTATCTTCAATTCATGTTCCATTAAAACTTCTAGAAATGGGGTGTTTGCCTGGTAATTCTGTTGAGCTTGTGCAAGTCGCTCCTTTTGCAGATCCAATGTATCTAAACATTAACGGATCTCATTTAGCAATTAGAAAAGAAACTGCAATTCACATATTAATAGAAACTGTAGATGAGTAAGCAGATTAATGTCGCATTAATAGGAAACCCTAATACCGGAAAAACTTCTGTTTTTAATGCACTTACAGGTCTTAATCAAAAAGTAGGTAATTATCCTGGCATCACAGTTGAAAAGAAAGAAGGTATTTGCAAATTACCTAGAGGAGTAAAAGCACATATCATTG
>Ga0316201_10003684_pt1 | contig 11360 bp, 11 predicted proteins | sample CS6wburrow_MG_FD_204516 | JGI IMG/M metagenome (GOLD analysis project Ga0316201, IMG submission 204516) | Coastal sediment microbial communities from Delaware Bay, Delaware, United States - CS-6 worm burrow | ecosystem: Environmental > Aquatic > Marine > Coastal > Sediment | place: USA... | reverse complement strand
TCTCCTCTCTTCAGGAATGGTAGGCGTCGGGATCCAGCCGATGCATTTCACTCTCTATCCAGCGTTCGACTTCGTCCATCAGCTCGCCGGGCTCCCGACCCTCGGCACTGACCGGCTGGCCGATGGAGACATCGATAACACCGGGGACGAAGGAGAAAGAGCGCCTGGGCCAGCAGCGCCCCGAGGTCACCGCAATGGGTATCACGGAGGCCGCAGTGGCTACCGCCAGCCGGGTTGCGCCGGTCTTGTATTCTCCCTTCTTTCCACGTTCCGTGCGGGTGCCTTCCGGAAACATGATGACCCACTTGCCCCGGTCCATCAATTCCCGCCCCTGCTCCGCGACTTTGGCCCAGGCCTCGCTGCGTTTGCTGCGATCGATATGAACCATCTTCACAGCTGCCATGCACCAGCCGAAAATCGGGATGCGCAGCAACTCCTTTTTGAAGACATAGGCCAGCGGGTGTGGTGTCATGCTTGGGAAAAAAAATGTCTCCCACGTAGACTGGTGCTTGGGACAGAGCACCACCCGGCGCATATCGTGTGCCGGAGGCAGGTTTTCCATCCCGTGTACCCGGTATTTTACGCCGCCAATAATCCTCGCTGCGCCGATCACGCCCTTGAGCCAGGGCACGGCAAACCACCACCAGAGTTTCGTATCGCTGACGAAAAATGAAAAAACCAGCAGGGCCAGCCCCATGGGAATGATCGACAGGACCATCCAGAGAAAAACCAGGGTCGATCGAATGGCATTCATGCGGGGCTTCCGTTCTTTTTCCGTGGTGCATTAAACCAGAATGTCGGCGCAGGATAAAACCCTGGAGCGGATAGCGCAGGCACCTCCTCTTGCGCCATAAATCACGTTACACTGCGTACTTTGGCAGTGCGGATGGACATCATGAACAGCTTACCGGCACAGGGTTTGCAGCATCTGGACGACGGCGCTTACGCCTGGCTTGCCCCCCGCAGTACCTGGGGCTGGAGTAATGCCGGTCTTATCGTCGACAGCGGAGAGTCGCTGCTCGTTGATACCCTCTACGACCTGGACCTCACTGGCGAGATGCTGAAACGCATGCGAGATGCCGAGCCATGCACCCGCCGGATCGGCACACTGGTGAACACCCACGCCAACGGGGATCACACGCATGGCAACGAGCTGGTGTCCGGTGCGGACATCATCGCGTCGACCGCTTCAGCCCTGGAAATGGCGGAGCTCCCTCCGGAAACGATGGCGGCGTTTGTTGCCGCAGCGGGTGAGATGGGAGAAGTCGGAAACTACTTCCTCCACTGCTTCGGCCAGTTCCGTTTCCAGGGCATCCGCTACACGCCACCCACCCGCACCTTCGATGGCGCATTGTCACTGCAGGTCGGAGACAAGCCGGTTCATCTGTTGGAGGTGGGCCCTGCCCACACGCGGGGCGATGTACTGGTGCACTCTCCCGCCGACCGCACGGTGTTTACCGGGGACATCCTGTTCATCGAGGGCACACCGATCATGTGGGAGGGGCCGGTCGGCAACTGGATAAAGGCCTGCCGCTTGATCGAGGGGATGGATGTGGACCATATCGTACCCGGACACGGTCCCATCACAGACCAGCGTGGTGTGGCAGCCGTCAGGCATTATCTGGAGTATATCCGGGATCAGGCCCGCACCCGGTATGATGCCGGAATGGACGCCTTCGAAGCGGCGAAAGATATCGAGTTGGCAGAATACTCGGCCTGGTCAGACCCGGAGCGTATCGCGGTCAACGTGGACAGCCTCTACCGCGAATTTTCCGGGGAGAAGCAGGCCACCGACATCATGACCCTGTTCAGGCAGATGGCGGAACTGGCGGGCTATCCCGTAAACCGGGACGATAACGCTGCCGGCTGAGCGCGCAGGAGCGCTGGCATACCAGCTCACATTACTCCCACTGTCATCGGCAAGCGAGACGGGTATACTATGGGGTTTTGGCAGCCCTCTGCGGCGGGACAGTGTCGACTTGAAGAAACCTGTTTCCAAAGACGATATCCGACAGGAACTGCAACAGGAGGTGAAAAGCTTTCTCGAGCAGGGAGGGAGCGTGCAGCGTATTCCCCAGGGTATCAGCGGCAAAGAACCGGGCGACCCGCCGGTCTACCTGAACCGGCGGCTGTTCATAGAGCCCCGCGCCGAGCGCACGCAGATTCCCGAGGTCATCGCCGCCATCGACGCGCGTCGCAAGGAACAGCGCAAGCGCACCCCGGAACGCAAACGCTCCCGTAAACCCCAGCCCCGCCGCAAAGTTATCTACGATGATTTTGGAGAACCGCTCAGAAAGGTCTGGGTGGAAGACTGAGAGCGTGCATTTCACGTGGTAACGCGGTCTGTCACCCGAGACGTTTCCTATCAGCTGCCAGACAAAACAGGTCGGCAGAGGAGCGACCCCATTGATACTCGTGGACATAAAAAAAGGGGCCGAAGCCCCTTCATTACAGCTTTAAGCTGAGATCAGCTAAAGCGACGACGCACGCCACTCAGGAGGCCGCCCAGTGCCAGGAACGCGCCGCCGGCGAGGCCAACCAGGAACAGCGGGCTGGCAGTGGTCGGCATTTCGACCGTTTCTTCCTCGATCACAATGACCGTCTCCTCGCCCAGACCTTCTGACGTATCATCAGCAACGGCGAGTGCGAAGCGGTCTTCGGGAAGGTAGACATTCAGCTCCTGGCCACGCATCAGGTCGCTGGCGCGATACTGACGCCCGGCGATATTGGCGCGCCAGTCGCTGGGCAGCGTGATGCTGCGGCTGTCACCGCGGGTGCCATCAGCATGGATCGGGCGGAAAGTCATAGTGTTACCGCGAACGCGTACGACCTCTACCTTGCCCTGTGCGTACAGCTTGCCGTCTCTCTCGTAAACCGCGTGGCAAGTTTGGGCAATATCCGGGTTGTTGGCCAGTACTTCAGCCGCCCAGTTAAGGTCCGCACACGTGACACCGCTTACCATGGCTTTTTCCTGCGCCATCAGCGAACCTGCTGAAAGCGAGAGGGCCATCCCTACTGCTACTACCATCTTCTTGGACATGTCAATTCCTCCTTTTTTAGTTACGATTGACATAGGTTGAGTCGAGTGACGCGGTCACGATAAATCGCTTGGGCGCATGCCCGACAAAGTAAAACGGGTAACAGGTGACCAGCGTTACCGTCTGGTCCTCCGTATCCTGCAATAAACGGGTGTCGCTGATCTCCACGACATGCGTGGCATCAACCTTGAATTTCTTGGTACCTTCCAGGGTCTGCAGTACCAGCTGGTCACCTGGCTCAATATCTTTCAAGACACGGAAATAGCCGTCCCGGTGTCCTGATATCCCTATATTGCCGGGCTCGTGAGGGTAAGCCATACCGTCTATGATACCCGCGCCGCGATCCATGGTGAGGTCAGTACTGGTGGAGTAGACCGGCACTTTCAACTGCACTGACGGTATCTCTAGCACCCCCAGCAGGGGTGGCATTTCTGCCTGGAGACTGGCTTCATAATCTGCAATGCGCCCCGGTGCCCAGAGTGAAGTATCCGGATCGCCGATTTCGGCAAAGCCCTGGAACTCGGCGGGAGCGTTTTTCTCGTCCCCGATATCAGCGGCTGCCATTGCTTCGGTCATGCGCTCAAACTCAGCGATGCCTTCGCGTCTCTCCACTTCACCCTGGGCGAGTTGCACCACGAAGAAACACGTCAGGAGTACTCCGGCCGTATAACTCAGCACTTCGACTAGGCGATAAGCTGTCGAACGAATCTTGCCTGGCATGCGTTGTTCTTTATCTCCTGAGGCTCTGACCGCACTAATGGTAGCACCGCGCATAATCCACTACTATGCCCTAAAGTGGTTTGATTCGGCACTGACCCGGTCGGAACGCGTAAAGATGCGCGCTTACAACCCATTTGTCAAATGAGTACAACGAGACGGTTTTCCCTATGAGCACTGCCCTTACCCCATTTACCGCGAACATTCCCGAGTCTGCTCTGCAGGACCTGCGCGACCGATTGGCCCGCACACGCTGGCCGGAACGGGAAACCTCTGAAGGCTGGGATCAGGGTGTGCCTTTGGCGTATGCCCAGGAACTGGCGGCTTACTGGGCACAGGATTACGACTGGCGCCGATGGGAAAAACAACTCAACGGCTGGCCACAGTACATGACCGAGATCGATGGCATCGATATTCATTTCATCCACCGCCGCAGCCCCTGCAAAAATGCGCTGCCCCTGATCATCTCACACGGCTGGCCCGGCTCCGTGGTGGAGTTCAATCGGGTCATCGACGCGCTGGCGGACCCTGTCAGTGTCGGCGGGTCGGCGGCGGATGCCTTTCATGTAGTGACGCCCTCCCTGCCCGGTTACGGTTTTTCCGGCAAGCCTGCCAGGTCTGGCACATCAGCGGAGGTTATCGGGCGCATGTGGGGCAAGCTCATGGCGAGGCTGGGCTATGATCGCTACGTCGCCCAGGGCGGCGACTGGGGCGCAATCATCACCCAGAGCATGGGCATTACAGAAACGCAACACTGCGCTGGCATCCATTTGACCATGCCCATCGTCGCGCCGGACCCGGAGACCATGGACAGCCTCACCGAAAGCGAACAGTCCGCGCTCGACAGGATGAACGACTACGGCCAGAATGATTCGGGGTATTCCAAGATCCAGTCCACTCGTCCCCAGACTATCGGCTACGGGCTCGCGGACTCACCAGTCGGGCAGATGACCTGGGTCATCGACAAATTCTTCTCCTGGACCGACTGCGAGCGGGACGGGCAGTATCACCCGGAGCACGCCATCACGCGGGACGAGTTGCTGGACAACGTGATGATGTACTGGCTGAACAACTGCGCGGCCTGTTCCGCCAGGCTCTACTGGGAAAGCTTCAATACACCCAACCTGGATCCCATCCACATACCTGCCGGGGCTTCTATTTTTCCCCGGGAGATCTTTCGCACCAGCCGCCGCTGGGCGGAAAAACGCTTCAGCAACCTGATCTATTTCAACGAACTGGAAAGCGGCGGTCATTTCGCGTCGCTGGAGCAGCCGGAGACGTTCGTCAAAGAGTTGCGCGACTGTTTCCGGTTGCTGCGGTAAAACCCGGCAGGACTGTCAGTCCTCGAAATCGTCGCTGGTAATCAGGCTGTCGCTGAAAGGAGGCGGCTCGGGGCGGTCGGAATCCTCGCCCGAGAGCAGGCGGGGTCTCGCCGGTGGCGGGCGAGCATCGTCACGCTCGAGGCGCACCGTTGACCTCGAGATCGGCCCGAGCGACGGGGGAACACAGGACGCACTGTCTGAATCGACTGCCGGATAATCTGCGGGCTCACTATAAGCGGCACCGTCCACCGGATGCGGTCCGGTATCGGGGAGCTTTTCCTCGGGAGGCGGCGGCGCGGGGAAGTCCCTGCCGATCAGGGGCCGACGGTGACTCCTACTGCCAATGAACTCCAGGTTCGCAAAGGCGGCATCGTTCCGTCGCGGCTCGCTGCCAGAAGCGGCCTTCTGCGCAGGGGGGGGTGCCGGCGGCTCTGTCTGCAAGGGCCGGGTCTCTGTCGGGCGCGCACTGGTTGCCGGAGACGGCGCCGCCATCATGCGCGCCTGTTCTACCAGCGTCAGCCCTGCGGGCGCTTGGCCGCCGGGAGAAAGCACGGCGGCACCGGGTGGGGCTCCGGGGGAAAGTGTGCGCCTGGTCCTCTGCCCGGCCGGGACTTCATCCATATCGTACGCCGGTGCGCGGCTGCCGACCGCCTGGCGCACCGCTACCAGCGGTACGACCTCCTCCTCTTCTTCCTGCAGATCGACGTCAGGGACCTGTTCCCCCCGGAGCGCGCGTTGTTTCAGGACGTCCTGCGCGCACCCCCACCAGCGACCGAAATGAGCTGACTCTGCTGGGTCGGGCATACGGTGTTTGCGGAATCCGCGCATGGCGTCCATGAAGCGCTGCTTCACCGCGCGGTAATAATAGATGTGGTCCTCAGTCTGCAGGGGCACCAGGTCACTGCCACCGCGAAAGACCAGCATCTGGGGCGGCAGCTGTCCCTGCAGCCCGTGCAGCAGGTCGGCAAGAAAACAGAGACTGAAGGCCGAATCCAGTGCGGTCTTCAGTTGCGTATCACAGGGAATATAGAGGTAGTCACCGAGCTCGGAGTAGCCGCTGGTGCGCATCAGCAGGTTGGCGGAGCCGGCCAGCGGGCCCACGGCCAACTGCCCGTTGACGATGAAGTCGACGCCGCGCCGCATGGCATCCAGGGTCGCTGTACGGCGGCCCGGTTCAGCCCGGTCCCAGTCGATGAGCACCACGTCCTTGCCTTCCGCGCGCAGGGTCTCAGCCATGTCATCCTGGCGCTCGCCCCTCTCGTGTGGTGGGGCGCTCCCCTTGTCCGGTGCAATGCCGTGCTCGGGATTTTCGAGCGTGAGCCGCTCCATCCAGCAGGCGAAGGGTGACTCCCTGAACAACAGCAGGTCTTCGGATGTGTAAACGACGGCGTTATCGGCTGAGTACAGATACATTGGTTTGCGCGTGTTTCCCCTCCACCGGATGAAAACAGCGTAAGCCGTGATTTTTCACTTAAGCCGTTTGGCTATTTATATCGGAATGGGGGACAGGTGTCCACGCCGCAGGGCAAAAACAACCGCTGCCAGCGCTCTGCCTGCCCCAAACCGGTCACCCGGAGCCCATCATTACTGCCGGCGTCAGGGGCGGCGGTAGATCGTGGCGCCGCCCACCAGGGTGCGCTCGACCTTGAGGTCCCGGATGGCCATGGGATTATCCAGCGGGTTGCCCGAAAGAACCACGAGATCCGCCAACTTGCCGGGTTCGAGGGAGCCCCGGCTGTCCTCCTGAAAAACCTGCCAGGCGGCGTCGATGGTCACTGCCCTCAACGCATCCATCACGCCGATGCTCTGCTCGGGCCCGAGCACGTCGCCGCCCGTCGAGCGCCGATGCACCTGGCTCCACACCGCCTGCAGCGGCAGCATCGGGGTAACGGGTGTGTCGAGGTGGGAACTGAATCGCAGCCCCTCTTCCTTGGCCCAGCGGGCGGGGCTCATGGTGGCAGCTCGTTCAGGCCCCATGAAAATATCCCGGTGGCGATCGCCCCAGTACCAGGTGTGGGCGGAGAAAAAACTGGGCGTGACGCCCAGGGCTCCCATGCGCGCAACCTGGTCTCTGCGGGACATCTGCGAGTGCACAAGGATCATGCGCGGGTCCTCAACGGGATGCGCGTTCTGGGCCGCCTCGAAGGCGTCCAGAATGTCCTCGATAGACTCGTCACCATTGCCGTGGATCGCCAGCTGGTAACCGGCCTGGTGCAGCGTCTCGACCTTGGCGAACAGCTCCTCACGGGGAATCGACGGGTACCCCCGGTAGTCGGCATCACCGTGAAACGGCGTGTGGTAGGGCTGGCTGAGGTAACCGGTGAAGCCCTGGATACTGCCGTCTGCCACCAGTTTGACCGCGCCCATGGTCACCCTGTCGGTCTCGTAATCCGCGGGTTGATAGTCGCCGTTTAACAGGGATTCGCCAAACTCCTGCTCAAAGGGCCACAGCACCAGCCGCATGGGAATGACGCCGAGCCGGCTGAACAGGCTCAGACCCCTGGTCAGTTCCACGCTGGTGCCGCCGGACTGAGCCGTGGTCACCCCGCGCGAGGCGTACTCCACGGACGCGTCCTTGATCATTCGGTAGACATCGATCAGCGCGATATCCTGCGTCTGTTGCAGGACCCCCAGCCGCGCGGTCTCTTCCAGCAGGCCGTTGGGCTCCCGGGATCCCGGGCGTCGGCCGATGACGCCCCCAACGGGATCCGGTGTATCGGCATCAATGCCCGCCCGTTCCAGGGCAAGACTGTTTGCCACCAGCATGTGCCCCGAAATGTGCATCGCGACCACGGGGTGTTCCGAAGAGACCTGATCCAGTTCGGCTCGCGTCGGGTGCCGCATTTCCGCCAACAGCGTATCGTCATAGCCGAATCCGGTGACCCAGGCCCCTGCTTTGGTCTGGGCAGCGCGCTCGCCGAGGGCGGCCAGCACGTCCGCCATGGTCGTCTTGTCACCAATAGGCGGGCTGTTCAGATCCGCGGCGATGACACGCAAGCCCGAGCCGGGAAAATGGCCGTGAGCATCGATGAAACCAGGCAGGATCGTTCGTCCGCGGAGATCCACTACCTCGGTATTATCGGTCGTAAGCGCCATAATCTCGTCTGTGGTGCCGACGGCCTCGATGCGGTCGCGGCGTACCGCAATGGCTTCGACAATGCGGTTATCGCTATCCATGGTCAGGATGTCGCCGTTGATGAAGACCTGGTGGTCGGGCGGAGCCGGCACCCGGGTGGCGATCCTGAGCAGCACACCGAAGCCCGTCAAAAAAGCGGCCAACACTACCAGGGCAGTTTTCCAGTTCATGCAGTCAACCTGTGTCGCTTCAGTGGCTGTGGGCAGTACTCAGGCCACTTCGCCGATGAGAATCTCCGCGAGCCTCGCCCGATGCCAGGCCGCGTCCCCCCACAGCATCTGGCTGTGTTTCTGCCGCTTGAAATAAAGGTGCACAAAGCACTCCCAGGTGAAGCCGATGCCGCCATGACACTGCACCGAACGCCCGGAGGCAAACGCGGCCGTTTCACTGGCCGAGGCCTTGGCCATATGGGCGTACTGGAGCGCTCGCTCCGGTTCGGTGTCGATAGCGCAGGCCGCGTTGTAAACCAGCGATTTGGTCTGGTCAATCTGTACCATCACATCCACCAGCGGATGCTTGACCGCCTGGAAAAAGCCCAGTGGCCGTTCGAACTGCTTGCGTGCACCGACGTACTCCACGGTGGTCTGGAGCTGCCACTCGGCTGCGCCCACGATATCCGCTGCCAGGGTCGTCCAGATGGCGGGGAATGCCGCGTTCAGAGCAGCCAAGCCGTTGCTGCTCACCTCCTCTGCCTCCACCTGGTCAAACACCACATGGGCCTGGTCGCGGGTCAGGTCGACAATGGCATCCGGCTGGATGGTCACGCCGGGCGCATCTGCCGCCACCCAGAACAGCGACAGCCCGGCGGGCGAGCGGGCGCTGACCAGCAGCCGATCAACCTTGCGGGCGTCCTGAACGAACCACGCCGTGCCGTTCAACACACCGTCCGCGCTGGCAACGTCCGTGTCTCCGGCGTTCCAGGAGCCCGCGCCGTTGGTGATGGCCAGGGTGGCGGAGCGGCCCTCGGCGATCTCTGCAAGAGCGGACTCGCCGGTACCGCCACAGGCGGCCAGCACATAACTGACGTTGAGTGTCCCGAGCAGCGGGCAGGGAAAGGCCGCCCGGCCCAACTCTTCCGCCAGTCCGGCCATCCCCACCACGGGCATACCGATACCGCCGGCCGATTCAGGTACGGCCAGCACCGACCAGCCCAGGTCCACCATCTCTTGCCAGAGCTCTGGCTTCCAGTGGCATTCGCTCATTTTTTCCGGGTCGGGGTCTGCAGCGACCAGGGCGTGCAGTTGCTCAACGGGCAGACGCTCGGCGAAAAACTTGCGGGCCGACTCCTTGAGCAGCGCCGCCTCCTCGCCAAAGCCAAAATTATCGGGTTGTGCCATGTCATTCACCTCACTTGGACTTGGGCAGGCCGAGCACACGCTCGCCCAGAATATTGCGCTGCACCTCGCTGGTGCCGGCGGCGATGGTCATACCGTAGGAGTTCATGTAGCACAGGGGCCACTGGCCCCCGGCCGGAGCATTTGCGTCTCCCATGTATAGAGATGCCGCAGCGCCTTCTATCTCCAGCGCCAGGGCGGCCGTGTCCTGGGCGATCTCCGAGGCAAGCAGCTTGTTCTGCAGCGCAAGCCGCATGGGGTGGTCCAGCAGGGCCGGCACCCGCGAGCGGCGCTGGTTGTGATTGAGCCCCTGTTCGCGAATGACCTGCTGCATGATGCGATCACGCAGCAAGGGATCCGCCGCAGCGCTCCTGCCGTCACGCTGGCAGTTGCGGGCCAGCTCGATCAGGTTGGGCGTATTATTGGCATGGGTCGACTTGCTCTTCATGCCCCCCGCTCGCGGGGTCTGCAGCTCCCCTGCCCCGCGTTCGTGCAGCAGGGTCGTCATAGCCACCTGCCAGCCCTTGCCCAGCTCGTCCAGGCGGTAGCTGTCATCCACTTCGAGATCATCGAAAATCACTTCGTTGAAACCCGTCTCACCGGTGATCTTGATCAGGGGGCGCACGGTCACACCCTTGCCCAGGGCAGCGCGGACAGGCACCACGAAATAGGACAGGCCATCGTATTTATGGGACTTGTCGGTGCGCAGCAACAGGATCATCCACTCCGCGAAGTGCGCCAGTGACGTCCAGACCTTGTGGCCGTTGATCACCCACTTATCGCCACGCTGCTCGGCAAAAGTCTGGACACTGGCCAGGTCGGAACCGGCACCGGGTTCGCTGAAACCCTGGCACCAGATATCCTCGCCGGAAAACAGGCGCGGCAGAAGCCGCTCTTTTAAAGTCTCCTGTCCGTGGTAAAAAACGGTGGGTGCGGCCATCCCCAGCCCGATAATATTGGGGAAATACGGCGTGCGGGCGGCAACCATCTCCTCGTTGGCAACCCGCTGGCAGTCCGTGCGACCGCCGCCTCCGACTGCCACGGGATAATCACACCCCACCAGACCTGCGTCATAGGCTGCTTTCTGCCAGCCCTGCAGATAGGAGAGCTGTTCGTTGGTCATGATTTCCAGTGCCGTCTGCGGTAGACGCACCGATGGCTCGGCCGGCCGGTTCGCCGCGAGCCATTCGCGGCAATACTGGCGAAATTCCGCCTGCTCCGGCGTATCCTTGCGGGCGTTATCAGACATACTTGTTACCTCGATGTGGTCAGTAATGGGGCGGCTTTTCTTCCTGAGCGCCAGCGGCTCCGGGATCCAGTTGGGCAGTCTGCTCGTCCTGGCGCTGTTTCAACAACTCCAACTGCCGGCGCAACACCAGGATTTCCTGCTGCTGACGGGCCAGGGCGTCGTTGAGCGCTGACACGGTGTCTTCCTGAAAGGCCAGCTGAGTCTGCACATCCGCCAGTTGCCGCAGCAGCTCCTCGGTATCATCCCCCACGCCTCTCTCCCGCGCCAAAGCCTGTTGCCGTGCACGGCACAGTAATATACTGGCAACCCTCACAGCAAGACGTCACCGCGAGATGAGCAAGCGCAACGCCAACAACAGCCGCCTGGTTTACTCCACTGAATCGGGACGACTCTGCCCTCAATGTCACCGTCCAGTGACGGAATGCGTCTGCGGCCGGGATCGCCCGGCGGCAACCGGCGACGGGGTCGTGCGCCTGCAGCGGGAGACCAAGGGGCGCGGCGGCAAGGCGGTCACCATCGTATCGGGAGTACCCCTGGCAGGCGCGGCGCTGAAGGAACTGGCCC
>Ga0316201_10003683_pt1 | contig 11360 bp, 5 predicted proteins | sample CS6wburrow_MG_FD_204516 | JGI IMG/M metagenome (GOLD analysis project Ga0316201, IMG submission 204516) | Coastal sediment microbial communities from Delaware Bay, Delaware, United States - CS-6 worm burrow | ecosystem: Environmental > Aquatic > Marine > Coastal > Sediment | place: USA: Delaware... | reverse complement strand
TTCCAATTGAGCCAACAATTTTTCACGAGACAAGTGTATTTAACAAGTCGAGTGAGTTTTCAGGTGACATGTCTACTAACGGTTCAATCACTTGTGACAATCTGTTGTCAATTTCGCCAAAACGTCATTTGAGCCTGTTTTCTACGACTAAGTGCCGATCTTCCCGTATGCCTTGCTAGATGATGGCCTTTCTTCGTGATTCCTTATAATCTCCTCTTCTTTTGGGCTTAAGTCGTCTTGTGTTAGAACATCTTGGCCTTCAATAAATTTTGCAAGGAAAATCGGGCAGAAGCAAATTTTGCAACGAAAATCAAGCCTTCAAAATTTATCAATATTGGAGTTCAAGATTTATTTTGATGTTGCTCGCTTGCCCACCCGACATTGAAAAGAGTTGGTTTTATCAAATGACTCTTTCATTTCCCCCGTCAATGGGCACTTGAGCGCCTGTTGTTTTCGCAAAAATAGGCCCTGCCATCGCGCAGGCAAGTGCTGCGACATCTTTTGAAGTGATTTCGGTTTTGAGGATGTTGTTGGTTTTGTATTCGGCTACTGTCATGCCGTAGTGTTTCGCTCGTTTTTCTAAAACTTCTGGTGTCCAGATGGCCGTATCAAAAACGGCGTTGGGATGGAGTACATTGACTCGTATTCCAGATGCGCCTAATTCTAAAGCGGCAACACGGGCGAGTTGAGTTAGCCCGGCTTTGGCAACTGAGTAAGCTGAAGCCCCTGGGCCTGGGGCGGGAACGTTTTTGGAAGCCATGATAATGACGGCGGGATCAATGCCCATTTCAAGATAGGGGGTACAGGCCTGTAAGAGTTGCTGATGGCTGGTTAAGTTGAGGGCAAGACTTTGTTTCCAAGTCTTTGAATTCATATTGGCAATGGTTTCACTTGGCGGAAATATACCGGCATTACTGATGAGAATATCAAGTCCGCCAAAATGGCGAATGCAGCTTTCAACGAGGTGTTGGATATCATTCTCAAATGTGAGATCGCATTCAATACTTAAAATATCGGGTTTGTCAAATAGCCTGGTAATGGCTTTATTTATATCTAATGCCACAACAGCCGCGCCTTGAGCTTGTAGGGCTTCGACACAAGCACGGCCAATACCACTTGCTGCACCGCTAACTAATGCGATTTTGCCTTGCAAAGGCAGGGCGGTGTCTTTTTTACCGAGCTTGGCTTGTTCTAATTCCCAATATTCCATTTCAAACTGATCCGATTCAGGTAACGTTTTCCAACCGCCCAGTAATTCCGCTACTTGGATAGCCTGAATAGTATGATCCTTGATATCTTCGATAATGTGCGCTTCTTTAAGACTACGGCCAAAACTGAGGGTACCGGATGTGGGCCAAACTGCCCAACAGGGGGCTGGATTCAGGCGAGTCAGTTGACTATTGTTGTGACGCTCAAAGTATTCGCTATAGGCTTGGACATAACGGGCAATATCCTCTTCAGGATTTTCTCCCAAAATCACGGGGATCGGTTTGGTGCGAATCACATGATCGGGTGTCAAAGGCCCGCGTGTCGCGATAGTCGCGACATCTGGCAGATTAGAAAAACTCACCGATTCGCGATTACTGTCCAATTTGGCAATCATCGCAGCGCCTTTAATATCACTCACGCTTTTACGGATACGCGCTAATGTTAACAGGTTTTCCTTAACCGTTACTTGAGTTGGCAGTACAAGGGTAGCCCCTTGATCGGCTATATAATTTTCGGCTGCTGTGACTAATTGAATCATGCCTTCATAACTGCTCTTCGCGTCATCGGCAAAGCTAAATACGCCATGATTCATTAAAATCATGCCTTCTAAGTTTGTCCAATCAATCTCTCGTGTCATCTCATAAATTTTCTTCGCCAAAACAAAACCGGGCATGACGTAAGGTACTATGAGAACCCGATCACCATAAATGGCACGGATGCGGGCCTCGGCATTGTCCGTATTCGTGATCGTGACAACCGCATCGGCGTGGGTATGATCGACAAACTTGAAAGGAATGATGGCATGTAAAATCGCCTCTACTGAGGGATTGGGGGCACTGGGATTGGTCATCGCTGAACGCTGAACACGCACCATTTCTGCATCGCTCAGTTGATTCAAGTGAGCCATTTTTTTTAAGACTTCCAATTTAACGGGGGCAAAGCCGGCTGCTTCAATTGTGGCTAAATCCCAACCACTCCCTTTGACATATAATAAGGCCTCCGTTTCCCCAAAAATGTTAATGGTATCGGCCTTCAGGGATGTATTACCGCCGCCATGTAGCACTAAGGCCGATTCTTGCCCTAATAATCTGGATGTATACACACGTAGGGTTAAATCATTTTGATACCGAGCGGCATCATTATTCCATAGACTTTTCATAATGGTTATTAAAGATTTTAGGTGGAAAAGTGGGTAGGCGATAAATCGCCTACGACAAACAGGCAAACTTTGGGCCTGTGGGGCATTTCTAACAATCAATATTTTTTTGTAGGGCAGGATCGCAGGCTCAATGATCTAAAATAGGGCACAATATTATTGCCCGCTTGCCCACCATTACTCTAAATCCCTTAAAAAATAATGAATAAGAACAATAAGCTATTGATTTTTCGATACAGGCCAATTTTAGATTGGCACTGAAAACGCCTTAAATTTTGTTATACTATCAATACTTTCGCCAAATTATATTAAATTTTATGAGGTTATTATATTGCCTGTAGAGACGCGATGCTCGCGTCTCAGGCATTTCGTCTCAGGCATTTCGTCTCAGGCATTTCATTTCGGGCATTTCGTTTCTGGCATTGAGACGCGAGCATCGCGTCTCTACAGGAAATTTCGTTTTATAACTACAAGATACTACAAGGATTATTTATAATAAAGGATAAGTACTGGGCATTTGATGAGCTTATTCATGTCTCAATGAAACTCAATGACATGAAGCTTGGCACAATCTAATCCTTTCTTATAAACAATCCTTGTAGTTATATATAAATAATAAAGGAGGGCAAATCAATGAGAACAAACAATCCAACGTTATCAGCAAAAAATTTTGAGGCTTTGCCTATTTCCTTAGTTAAGGAAATGACAATAGCCGGAACGGTTAATAAAACACTTCTACTCTTAATCTTGCTTTCACTTAGCTCGGCTTGGAGTTGGCATCAATTTTATACTACTGAAGATATCACTTTGATTATTTCTTATCTCTGGATAGGGGGTTTAGGCGGTTTTATGATAGCCTTGTTGACAATCTTTGTGAAAAAATGGGCCTGGATCACCTCTCCAATTTATGCTTTATTGGAAGGATTGGCGATTGGAAGTCTTTCAGCGCTTTTTGAAATCGCTTTTCCCAATATCGTGATTCAAGCCGTTGTACTTACTTTTGGTACCTTATTTTGTTTACTACTCGCTTATAAATCGGGTTTAATTAAAGTCACGGCTACTTTTAAATTAGGTGTTGTAGCGGCCACTGGCGCAATTTGTCTTATTTATATTGTTGATATGGTACTGATTTTCTATGGTTTTACCGTACCTTATATTCATGAAACCGGCACTATCGGCATTCTGTTTAGCCTATTTGTTGTCACAATTGCCGCATTAAACCTCGTTTTAGATTTTGATTTTATCAGAGAAGGGGCAGAAATGGGTGCCCCTAAATACATGGAATGGTACGGCGCTTTTGCTTTAATCATTACCCTTGTCTGGCTTTACATTGAAATGTTAGAACTGCTTGCTAAAATCCGTAGCAGTCAATAAATTTTTGATTTTCGATTTGATCAAATATAGCGTTTATTCGATAATCGCTTGGCTTTAGACATGACGATCGCTCAATAATATCGCTTTTAGATCACAAGGCTTTGTTACTCTTGAACTCCTGAACGCCTGAATTTAACGCCTGAACACCTGAATTTAACGCCTGAATGCCTGAATTTAACGCCTGAACTCCTTTATACATTAATTCCTAAATTCCTTATATATCATGCTTCAAGAACTCAATATCTATTTTCCTGATCCACAACATTTGGCTATCAGCCTAACTGATAACCATAATAGTGAAAAAACCCAACTGTTAGAATTTAGTTCCCCCATTTCTGACAAGGGTCATCAACATCTCCATTGGTATTTAAAAGAATATCCGAATCAATACAGTGCTGAAGTTGATATCGACGCGGCCCAACAAATTGCGAAACAATTCCCCCCATTAGGGCATAGTTTGTTTAATAAAGTCTTTGCTAAAAAAGCGGCACAGCGTCTCTATAAAAAGTTCATCGCGCACAAACAACCTGGCCGTATACTGACGATTACAAGCCTTGAACCCAGTATTTTGTCATTACCTTGGGAATTGCTACACCCTTCTGGCAAGGGTAGTGGGTTTTTGATTTTTGAAACGCCCCCTATTTCTATCCGTCGTCGTGCGCCGAGTATCAGTAAAAAGTCTTTTGAAATCAATCAGAAAGATAAAATACACCTGTTAGTTGTGATCTCGCGTCCAACTGATACCCTTCCCCGTGATCCCCAGGTACCGGCTTCATCTGTACTGAATGCCATAGAGCAATACGGTGCTGAGCGCATAACCATTGAATTTCTTCGTCCTGCCACATTGAAGCAATTACGTGAACGGTTGGAAAATAAAACCTTGCCCGCCGTCGATATACTGCATCTTGATGTGCCGGCTTTACTTGATCAAAATGGCGAGTTTGAACAACAAGCCCATCAGGGCCTGAAAACATTGTCCGAACCCTTAAAACAAGCCGCTATGGGGATCAATCTGGGCAAAAATACGATTTATCTACAGTTTGAAAAAGACACGGGCGAAAAACGACTCATCCCTGTAGACTTGGTAGCGGATCTGCTTAGCCATTATCCTATCGCTTTAGTCATTTTATCGAGTGACTCATCAGTAAAAACAGAAGCCGATATCGACAGCGATATCGACAGTATCGCTCTCAATTTGATAGCGAAAGGCCTGCCTTTCGTTCTGGTTATACGTGATTCGCTATTAGCCACTCAAAAATTGTTTGAAACCTTTTATGACTCTTTGGTGCAAGGTCAAAAAATCGGCACGGCTTTAGATACCGCCCGTTCTGCTTTGTATAGCAATACGGCCCGGCGCGATATTATGCACCAAAGTGGCCCCGTTAAATTGCACTTACATGATTGGTTTTTACCTGCCTTGTATCAACAAGGACAAGACACGGCCTTATTAACGCAAATGCTGCCGGATAAAGAGAAGGCATTAGTTCAAGAAAAACGTGCTTTCTCTCACAATTTGTCTCATCCACCGGCCTGTGGATTTTTTGGCAGATGGCAGGAATTACGGGATATCGAGCGCCGTTTTATGCGCGGTATACGACGTATTAATATCCATGGTGGTGGGGGACAAGGGAAAACGTCTTTAGCGCAAGAAACCGGCCGTTGGTTGCAGCACACTGGGATGTTTAAATATGTCGTCTATGTGGATTATGGAAACTGTCAAATACTTGATCCGGTCAGCGTTGCGATCAGCATGATCTCTGAAGTATTACAAAAACACTTGTTAGATGTGGATGCCGTCACGCAAGCCTTGCGCCGTGTGCCCACTTTATTGATTTTGGATAACGTGGATTTACACTCATCCGCTCAAGTCACGCCTCTGCCTAGCCTGTTTACGAGCACTTCAAAAGGAGAGGAAAACACGCCTCTGCCTAGCCTGTTTACGACCACTTCAAAGGAAGAGGAAAACACGCCGCTGCCTAGTCTATTTACAACCTCCTCACAGGAAGAGGAGAACACGTTGCCTAGCCTATTTACAAGCTCATCAAAGGAAGAATACACTCAGCCTAGCCTATTTACCGCCGCTTCAAAAGAGGATGAAACACAGCCTAGCCTATTTACCGCCTTCTCAAAGGAAGCAGAAAACACAGCGCCTAGTAGTCTATTGACGACCCCTTCAAAGGAAACGGAAAACACGTCTAGTCTATTATTGACTACCCCTTCAAAGGAAGAGGAAAACAGCAACTACTTTAGTTCCTTTTTTGAAAAGGAAGTCGAGGATAAAAAGGCCGAAGTCGAGGATAATGCGGAAGTAGAGGATAATAATGCGAAAGTGGCAAAGCCAAATGAGGAAGATGAAAAGGACAAACGTCATCAACTCCTTGAAGCGGTTAAAAAATGGTCCGAAGCGGGCAAAAGCCGTGTGATCATCATCACGCGCCAAGGCAATCTGTCTCATCTGGATTTTCCAGAACAAGGCAACTTGAAATATTACCTCTTACCCCTGGGTCAATTAGAGGAAAACCAAGCCGTGCGCTACGCGGAAGCCTTGATGACACAGCCACCGCTACCCGCGTATGGTGTGCCAAAACGGGCCGCTTTAACACAATTACTTGAGCAAGCCCATTATCACCCCTTATCCATTCATCTGTTAGTGCATCTACTGAAAAACAATCACATTGAGACATTAACGGCGCAGTTCAATCAATCGTTAGCCGCATTACCGTCCGACACGCCTTATTTTGAACGGCCACTGGTTGCGACACTGAATTTGTCATTAGAAAAGTTAGACCCCTCAATACGAAACGGGATCACGAGATTAGGTATTTTTCAATGCGGCGCGTTTGAAAACATTTTACAAGGCATCACGCAAATACCGGAACCGCAATGGCAAACCCTACGCCAAACCTTAGAAGCGGGTGGCCTGATTCAGCCTGATAACCTAGAAGGTATCACAGTGAATTATCTCAAGTTCCACCCAAGCTTAGCCCCGCTACTGTGGAATCGGCTCTCGCAGCTAGAACAAGAGGCCTTAACCGAGCGTTATTGCCAAGGCTACCATGAATTATCTTTGTTCTTATACGATGAAGATAACCAAAAACCGCATCAAACTCGTCTCATTGAGCGACGAGAACTGCCGAATTTGCTACATGCCGTTGAGGAAGCGTTAGACAGTAATAAAAAAGACGCATTAGAATTTGCTGACAAAGTCATCTCATTCCTCGTTGACTTTGGTTTCAAAACGGACAGCAACAAGTTGACAACGCGCAGAACGGAGAAATTAAGCACATCGACTGCCGTCTCTCAAGAAGAATATCTTGCCCAGTCTCAAAAAGCCGACCGACTCTATTCTGACAGCCAGTATTCAGAAGCCCAAACCGTTTATCAAGAAATCCTTGAAAAATTAGGCGAGGAGATCAGTTATAACCGTTGTATCACCTTGAGCGGATTAGGCCGTTGTCTTGCAGAAACCGGTGACTTAGAACAAGCAGCTGACTACTTTCGGCAAAGCTTGGCGGAATTGGCACACATACCGCCTACCCAAGACATCAAGCGAGAAGCGGGCCTGATACAAACCTATTTAGCCACCGTGCTGATGGAAATGGAAGACTACAGCGGTGCAAAAGCGGCTTATAACACGGCCTTATCTATAATGAAAAACATCGGCAACAGCCTTCATCAGGCGGCGATACAATCGCAATTGGGCAAAATCGCCATGTTGCAAAATCAACCTCAAGAAGCTGAACACTACTATCGTGATGCATTGAACCTCTTTAAACAACTCAAAGATCAAAAATCAGAAGCCCTCGTTTGGCATCAACTGGGGATGCTTTGCCAAAATGCAAAACGTTGGAAGGCCGCCGATGAAGCCTATCAACAAGCCGCTAAATTGTATGAAAAACGAGGCAATCAAGCAGAAACGATCACAATCTGGCAGCAACTGGCTCAAGTCAATCAAGAGAATGGGCATGTCCAAGCCGCTGAAATTTGGTATCGCAAAGTGATTGAAGGTTACAAGGTTCAAAAAGAGTGGAAAAGCGTGTCAAAAGGTTTTCAAAACCTCGCTAAGTTGTTGCAAACCCAACCCCATCGCTTAGATGAAGCGTGGCAATTAGCCGAGGCCTGTTTAAACTTTGACAAAAGCCTCGAACCTGATCAGAGCGAAATTTGGGAAATCTACTCCCTCTTAGCCGACATTGCTGAGAAACGCCATGACACGCCGCAAGCGAAGCATTACCGCAACTTAGCCCTAGAAGCGAAAAGCAAGATAGCAGGTCGTTCGACCGACTTACAACAACATCAACAATTCATTGATGCCATGGTACAAACCATCGCCCAACCCAAGCTCCGCAAACAACTCGACTCAATGCTACAACAGCGAGAGAACAAAGGATGGCGTAAACTGACAGCCGCCAGTCGTCGCATCCTAGAGGGTGAACGAGATTGGAATAAGCTATACGAACAAGAAGCGTTAGACATGGAAGACGCGATGATCGTGCAAGAAATTCTCCAACGCCTTGAAAAGAAAAATCCAGAGCGTTTAATCCTCACCTCTGACAACGAACCACAAACAGAAAGCTTCTCATTCCAACAGCAGAATGAGCAACAGCCACAGCTTCGTTTTTGAAGTTATAAAGAGTTTATAATCAGGGATGGATTAAAGGCGAAGTTCAGGGCGAAGAAGAGGGCAGAAAAAAGACGGCAATAAACCTGCTGAAAATGGGAATAGATATGGAAATCATCACTCAGGCAACCGACTTCAGTAAAGAGGAAATCAAACAACTAAAAAGCTTGTAATAAGAATAAGGGCTTGTCGGGGCGAATATAGTAGAGACGCACTGCCGTGCGTCTCTACTTGACAAGCCTGTAGTAAAATAAATTTGTAATGAAAATTTGTGATCAGCGAAAATCAGTTTCATCAGTGTTCTATTCGAGATTAAAAAAATGTTAATTTATTTTTGTTAACCAACGGATTTCGGGGGTTAATCAAAATTTAGGGTATAATTTTAAGTTAGATTACCCTTTAAAAATGCTCTATAATCAAAAAATGAATGATCAATTGTTAAAAGAATCATTACCCATTCTGATTTATGGGTTTAATACCATTAATAATGGATAATGATACTATGGATGAACAAAAATTATTAGAACAACTGACTCGGCTTTGTGCCTTGTCTGAAAACGAAGTGGTGGAGTTTAAGGAAGCCAAAAAACAATATGATTTTTCAAAGCTTGGCAAATATTTCAGTGCCCTAAGTAATGAAGCCAATTTGCTTAATCAAAATGAAGCTTGGTTGATTTTTGGGGTGAAAGATTCGGATAAATCAATAGTGGGTACTCAGTTTCGTACTCAAGCTGCTGATTTACAAAGCTTAAAATATGAGGTTGCGGCACAGACTACCCATTCCCTGACATTTAGAGAAATTTATGAGCTTAATCATCCTGAAGGAAGACTATTGCTTTTTAGCATACCGCCCGCACCTAGGGGAATACCGGTTGCCTGGAAAGGACATTATTACGGACGAAATGGCGAATCCCTGAGTGCTTTGAATATAGATGAACTTGAGCGTATTCGCAGTCAATCGGTTACAAATGATTGGAGTGCAGGTATTTGTGAAGAGGCGAGTATTAACGATTTGTCTTCAAAGGCACTTGTTCGCGCAAGGAGATTATACCAAAGTAAAAATCCTAGTTTGTCCAACGAGATTAATCAATGGGACGATATCACGTTTTTAAACAAAGTGAAGCTGGCTATACGAGGCAAAATAACCCGTGCTGCGATTATTCTGCTGGGCGAATCGGAATCGGAACATTTTATCAGCCCCGCTATTGCCAAAATATCTTGGATATTAAAAGACAAAGAGAATGTGGAAAAAGATTTCCAGCATTTTAGCTGTCCTTTTATCCTTTCTGTTGATGAGGTTTACGACAAAATCAGAAAGTTGAAATACCGCTATATGAATGGTTCCCTCTTTCCTGAAGAAGTGGATCAGTATGATCCTTATGTTATAAGAGAGGCATTACACAATTGTATTGCTCATCAAGATTATACCTTATCAGGCCGCATCAATGTCGTTGAAAAAGAAGACGGCGAATTGTTTTTTACGAATGTGGGTTCCTTTATCCCTGAAAATGTTTCGAGCGTCATTGAACAGGATGCCCCACAGGAATTATATAGAAATCCGTTTTTGGCTCAGGCTATGGTAACGCTCAATATGATTGATACGATAGGTAGCGGCATAAAAAGAATCTTCACGATTCAGCGTGACAAACGTTTTCCCATGCCGGATTATCATTTTGCGGATAACCGGGTAGCGATGAAAATTACGGGAAAAATACTCGATCTGGAATATGCGAAAGTGCTTGCCCAATTACCGACTCTGTCATTGTCTGAAGTCATTCTGCTTGATAAGGTGCAAAAACAGAAACCGCTTTCGTCTGAAGAAATCAATTTATTGCGAAGGCGTAAATTAATAAAAGGGAAAAGCACTCATTTGCACATCTCGTCAAGAGGCGTTGATGATGAGGAATGGCAAAAAATGATTGTGGATTATTTGAAAAAGTTTGGGAAAGGGCATCTGAGTGATTTTGAAAAAATGCTCTCCGATAAATTACCTGATAGATTAACCCTGAAACAGAATAAAATCAAAAATACGCTTCAAACCTTGAAAAAGGCGGGTCGTTTGAGATTGGATAAAAGCCGATTTTGGGTATTGTCTGAAACGGAAAGATAGAACGCTGATTAAACTGATTCTTATGATCTACGCTGATTTTTTTAATCAAATTAAACATGATATAGCGTTTCCCGATTGCATGAAGTACAAAAATTAGTACAACAGATCAGGGGATTGAGCGGATTAGGGCAAAGGCCTATTGTAAGTTGTGCGTTATGCTACCCAAGTTGCCCCCTCATTGTTGAACATAAGTCTTTAATTCATTGAAATAAATAAGTATTTCATCGCGAAGCTATAGCTGACAGAAAATCGGGAAACGCTATAAATACCTTTTTTGCGAGTGTTTTTGCGTGCAAAAACATTTACTAGGTTATTGATTGTACTTAGGCCCACGCTCCAATCCGATCATTCCCCTGATCAGTTGTACTAATTGATTCGCTTTTGTACTTCATGCAATCGGGAAACGCTATAAAAGGCAAAATCATCGCAAAATAAATTTTGCACTCCACACCTTCGCAAAATAAATTTTGCACTCCACACCTTCGCCTTTCACTTGACTGATTTTGTCTGAATAAAAAGTTGATAACTGATAACTGATAACTGATAACTGATAACTGAGTAACTGATTATGCGAAAATTTTCATCTTATGGGCCGGTTGAACCGGAACGACATTATTACGTGCCTCGTCAAAAATTGAGAGACGGGGTAATTCAACACTTGTTGGGCGATAATCCTGACAAAGGAGGACATTACATCACTGTCTGGGCACCTAGACAAACCGGCAAAACTTGGATAATGCAAGAAGTTTTTTCAACACTTAAGCAGAACACACAATTTGATGTGGTTATCCTCCCTTTGCAAAACCTGATTAATCTGAGCGATGTCAATCAGGTAGCTCAATTTATCGCCCAAGAATTGGTAGACATTTTGGACTTAAAGCACTTAACTA